>Ga0067045_1030798_pt1 | contig 14055 bp, 13 predicted proteins | sample TerdegcTABiofilm_FD_59184 | JGI IMG/M metagenome (GOLD analysis project Ga0067045, IMG submission 59184) | Combined Assembly of (Gp0054472, Gp0054536) Wastewater bioreactor microbial communities from Singapore -Terephthalate degrading...
TGCATAGTCGCCCGCCTCGAAGCGCCGATTGGCCATCATCAAGGTCGCTTGGCCGGCCGCCGGCGTCCCGTCGAAGCGCTCCATGACCTCGGCGATCATCCGCTCGGCCTGATCGCCACGGCCCTCGGTCTGCGCGATCAGGACCTCTCCCAGGCGCGCCATCGCTTCCTCTCGCGCCCGCGCCTGCGACCGCGTCAGGTACTCGATCCCCAGAACTGCGACAACCACGACGATCGCGCCAGTCGCAAACGCCCGGCGATGGGCCCGGACGTAGTCCACGGCGGACATGATCCATTCGACGAACTCGTCCTCGCGCAGTTCGTCCTTGGACAGCTTACCGCCCTCTCCACTCATCGCTATCGCCTTTCACGTGACTCCAACCACAGAGCTCTTTCCGGCATGGCTGCTGGGGGCCCTCCCCCGCACGCCGGACGATTCCTCGGTGCCCTGCCGACTCCGGTACAAGTGTTGCCCGCAGCGGCACCGCAGCCGCCAGCCCCACCACCTGCATCGACAGAACCTTCGCCTTCGTGTCCACGGCCCGGTGCTGCGCTTCGCGCACGGCCATAGCGCGCAGGCGCGGCAGCGGTGCGGCGACCTTCTGCCTCAATACTGGATCACCGAAGTCAACCTGAACTGCGCGAGCTTCGCTCGCCCGCCCAGCGAACACAGCTCGATCAGGAACGACAAGCCACAGATGCCAGCCTGCAGCCGTTCCAGCAGTTGGCAGGTTGCCAGCACCGTTCCCCCGGTCGCCAGCAGATCGTCCACGACCAGCACCCGCTGCCCAGGTTGAACCGCGTCCCGGTGGATCTCCACCGCATCCGTGCCGTACTCGAGCGAGTATTCCTGGCGCAGCGAGGCCGCCGGCAGTTTGCCGGGCTTGCGCACCGGGACGAAGCCGCAGCCCAGTTCTACCGCGATGGGCGCCCCGAAGATGAAGCCGCGTGACTCGATGCCCACCACGACCTCCACTCGCGCGTCGCGATATGGGGCCACCATGGACTCCACCGCGCCGCGCAATCCCCTGGGGTCCTGGAGGAGCGTGGTCACGTCGTAGAAGTTGATCCCCGGCCGCGGGAAGTTCGGGACCTCGCGCACCAAAGCCCGCAGTTCTGCCGCCTCCATCGTCTCACCTCAGCGCCTGATCGTGAACTGGTCGAACACGCCCGCCTCTGCCAGCGGCGTGACCTGGCACGCCTGCACGCAGGCTCCCGGAGGACCGGCACGCAGCGCCTGCACGAACTGCTCCAGCGGGGCTGCCCTCCCGACCGCCACGGCCTCTACCCGGCCATCTGGCAGGTTGCGCACATACCCGCGGACTCCCAATGCCTCCGCCTGGGCCTGGGCGAAGTACCGGTACCCCACGCCCTGCACTCGCCCCGTCACGAGAATGTGCACGCTCCGCTCACCGCTGCTCATGGCAAGCTCAGAACAGGGCGTAGATGAAGGGAGCCACCGCTGAGCCCTGGGTAACCACCACGAGCGTGCCCAGAAGCCCCAACACGACGAAGATGGGCGCCAGCCACCACTTCTTGCGCACGCGCAGGAACAGCCACAGCTCTCGCGCAAGGCTCAGTCTGCCAGGCATGGGGCCTCCTAGTCCAGCAGGCGACTTACCGATTCGCCATGGTGAATGGCCTTGATCGCGTCGCCGAAAAGCCGCGCCACGGACAGCACCTCGATCTTGCGAGTTGGTTTGCTTCGGGGCAACGGCACCGTATTCGTGGTCACGAATCGCTCGACCGGAGAGGCATCGATCCTCTCCAGCGCACTGCCAGAGAACACGCCGTGCGTGCAGCCGGCGAGAATCCGCTGGACGCCCCTCGCCTTCAGCAGCTTCATGGCCTCGATCATGGAGCCGCCCGTCAGCACCTCGTCGTCGAACAGCAGGGCGTCCTTCCCCTCGATATCGCCGATCACGGTCTCGATGCTGGCCTTCTCGTCGTCGGCGTACCGCCGCTTGTCCATGATCGCCAACGGCAGGTCCAGCCGGCGCGCGTACACGCTGGCCTCCTTCGCGCTGCCGATATCGGGCGAAACCACCACCGCATTGGTCAGATCCTTGGTGCGGAAGTGATCGCAGATCAGACTGGTAGCCCAGAGCTGGTCGACCGGAATACGCGAAAAGGCTGCGATCTGCGGCGCATGGAGGGTCATCGTGAGAATCCGGTGTGCGCCAGCCGTTTCAAGCAGATCGGCCACCAGCCGGGCGGTGATCGAGATGCGCGGCTCGTCCTTCTTGTCGGAGCGGACGTACGGGTAGTACGGCAGCACGGCCGTGATGCGGCGCGCCGAGGCGTACCGAAGGGCATCGATGATCAACAGCAACTCGACGAAATGGTCGTTCACCGGCGAGCAGGAGGTCTGCACCACGAACACGTCGTCCTCGCGCACGTTCTCGCCGATGCGCACCTTGATGTTGTCGTTCGGAGCGCGCTGGATGACAATCCGCCCGGGCGGAATATCGAGATAGTCGCAGATCTCTTGGGCCAGCCCCGGGTTGCTCGAGCCGCTGATGACCTTCAGGTAGTTCTTCATGGATCCAGCCTGGCCGCTGCTCGCCGATCACGGCAGCGTGGCGGCCACCTCCTTGGCGAAGTACGTGATGATGATGTCAGCACCGGCCCGCTTGATGCTCAGGAGGATCTCGTCGCGCACGCGCGCCCCATCGATCCAGCCGCGCTCGGCGGCGGCCCGGACCATGGCGTACTCGCCGCTGACATTGTACGCGGCCAGCGGCACGTCGAAGGCGGCGCGCGCCGCGCGGAGCACGTCGAGGTAGGCCAACGCCGGCTTGACCATGACGATATCGGCTCCCTCGGCCAGGTCCTGCCTGATCTCGCGCAGCGCCTCGCGGGCGTTGCCAGGATCCATCTGGTGGGTCCTCCGGTCGCCGAATCGAGGCACCGAGCCCGCTGCCTCGCGGAAGGGCCCATAGAACGCCGAGGCGTACTTCGCCGCATAGGACATGATGGGCAGATCCTCGTACCCGGCGGCGTCGAGGGCCTCGCGCAGCCGCCGCACCCGCCCGTCCATCATATCGGACGGAGCCACGATATGCGCGCCCGCTGCAGCATAGGTCACGGCCGCGCGGGCCAGCAGTTCCACCGTGGCGTCATTGACCACCTTCCCCTTGTCGACCACCCCACAGTGCCCGTGGTCCGTGTACTCGCACAGACACACGTCAGCGACGAGCAGCACGCCGGTGTCCGCGGCCGCCAGGGCCCGCAGCGCTCGCGCGACGATGCCGTCCGCGGCGTAGGCCTCGCTTCCCTGCGGATCCTTTCGCTCCGGAATGCCGAACAGGATGACTCCGGGAACGCCCAGATCGGCCAGAGCACGGCATTCCTCCACGGCCTGGTCGACCGACAGGCGGTATTGGCCCGGCAGGGCCCCGATCTCCATCCGGACGCCAGCGCCCGGACAGACGAACAGCGGCTGAATCAGGTCATCCCGATGCAGGCGCGTCTCGCGCACCAAATCCCGCAGGCGCGGCAAGGCTCGCAGCCGGCGCAGCCGCGGCCGGGGACTCGCTCCCGTGAAGTCCGCTGGATCCATCAATGCTCCATGTGCGCGCGACAGGAGGTCTGCCGGCGACGCTCCGGACATGCGACATCGACGACCGACGACGAGAGAACCGGGGGCCAGCTTGTCTGTCGGCAGAGGGCTCCGGCCCATGGCGACCCCGGCAGACAGCGGTCACCGTGACACGATACGGCCAACCCCTATCTGTGGCAAGCCCGTGTCGGCCGCGGCTGCGAGTCTTCGGCCCATGGCCGAGGGTCGGCAGCCGAGTGCCGTCGCCCAAAGGAAGCGGCCGTACACCGGACCCGCGCCCAGCACCGCACGCCGCCCACCCACCCACCGCAGATCACGGTCTGGCTCGCCTTGGCCGCCGGCCACGCTCTCAGCGCCTATCCGCTGGAGCTGCCTAGATCTGCCGCAGGGCCTTCTCGAGGTCATCGAGGAGGTCATCCACGTCCTCGATGCCCACGGCGTAGCGCACGAGCTCATCCAGGATGCCGATGCGCAGCCGCTCTTCGCGCGTCAAGTCATAGTACGACATCGTCGCCGGATGGGTGGCCAGGCTCTCCACTCCCCCGAGGCTGGGAGCCAGGTACGGAATCCGCAGGGCATCGACCACCCTCCTGGTCGCCTCCAGGTCCCCGTCGACCTCGAAGCTGACCACCCCACCGAAACCGGACATCTGCCGCTTGGCCACCTCGTGATCGGGATGGCTGGGAAGCCCCGGGTAGTGCACGCGCCGAACGCGCGGATGGCGCTCCAGAGCCTTGGCCAGCGCCAGCGCACTGGCATTCTGGCGTTCCATGCGCAGCGCCAGGGTCTTCAGACCTCGAATCAGCAGGAAAGCAGTGAACGGATCCGCGATGGCACCGGTGACGCGCTGGAATTCGCGGATCGGTCCGACGACGTCACCCGCGCCGAACACGCCGCCCGCCACCAAGTCATTGTGGCCACCCAGGTACTTGGTAGCGCTGTGCACCACCAGGTCGACCCCGTACGCCAGAGGCCGGAGATTGACCGGAGTGGCGAACGTGCTGTCCAGAATGACCTTTGCCCCGTATCGGTGCGCTACGCCCACCAGCCGCTGTACATCCACCACCCGCAGGTGCGGGTTGGTGGGCGATTCGGTCAGCACGACGCGCGTCTCGGGACGCATGGCGCGCTCGAGTCCACCCCAATCCCAGGCAGGAACGCTGCTGGTCTGGATTCCGAACCTGGACAGCATCCGGCAGAAACGGACTGTCATGCGGTAGCAGTCGCCGAGGATCACCACGTGATCGCCGCCCTGAACCATGGCGAGCAGAGCGGTAGTCACCGCGCTCATCCCCGAACCGAAGAGCAGCCCTGCCTCGGCGCCCTCCAGCGCGGCGATCTTGCGCTCGGCGGCAGCCTGCGTGGGATTGCCGTACCGGCCGTACTCGAACGACTGCGCCCGGCCCGCGCGGAAATCCTCGAACTCCGCCAGCGTTTCGAAGACGTACGTGGCCGTCTGCGCGATGGGATGGATCAGCGATCCAGCGTACTTGTCGCGATCCTCGCCGGCGTGCACCGCTCGCGTGGACGGTCCCGCGCCCCAACCGCTCGATGCGGTCTGCGCCATCACGACATCTCCCCTCCGGCCGGAGCCGCCGACGCGGCCGCCGGCCATGCCTCGCCCAACGCACGGTACGCCTGCGCATCCAGCAGCCGGAGCACCGTGCCCCGCACCTGTTCGTACTCCGCCTCGACCTCCACCGGCTCGTTGCGGTACCGAGGCGTGACACCAACCTGCCGCAGCCGGTCCTCGTGGTAGCGGATCTTGAAGTCAGGGAACTTGAGCCCGTGTGCCGTCGAGATCACCACCACGGTGGCGTGCCGATCGATCTGGCCTCGCTCGACCAGCTTGAGCAGAGCCGCCAAGGCGACTCCGGTGTGAGGGCAGGTGAACAGCCCCGTGCGGTCCGCCCGCGCGCACGCGTTCGCGAGCTCGTCCTCCGTCGCCTGCTCCACGATCCCGTCGAACCGCTTGAGAGTGCGGATCGCGCGCTCGCGGCTGACCGGATCGCCGATCTGGATGGCGCTGGCCAAGGTCGTCCGCGCCTGCTGGGGGACGAACTCCGTGAACCCCGTCAGGTAGCTCAAGTACAGCGGATTGGCATTGGCCGCCTGCCCCACCACGATGCGCGGCAGCCGGTCGATGATGCCGAGCTCCTGCATCTCCAGGAATCCCTTGCCCAGGGCGCTGACGTTGCCCAGGTTGCCGCCCGGGATGATCACCCAGTCCGGCACGCGCCAGTCGAACTGCTGCACCAGCTCGATGGCGACCGTCTTCTGCCCCTCGATGCGCAGCGAGTTCATCGAGTTGGCCAGGTAGATGCCCTCGCGGTGGCTGAGCTCGCGGACCAAACGCATGCAGCCATCGAAGTCCGTCCGCAGGGACAGCGTGATGGCGCCGTTGGCGATCGGCTGGATGAGCTGCGAGGTGGAGACCTTGTCTTTGGGGAGGAACACGATCGCCGGAATGCCTGCTGCCGCGCAGTACGCAGCCAGGGCCGCGGAGGTGTCGCCGGTCGAAGCGCAGGCAACGGCAGGAATGTGAAGACCGTCGGACCGCATCTGGTTGACCATGGACACCAGCACGGTCATGCCCAGATCCTTGAACGAGCCCGTATGCCCATTGCCGCACTGCTTCACCCACAGATCCTCCAGGCCCAACTCGCGCCCCAGGCGTTCGGCCCAGAAGAGGTTGGTGCCACCCTCGTACATCGACACCACCTTCTCATCGTCCACCTCCGGGCACACCATCTCCTTCTTGCCCCAGACACCGCTCCCGTACGGGTAGGTGGTCCGCATGTAGCGCTGGTCGAACAGGCTGCTCCATTCGGCACCGGAGCGCGTGCGCAGCGCAGCCATGTCGTGCGCCACCTCCAGGAGCCCGCCGCAGCGACCGCACTCGTACACGACCTCTCTCAGCTCGTAGCGCACGTCCGCGCAGTTGGTGCAACGAAACCAGGCGTGGTAGGCCATAGCTGCCCCTCTCACCTCAGGACGGTCCCCGGGCACCTCTTCGCAAGCCGCTGCCGCCGTGGCAGAACTCGGTCCGGGGGTGGCTAATCTACCCGCGCCCACATGCCCCAGCAAGGGTGCCGGACGGGATCAGCCGTCTCGCGTCGGGCCGCGCTGAGCTCCGGCCATCGGTGCGGTCTGGCCGGCGCTGCGTCGTCCTGGGCATCCGGCTCATCCCCCGCACTGCGACCCACCTCGCACCGCACATCGCACCGTGCCATGAGACCACGATGGGGCCACCCCAGGCACGCCAGGCACAGATGGCACATCCATCTTGGATCCGAGTCTGCCTCAATTGCGATCAGTGTATAGCCTGGCGCTGCGCATGACGAGCACGCGCAGCAGCAACTGCGACAGCATCAGATGGGCGATAGCCTGCGGCACGATGTAGCTGCCGTTGTACACGAGGGAGTACTTCCAGACGGGTTGGCCCGCAGGCGCATACGCGCCGAAGAACACGACGCCCGACACAAAGTGGGACAGGAGGCGCAGCGCGTTGCCCAGCAGGACCCCGACGGCCACGCGAAGGCGGCCCTGCCATCCGCCTCCAGCCGCCGCCCATCCCACCTTCGGGCCACCGCTCATCCCTGCTCCCCATCCCAGAAGTCCATAGGCCAGCGGATAGTCCAGGAGCACCTGAGCGGGATGCACGATCACCGGATGCAGCGCGAGGTTGACCACGCCGTACACCGCACCCACGGCAGCCCCGCCCGCCAGCCCGCGCCGTAGAGCCACCAGCAGGATGGGCACCCCCTCTAGGCTGAGCGAACCACCGTACAGCAAGTGAGGCAAGGGGATCCGCAGCATGTCGAGGACCGCGCTCAAGGCCACCGCCAAAGCCGTCTCGGCGACAGCAGCAGCCTTACTGGATGTCGCCATGCCGGCCGTGCGCGTCTCGCGGCTGAAGGTGCAGGTATCGGAGCCGGAGGGTGGAGTGCTCGGGGCGGGGCGCGGACCATCGCGGGAACCCGACGCCACGTCCCCGCGTCTGTGCTGTGCGGGCCAGTCCGGTCATGGCTCGTATCCCTCCCTAGGTGGCCGGGGGTGCCAGAGCGGTGCCCTCGGCCACTGATGCGTAGCCGCTTCCGCCTCGAGATGGGTCAGGCGCCCCGCACGTCGGCCCGCCGGCGACGCGCCCGACCCGATCGCCCGCCAGTTCGCGCGCAATTGACTGCGCTACAATGAATCGCAATCTGCATCTGATGCGCCCTGGCATGGGTTTCGCGGCAACACGACGGCCTTGCCTGCGGCCGACGAACTCGCGGCTGGTCAGCGCAGGCGCTGGATGATCACGAACCCCAACCCCTCCACTTCGACCACGTCGCTCAGCTCACCCACTTGCAGACTCAGGACTGCGCTCTCGAAGGCTGGCAGCAGCTCTCCGCGCCCGAAATAACCAGTGTCTCCACCGGCTTTTGCATTGGTCGCCAATGAGTTCTGACTGGCGACTTGCGCGAAATCCTCCCCCGCGTGCAGACGCGCCAGCAGGTCGGCCGCTTCATTTCGGCTCCGCGCCAGGATGTATCGCGCCCGAATCTGGCCCGCCCCGAGGGCCTGCGCCTCCTGGATGCGCTCGTTGATGGCGTAGATCAGCTCTGGGTCGTCGGTCTTGGCGAGCGCCTGCCGGTAATTTTCGATTGCCTGCGGATACTCCTCCCGCAGCAGGTGGAGGTACCCCAGGTTGTTCCATGGTTCGACGTCGTCCGGAAGCAGCCGGGCCAGCCGCTCGTAGGTGGCGATCGCGGCCGGAAGGGAGTCGACCTCGAGATAGTAGAACCCGAGGTACCGGTATGCCTCCGTGTTGAGCGAGTCCAGCCGGAGCGCGGCATCCAGATGGCTTCGGACTTGTTCCATGTCGCGAGGTTGCCGCCGCAGCAGCAAGTACGCCAACGAACTGTGCACTGCACTGCTCTGGGGAGCGAGGGCCAGAGCCTGCTGCACGAAACAGATCGCCGAGTCCACTTGGCCCAGACCCAGGTAGGCCTCGCCGACCTTGGCGTATACGGGGAGCTGATCCGGCTTCTCCTGCAGCGACTGGCGGAGGACTTCTGCCGCCGCTGCGTACTTCGCGGTCTGGAGGTACAAGGCCCCGAGCTTGTTCAGGAACAGAGCGCTGCCGGCTCCCGCCGCCCGGGCCTTCTCGTACTCCTGGATCGCCTCATCCAACTGGCCCTCAGCCGCCAGTCGCTCCCCGCGCTCGAAGTGCTCCATGGGATCGGGCCCGCCGAAAGCAGCCCCGGACACCACCAGGAGCGACAGCACCAGTATCCCGAATGACCTCACCTCGCCGACTCCCCAAGTCCCCGAAAGGATCGTCCACGACGGTGCTCGGCGTCCGTGCCACCGACACGCTGCACCGCCTCGCTCGCCGCGAAGCAGCCAACCCTTCGGCCCGCGGTCGGCCCTCCAGCAGCGCACCGGCTGCCGCCCAGCAATGCTCCGGAGCTCCGAACAGCAGCCCGAGCAGACGGATAACCGCGCCGATGTCCCGCGCCCTGCTCAGGCGAAGACCGGCTTGCGGAAAAGCCGCTCGACCGCGGGCCGGACATCCGGGGTGGTGAAGACGATCACCGTGTTGCCCGGACGGATCACGTCGTTGCCGCCTGGCACGTAGACGCCGGTCTCGCCCGCCACAGCGCCGATCATGGCCCCGCGAGGAAAGTTGGTCTCCATGATCGGGCGGCCCACGATCCGGGCGCCCTCGGGAGCCACCAGCTCGAGGATCTCGCCGCGTCCGTCGGCCAACACGGAGGACGAGACGACCTCACCTTCGCGCACGTACTTCAGGATCTGTCGCGACACGAGCAGCCGCGGACTGATAGCGGCGTCCACTCCGAGCTGTTCGTAGATCGGTCCGTAGTCCGGACGGTGCACCAGAGCCACCACGCGGCGACACCCCAGGCGCTTGGCCAGCAGCCCAGCCATGAGGTTGGTCTCGTCGTCGGGACTGGCGGTGATGAACACGTCGCAGCTCCCGGCACCTTCCTCCTCCAACAAGGCCAGGTTCGTCCCGTCGCCGTTCAGCACGGTTGTGTGCTCCAGCAGGGTCGCCAGCTCGTCGGCGCGCTTCTTGTCGCGCTCGATGATCACCACCCCCATCCTGCGCCGCTCCAACTCGCGGGCGACCGAAAGGCCGATCTCCCCTCCCCCGACGAGCATCACCCGATGCGCCGACTGCCGCCGAGTCCGCCCGAATACCTGCTCGATCTCCTCCATGGTCTCGCATCGACCGATGAGGAACACTTCATCGCCGGGCAGCATGGCGTCCGATCCGCTGGGAATCAACAGCGCGCCGTTGCGCAGGATTCCGGCCACGCCGATTCCCTTGCCGAACAGATGCTGCTTGGAGATGTCGATGAGCGGCTGATTGACCAGGTCGGAGTCCTTCGGCACGGCAAGCTGGACCAGTTCGATACGGTTATCGGCGAAATTCTCCACCAGGAGCGTGCCGACACTCCGCACCTGCTTGGTCATCTCGATGGCTGTCAAGATCTCTGGGCTGATGATCAGGTCGACGTCGAAGAAGCTGTAGTACACGCCCTGGTCACCGGGCATGTGGTCGCGGTTGGAGACGCGGGCGATCACCTTGCGGGCGCCCAGGCGCTTCGCCAGCATGCAGGCCAGGATATTGGTCTCGTCTTCGTTGGAAGTGGCGATGACCAGGTCGGCCTGGCCCGCGTGGGTTTCGTTCAGAGCACGCAGAGAGGCGCCGTTGCCGCACCACGTCAGCACATCGAGTTCTTCTTCGATCGCACTCAGGGCAGCCGGCCGCTCGTCCACGGCGGTGACGCTATGCCCGGCGCCGACGAGCACCGAGGTGACGTACTTCCCCACCTCGCCCATCCCAATGACGACGATGTTCACGATGTCACCTTACGCGGACGGCCAGCTCGCTGCAGCGACAGCGCGGCACAACCCCGGGCCCCCGCGGCCGCTACTTGCGGAGCTGGCGCAGGACTTCCTGGGTGACGCGCTCGACCAGGTCGCCGTGGGCCGGCGAAGCTGCCGGCGCTGGCCTCCTGTCGCCGCTGGCCGACTCCCCGCCGGTGCCCACGCCGGCCTGCGGCAGCACCGCCCCGAGATCGCAGCTGGGCCGATCGCCGATGCCGTACCGGCTGCGCAGGCTCACCAAATCCTGGACCTCCGCTGGGCCCAGCGTCTTGAGTCGCCCCAGTTGGTGCGCGACCAGCGCGATCTTCGCGAAGTGTTCGACGGTCTCCATCTTGAAGTGGGCATCCATCGCATGCTTGCCCATGGTGACCACGCCGTGGTTGGCCATCAGGATGGCGTCGTACTGGGCGATGAGAGGCCTCATCGGTTCGACGATCTCTAGCCCCCCGGGCTTGCCGTAACTAGCCAGGGGCACCCCCCCGAGCGCCAGGATCACCTCGGGCAGCACGCACTGGGTCAACTCGATCCCGGCCACGGCAAAGCCCGTGGCCGTCGGCGGATGCGCGTGCACGACTGCGTTGATGTCGCTGCGCATCTTGTAGATCTCGAGGTGCATCCGGACTTCCGAGGAGATCCTGAGGGTGCCCGCGACCTGCGTTCCGTCCATGTCGCAGATGCCCAGCATGTCCTCGGTCAAGAACCCCTTGCTGACACCCGTGGGCGTACAGAGCACCCGATCATCGGACATGCGCACCGAGATGTTGCCGTCGTTGGCAGCCACGTACCCGCGCTCGTAGATGCGCCTGCCGACCTCGCAGATCTCCCGCCGCAGTGCGTATAGCGAATTCATGCCGCGTGCTTTCCTTGCCTGACTGTCCGTGAAGCGATCCTGCGCCCGGATCCAGGGCCACTGGCGGCCAACCAGCGCGGGCCAGCCCAACGCTCTGCCGTGCTGCTGCCAGCGACAAAGACCAGATCGCCGGGCGAGCCTCCGCTGTGCTAGAGTAGATCGGCGGGAAGACGCTCCCCTGGGAGCAAGGCGAGGACACTGGGATGCGGCCGTGCGATGACGTGCGCAGACACCAGCTCACCGACGCGACTGGCGGCCAGCGCTCCGGCGTCCGTAGCGGCCTTGACCGCTCCCACGTCGCCGGATACGATCACGGTCACCAATCCGCCGCCGACGTGCTGCCAACCCACGATCTCCACTGCCGCCGTCTTGACCATGGCGTCTGCCGCCTCCACCATGGCTACCCAACCGCGCGTCTCGACCATCCCCAGTGCTGCGCCCATGCCGCTGTCCTGCCGATCCCGTCCGCGTCGACGCCGCTGGACCCAGTTCGTGCGCATCGGGCGGCTAACTTAGCATGGCCCTCTGGGCACGTCAAGCACGTTCGCCGCGGGCAGTACCGCGCGCCCAGCGGCTGCCCGCAGAGCCCCCCGCCGCCTGGCGACACGGGATCCGCGCCATCGCCCAGCGGCGCCGCTTTCGGATCCGCGACAGGACCGGGACGACGGTCCAGCACGCGCGGCACCAGAGCGCGCTGCTCTGCCCAGGTCACGACCCGGCCCGTCGGCCGGCAGCCGCGCATGGCCGCCGGGCCGGGCCGCGGTCGGGCCTTCTGGCTGGGGGCCTGTGTCCGCACGCCTCCGGCCGCCCTCACACGCGGAACAGGAAATGGATCACGTCGCCGTCGCGGACGATGTAGTCGTGCCCCTCGGTACGCAGGCGGCCAGCATCGTGGAGAGCGGCCATCGAGCCTGCCGCCAGCAGCGCCTCGCAGGCCGCCACCTCGGCCCGGATGAACCCGCGCTCCATGTCCGTGTGGATGAGCCCTGCCGCGCGCGGAGCCGGGGTGCCGCGGCGCACCTGCCAAGCCTGCAGCTTGTCGTTGGCCAGCGTGTAGAACGTGATCAGCTCCAACAAGGCGTAGCTCTCGGTCACCACCTGCTCCACGCCGCTGCGCTGGAGACCGAGTTCGCGGCGGAATTCCTGCTGTTCGGCGTCGCTGAGCTGGGCCAACTCGGACTCGAGCTCGGCAGCCACGGGGATCACTCGCCGCGCGCCGCCCAAGCGTTCGCGCAGCGCTCGGACGGGTTCTCCCCCGTCAGGGAGATCGCTCTCGCCGACATTGGCGACATACAGCATCGGCTTGATGCTCAGCAGATTGAACCCGCGCAGCTCGGCCATCTCAGCCGCCGAGAAGTCGGCAGCGCTGAGGGCCACGCCGCGCGCCAGGACCTCGCGCGCCTTGTGCAGCGCCTGGTACCGCAGGCGCTCGGCCGACCGGGGGTCGGTCTGCACCACTTTCTCCAGGCGCGGGAGCGCGCGCTCGACGATCTCGAGATCGGCCAGCAGCAGCTCCGTCTCGACGGTCTCCGCGTCGCGCATGGGATCGACCGAGCCGTCCACGTGGGCGACCAGATCGTCGCCGAAGCAGCGCAGCACATGCACGAGGGCGTCGACATCCCTGATCGTTGCCAAGAAGCGATTCCCCAGGCCTTCGCCGCGGCTGGCGCCCCGCACCAGCCCGGCGATATCGACGAAGCGCACCGTGGCGGGGGTACAGGTGCGGGGCTGGAGCAGCCGCTCCAGTTCGCGCAGCCTTGGATCGGGCACCTCCACCACCCCCACGTTGGGCTCCACGGTGCAGAAAGGATAGTTCGAGGCCTCGGCATGCCCGCGGGTCAAGGCATTGAAGAGGGTGGATTTGCCCACGTTGGGCAGACCGAGGATGCCGACGTGCAGTGGCATAGAGGCTACTGCTCGGCTGAGAGTGGAAGGCTCATCGTGCTAGCGTGCGGGGTCATGGGGCATCGTCCTCCGGAGTGAGCAGCTTCGGCGCCACCATCATCGTCTTCTCGTGCCGCACGACCGCTTGGCCAGGCGGTGCCCCCCGCGCGCGCGACACATGCTTGGCCAGCGCGTAGACCACCGGAACGCGCCGGGCCGTCTTCGCCTTGCTCCAGTACGCAGCCAGCGCCGCTGCCTCCTCCAGCGTCGACACGCTCGGTTCCTCCTTGCGGCCTTCACGGCGCAGGATGACGTGCGCTCCGGCATATCCGTGCGCATGGAACCAGTAGTCGTTCGGCGCGGCCAAGCGATGGGTCAGCAGATCATTCTCGCGATTGTTGCGGCCCGCCCACACAGACCAGCCGGTGGAGGTGCGGTACCGGCGCGGATGCGCCTGACTGCGGTTGGCGGCTGCAAGCGACGCCGGACGTGCTCTCATCTCGCGCTGCTGTTCCAGCCAGGCTTCGGCGCGCTCCAGGGCGCGCTCGTCCCCTGGCTCCAAAGTGGCGATCACCTGCGACACGCCATCCAGCAGAGCCCGACAGCGTGCCAGGCGCTCCGGCAGTACCTCGCGTCGGCGGTAGAGCTTCCGCGCCCGCTTGCGGTACAGCGCGGCGTTCTGGGCGGCTGTCAGTCGGGGGTCGAGATCGACGACCACCTGCGCGGTACCGCTGGCGTCGTGCACGTCGGGCAACGCTACCCGACAAGTGCCGGGCCGGACGCGCGCCAGACAGGCCATCAGGGCGCTGCCCTGGCGCTCGACACGTTCCGCGGCGGCGGCCTCCGCCAGGTCGGCC
>Ga0067045_1030800_pt1 | contig 14054 bp, 10 predicted proteins | sample TerdegcTABiofilm_FD_59184 | JGI IMG/M metagenome (GOLD analysis project Ga0067045, IMG submission 59184) | Combined Assembly of (Gp0054472, Gp0054536) Wastewater bioreactor microbial communities from Singapore -Terephthalate degrading...
GGAAACCGGCATGAACCCGTCATCCTGAATCCTGAAACCAGTTCAGGACAGGCTTTGTTTCAGGATCTTTGGGAATCGGCATAAAATCTGGATTTTGGCAATAAAAGGCGTAACTCCTGATAATGAAAAAAATCGATGAACTATAAAAGAGAAATCTGTCGGAACGGTAACAATTTGTTAACATTTTTTGCTTGCGGAAAAAATTTATCGGGAGTAAAATTTTAATAACGGACTCTTTATGCAGTAATTTACCCGAAATTTTATCGATAACGGAGATGTTTCTATGGATATAAGTAGTGTCAATTCTTCCATTCCCACTGTTATAAGCAGCAAACCTTACAAGATAATGGAGAAAAATGGTGAGGAGATCGCCGTCCATCCCTCCCGCAATCAGGACGCGTTCCAGATTGATTCAGACAAAGACCATGTCCTCTCGGAGGGAGAATTGGTCACTTATCTTCAGAAGAAAGATATTTTAAGAACCACTCAGCGAGGTGGAGTTACTGTCGCTGTAAATCAGGAGAAAATTCTTTCTGATTATAAACTTACCCTGCAAAACAAGGAACTTCCCCAGACCAAAGCCTACCACAGTTATGACGAAGTGGTGTCGGAACTGAAATCCCTGCAGGATAAATACCCCGATAAGGCTCAGATGGTCTCCCTGGGCAAAACCGCCGAGGGGAGAGATATCTGGGCGTTAAAGGTGGGAACTGTCCCGCCTCCCCCCGCTAAAGAGGAAACCCCTGATTCGCAATGGCTCAGAGCCGATGAACCCAAGAAACAGGACGAACAACCCCAGGAAACCAAACCCGGCGTCATCATCACCGGCGGAACCCACGCGAGAGAATGGATCGGTAACGAAGTAGCCCTCTTCGTGGCGCAAAATATGCTGGAACAGTCCAATAGCGATCCCTCTATGAAGGAGAGAATCGGTAAAGCCAACGTGTGGGTGGTTCCCGTGTTAAATCCCGACGGATACGAATACAGCCGCACCAAGGACTCCTGGTGGAGAAAAAATCGGCAGCCCATCGCCATCGAAACCAACAAGGAAGGCAACATCGCCGGACTTGCCGACGGAGATCGGGGAGTCAAGAAGGGGATCGGAGTGGATCTGAACCGGAACTTCGGCGACAAGAATCCCGATCACCTGTTCCTCTATCGTCCCGCCGGAGACACCCCAGGTTCCACTTGGGATGACAAAGGTGCATCCGACTCCATCGGTTCGGATCAGTATCGGGGACCCGGTCCCGGATCCGAGAAGGAGATTCAGGCTATATCGGGGTTGGAACTGAATCCCAAGAACAATATCAAGGGACAGATCGATTTCCATTCCTACGGACGGCTGATCCTCTACCCCTGGGGACACACCAGCGAGAAAGAAGTGGAGAACGCCGAGGAGTATAAGACCGTTGCCGACGGTATGGCCAAGATAATCAAAGACTACGACGGCGTTACCTACGAACCCCAGCAGAGTGCCGGCATGTACCCCACCTCGGGATCCTCCGAGGACTTCGAACATATCAACGGCATCATGTCCTATACCATCGAACTGGAAGACACCTTCGCTCCCGACGAAAAGGACATCTCCCCCACCCAGAAGAGGTTGTTCGGAGCCCAGATGTACTTCATTGATCACATCATTAACAAACATACTCAGGCGTAGAACTTCAATAAACTTCAACTTCGTATAAAGCGAAACCGGAAGGGATAGAACCGTTGTTCCTTCCGGTTTTGTCTTTTATATCCGGGAGTTGCACTCTGTTTTAAAGAAAGCGGCATTAATTCGGGGGGGGAAAATGGCGTAATACCAAGTCGCAATCAAAAGTGTTATATATTCAGTCCTCTGGCGGAGAACCGCGTCATCCTGAACTCGTTTCAGGATCTATACAACATCTTGTGCCTCAGATTCCGAAACAAGTTCGGAATGACGGGGAGAATGAATGCATACAAAGATTTATCAATTCTGCTTTCGCAGCTCGGATTTCATACCGACTTACCTTCTGGTTGATTTTATCTCTGAGATACATAGTCGGAGTCAGCGTCAGCAGAACCGTCGCCCCGTCGGTGTCATTTCGATGTCAATCCGGTATCAGTACTGCAATTATTTTTTTGAGGTGATGAAATGAAAATAGGACTTTTAAACGGCAGTCCAAAAGGAGAACACAGCGTTACCCTCCATTATATCAAGTTTATCGAAAAGAAGTTCAAGGATGCGGAATTCAAATGTTTTAATATCGGAAAGGATATTAAAAAAATTGAAAAAGACGAGAGATATTTAAAGTCCATAGTAAATGAACTCAGGGATACCGACGGTATAATCTGGAGTTTCCCGGTTTATTACTGTATGGCAACCTATTCGGTGAAGCGGTTTATAGAACTCCTCACGGAAAAGGAACTGACCGGTTACCTGAAGGATAAATATGTAACCACCTTTACCACATCGGTGCATTATTTCGATCATACCGCTCATCGTTATATGCACGGGGTCTGCGAGGATATGGAGATGAAATATCTGGACGGCTATTCGGCGGATATGGAGGATCTCTTTGATGAGGAACAGAGGCGGCAGATGTTGAATTTTGCCGGAAATTTCTTCTCCTATATAAAGGAAAAATTACCTGTGGAGAAAAAATTCTATCCCCTGACATTTGATTATCCCGTTTATACTCCGGGAAAAGTTGAGGAAAATCCCAAAACTGAACCCTATCGCATCGCCCTGATAACCGACGCCCAGGAGGAAGATGTGAGTCTCAAAAATATGACGGAGGTTTTTTGCAAGAGTATCCCATGTCAGGTTGATATAATAAATATAAATGAAATAGACATAAAAGGTTCCTGTATAGGTTGTATTCGATGCGGATATGAAAATATTTGCTTCTATAAGGACGATTTCAGAAAGGTTATGGAGGAAAAGATCCGCACCGCTCATGGACTGGTTTTTGCTTCCAAGATGAAGGATCGCTACTTCTCCTCCAGGTGGAAAATGTTTATGGAGCGATGTTTCTATAACGGTCATTGCCCCATCATGCAGGGTAAGTATTTTGGCTATATAGTTTCCGGTCCCCTGCGGCAGAACGCCAATCTGCGGGAATTGGTGGACTCCAGCTCCCAGACCTGGGGATTGACCTCCATGTCCCATGTGGTTACCGATGAATATCAGGATCCCGGTTTTATCACCTCTCTTTTGACCAATATGGCGAATCAGGCTCTTTGGGTCATGGAGAAAAAAGTTGAAAAACCCTACATGTTCCAGGGGGAGGGAGGACACAAACTCTTCCGGGATCTGATCTACAACCTGAAATTCGTCTTCGCCGCCGATGACCGCTACTACACCTCCAATGGCCTCTACGACTTCCCCCAGAATGACAGGGAAAAGCAGGAACTCAACGCAAAAATGCTGGAAATGATGAAAAATCCCCTGTTCCGCCAGGGATTCTATATGAACCCCGAACCCCACATGGTGGAGGAATACAAAAAACTACTCAAAAATCTCAAATAGATTTCCATTATCACCGGGGAGGAGATGAAAGTTCTTCCCCGATGATGCTCTATCGGGGGAATATTATGAATAACCGGGAAGAATCGGAAAACGCCCATAAAATCCCCTCACCGGCAAGGACTGGTGAAAAGGGGAATAGTTCGGTTTGGGATCTCCTTTCATCCATAGCCGGGGGGGACAGGGAAAAAGCAATGGAAATTATAAAAAATAAAAATAATAATATAATAGCAGATAATTTAGATATAAATTCAGGTGATGATGAGAAGTGGACTCCTCTTCATCTGGCTTGTCTGAAAGGGTATGATGAGATCGTAAGTTTGTTAATCGATAATGGAGCGGACTTAAATTCAATAAATATCAACGGATTAACTCCTCTTCATATATCCGTCATAAAAGGAAATGATGAAATATCTCAACTGCTTATCGATAAAGATGCTGATATACGCAAAAAAGATCATCAGGGATTCACTCCTCTTCACTGGGCGTGTCTGAATCGGGATGAAATCCTGATAAAAACTCTGGTGGAAAAGGGTTCTTTAATAAACGCCGGTGATCAGAACGGCTCCACGCCTCTTCACCTCTATCTCACTTCCACGGATCATAATTTTCCTCCCCATACTTTTCCCCCGCCCAAAAAGGAGACGGTGGAATATCTTTTATCCCATAACGCCGACCCAGAAATTGAGGACAATTACCACTGGACTCCCCTCGGTATCGCAAAAGATAACGGATTTGGAGATATTTATAGTTTTATGTGTGATTGTTTTAAAGATAAAAAACAGGAATATATAACAAAATCATATAAATATCTTAATATTTTTATGGCAATTGACTCTAAAGATGTGGATGCTATAAAAGGTTTTATTTTCAAGGAAATAAATCTTGATATAAAAAATGCCTCCGGTCAGGTTCCCATGAATATGTGCGTGGAGAAAGGGTATCAGGAAATCGTCGAATTGATGATACGGGAAGGAGCCGGTGTCAATGTGCGTGATTCCTACGGCAGAACTCCTCTCCACATCGCTTCCTCCAACGGATATGAAGAAATTGCGGAAATGCTGATTCAAAATGGAGCGGAAATCAATATCAGAGACTCATACGACGGGACTCCCCTTCACATTGCATCACACAACCAACATAAAGATATGGTGAAACTTTTGCTTCAAAAAGGAGCTAATCCCAATGCTGAAATGAGAAGAGGGGATTACTATAAATGGACGCCCCTTCACTTTGCCCTGACAAAAAGAAATATGGAGATGATGGAAATTTTAGTTCAGTATGGGGCAAATCTCAATACCATATTCATGACAAAAGAATATTACTATATGACTCCTTTACTTTTTGCTTTACAAAGAAATGATAAGGAAATGCTAAAATTTTTGGTGCAAAAAGGAGCTGACATTAACATAAAATTCAGAGTAGAAAAATATTCTGGTATGACTCCTCTTCATTTCGCTATGGAAAAGGGGGATAAAGAAATAATCGAATTTTTAATTCAAAATGGAGCCGATGTGAACGCCGGAAATTCCGATAACTGGACGCCCCTGCATATCGCTCTGGACAAGGGAGACAGAAAAACGGCTGAACTCCTTATCACATGGGGAGCCGATGTTGACGCCTGTATCTCCTGGGGAGGTTTTGAGGGCAGATCCGCTATGGATATTGCAAAAGCAAAAGGAGACAAGCAAATGATAGATCTCCTGCTCCGTCATGGAGCCAGAGAATGACACCCCCGGATTTGCACGGGTATTCCGCTTAGGCCCCGGCAACAAAACAGGGATATTCACTTTTTTAGTTATTAGGATTAAAACGAGAAAAAATTTTAGATCTGTCCCCGTCGGGAGGAGGAGATTTTTTACCTGTATATAAATAATAGGTGTCCGGGAGAGGCTATACAAATTATCTCCCCTTTGCCAGGGATGGAATTCATGGGAGGCGATTTTAATGAACCTGTCATACCCCAAAACTCAAAAAGCGGTTTTACTGAGAATCACCAAGCAAAAACAGATCAACATGAAAAACCACCTCAAAAAGAAACAGGAAGATTCCTCTTCTTCCTCCAAAGTCCAGGAAAAGAAAAACTGACCCTTCCGATATAGGGATAACTCTGTTGGGGACTTACGGAGATAAAGGGCAATTGTTTTTGTTTTTGTGTTATATTGGAAGTAAAGGGTAGCCGGATGGCTTTTAGGGATATTCTGATTTGATGCGGTGTTATTTCCGGCATAAACAGAAGCTCCTGGTTGTATTGTTTTCATTATTTTTATAAGGGGTGGTTGTATGAAGATTTTATTGATTCTTTCACTGATGGGGATCTTTCTTCTGGTGTCCCTGCAACCTGTATTAGCGTTTACCTGTGGTGAAATTCCCGTCCAGTGTCCCGTATGCGGGAAAGAGTTCCAAACTTCCCAGACCATGAGTATGACCACTTTCGGTTCTTATAAGGATTTTCAAAAGCACGGGGCTATCGGCAGTTTTTATGAATTCATCCATATATCCTGTCCCGATTGCCACTTTGCCGGAACCTGCGATGATTTTAAAGAAAAAGTCCCGGAAGATATAAAACAAAAGGTTCTCAAGGAATTAAAAACAGTACAGCCGGGAAAACAACTGGACGATGTTACCGAATGCGAATTTGCCGCCAGAATCTATCAATGGAAAAAGGAAAAAAACAATGTTATTGCCAATACCTATCTCATCGCCGGTTATCTGTTAAAAGGGGAAAAGGGAGAGAAAGAAACCAAACGAAAGCAAATGCAAAAATCGGCGATAGCATATTTTATAAAAGCCCTTGAAAATAAGGAAATAGAAAATGAGGAATCCCAGGCGGTGGTACGGTATCTGGTCGGGGAACTTTATCGGCGGGTAGGAGACTTCGACAACTCCCTGCTCTGGTTCGGCAAGGCCAAAAATAGTCCCAAAAAACCCGACTGGCTTCCGGATCTCATAAAAGAACAGGAAGAAATGTCCCGCAAAAAGGACGCTAATAACGACATTTGATTTTTGAGTATATCTATGGTCATAATCACCAATCAAAAACCTGAAAATAATAATACTTCCTACAGCATCAACAAGAAAAGGATAATAATCTTTCTTGTGGCGGTCTCTCTTTTCTTTCTGACGCTGGTGGGCAGACTCTATTATCTGCAACTTTACCGGGGAAAATATTTCGAACAGGCGGCCAGGAACAACTTTTCCCGTATCACCTTTTCTCCCGCACCAAGAGGCAGCATCCTGGACAGAAACGGAAAAGTCCTGGCGGTGGACGTTCCCCGGCTCAACGCCTGCGGAGTCCTGTCGGAAATAGAGGACAGACAGAAGTTTGCGAAGGAACTGGGGCCTCTTATCGGATATACCCCCCAACAGATATTGAAAATTATCAAGAATAACGAAGAAAATCCCTACCAGAAATTCGTCATAAAACCCAAACTGGATACCGATACCATGATGAAAGTGGTGGAAAAACAACCCGATATACCGGGATTATATCTGGAAGTTCAGCCTGTCAGGGAGTATCCCGGTAATGAACTGGCATGTCATACCCTGGGCTATGTGGGGGAAATCACCGAGGGTGAATTGAAAATTCTTAAAGATAAGGGATACCGTACTGGCGATATCATCGGCAAGGAAGGCATCGAAAAACAGTACGACCGGTATCTGAGAGGTACCTACGGAATAAAGGAGGAAATGGTGGACGCTACCGCCCGCCCCATAAGGATTCTCAAGGAGAGTCCCTCGGTATCGGGAAACAACATATACCTGACCATCGATGCGGATTTGCAACAACAGGTGGAAGCCATTCTCAAATATTATGTGGATTCCCTGTCGGTGATAAGCCAGGAAAAACTGGCGGCGGCAGCGGTGGTGATGAATCCCCGGAACGGAGAGATTCTTGCCATTGCCAGTTATCCCGGATTTGATCCCAATAAGTTTTCCATGGGAATATCGGAAAAAGATTACAATGAGCTGATCAAAAGAACCGATTACCCTCTCTTCAACCGGACTATCAACGGTGCCTATCCTCCCGCGTCCACCTTCAAGATGATCACTGCCTCCGCCGCTCTTCAGGAAGGATTGTGCACCCGATATTCGGGCTTTTACTGCAGCGGAAGATACGAGGTGGGCAATTCCTATTTTAACTGTTTCGTCAAGGAAGGTCACGGCAATATCGATTTTGTGCATTCCATAAGCGAATCCTGCGACGTGGTCTATTATATGCTGGGAGAAAGTCTGGGAATAACCCGGCTGGTAAAATATGCGGCGGAATTCGGCCTGGGCAAAAAAACCGGCATCGATATACCGGGAGAATCTCCAGGACTCCTGCCCGATCCCAAATGGAAAAAAAGAGTCCTGGACGATAACTGGTACACGGGAGACACGGTGAACCTTTCCATCGGACAGGGATACCTGGGAACTACCCCCCTGCAAATAGCGGTGGTAACTTCCATCGTCGCCACCGAGGGGAAATATTATCGTCCCCACCTTTTAAGCCGGGTGGAAAATACCGAAAAAAAGATCCGGAAAAAAGCCATCCCTCAACTGGTTCGAACCCTTTCCATCTATCCCGAACACTTTCAATCGGTGAAAATGGGCATGGAAGAAGCAGTACACTCCGGAACCGCAAAAAGACTGAAAGTCCAGGGACACATCATCGGAGGCAAAACGGGAACCGCCGAGAGTTTCCCCTGTCCCGAAAACCCCTACGGACGCAACCATACCTGGTTTGCAGGCATGAGTCCCGTGGACAAACCGGAAGTCGTGGTGGTGGTCTTCCTGGAACGCTCCGGAGGACTGGCCGGCGAAGCCGTAGTGCCTGTAGCCAACGAGATCTTCAGCGCCTATTTCGGCGGAACCTTCTGGCTTAAAAACAAACCCGCCGAAAATAAAACCGATAACGACAAAAACCCGGATAAACCCCAATCATCACCCACTTCCTCCACTCCGGCTCAAAACACGAGCAATACCGGAACGGAACCCCCCCCTGGGAATACCCGCACGGAAACCCCTGGGAATACCCGCACGGAAACCCCACGGCAGGACTATCCAGCCACTTCTTCCCCTGAACCGGATATCCGGTCTTATACTCCCAACTCCGCGCCGGAAGACAACAAGAGGGAATTTTTTAAAGAAAACCCGTCCCCCCCGGTAGAAGAAAATGACACGCTCTCTACACCGATCTCGGTCCCGGCGGAGTCTCCACAACAGGAAAAACCCGGAAAGAAATTCTTCAGGGATTCCGACGAATCTCTCGCCGATCCGGGAGAGGAATAGGCGAAACCCCAACAACTGCGATTTCCCTGTCCGGGTTCTGTTTTCGTGATTCGCTCTTTATCGCTGATATGTGCCTGTCAATTGTCCCTGAGCCACGATATGACCTTCCATGGCTTTTTCCAGTTCCTGTTTTGTTATGCCCGGTTTCAGGGTCAGTTTGGTATCCAGTCCGTAGAGTTTAAAGTAATAATGATGCATCTTACCGGGAGGAGGAGCGGGGCCCTTATAGCCGGTGGTTTTGAAGTCGTTGATTCCCTGACAGGCACCATCCAGAACTTTCTCCGTAGTGGGCATGTTCTCCGGTAGGGAAGTCATGTCCGCAGGGATATTGAAAATAACCCAGTGAACCCAGGTTCCTCCGGGAGCGTCGGGGTCGTCGCATATCAAAGCGAAGCTTTTCACCTTGTCGGGTCCCCGATTCCAGGATAGAGAGGGAGATCTATCCTCTCCGTCGCCGGTATATCGCGGGGGTATGGTCTGTCCCTCTTCAAAGGATTCGGAGTGGAGTTTCAGATCCACCACGCCGCCGGACGCAGATGGGTCTGCGGTCTTTTCGGAAGCCGGGGTGTCGGTTGTTTCTTTTGCGGTGCTATTGACCTGGACGGTATTGGTGTCCATATTATTTTTACCGGTTGTACTGCCTCCGCAGGAAGAAAAAAGCAATAAAGCGAGAATCACAATAAAGGCAGAGGCTAAGGATCCTTTGGGGGCGGAAAATATGTGACGGAAATTTTTTGTCGTTGTCAATACTGTTCCCTCCTTGTGGGGTTCATATAAAAATCGGGGCGGTTTCAGGATTTTTTTAAAAATTCATTGCGAAACTCATATTCCCCTGCCCTTCAACGGAGGAATTGGGGATTTTTTTGTCAAAATAAGAAGAATCTCATCAGATGATAAGGTAAAGACATGACAGAAGAAATGATCGGGCAGTCTATTGAAGGAAGATATACAATTGAAAAAAAGATCGGGGAAGGAGGCATGGGTGAGGTTTATCGCGCCCTGGACGTGGTGGCGGGCGATTATGTCGCCATCAAGATCCTGAAAGAAGATCTGTTGAATAAGTCCACTTATCTGAGGCGGTTTCAGCGAGAGATCCGTTCCGGTTCCCTGATGCATCATCCCTATATTGTCAAGGTTCTCAGCGACGGATATTTTGAAAATCTTCCCTACCTGATTATGGAATACGTGGAAGGCATGAATCTGCGAAAATGGGCGAAAAACAAGAAGAACGCCCTGCCCCTGGTTCTGGAAAAATTCGAGATGATCTGCTCCGCTCTGGCCTGTGCCCACAATCAGGGCATCGTTCACCGGGATCTTAAACCGGAAAACGTCCTGGTGGATTATAAGGGCAAAGTGAAACTCATGGATTTCGGTCTTGCCCGTAAAATCGAGGAAACCACCATGATTACCAGTCCAGGCACTTTTGTGGGAACTGTGGTCTATACATCGCCGGAACAGGCAGCGGGTAAGGAAGTGGATCACCGGTGCGATATATATGCCCTGGGAGTAATGCTCTATGAACTGATTCTGGGGATTTTGCCCTTCAAGGGGGATGATCCCATCGCAGTACTGTTCCAGCATATTCATAATAAACCCGCCCCGTGCCGGGAAGTGGACCCGGGAGTTCCCCTGGAACTGGACCAGCTGATCAGCCAGATCCTGGAAAAAAATCCCGATAAACGGCCCCAGTCGGCAGAGGAAGTGGGCAAAAGGATCCGCACCATAAGGTTTTCCATGCTGGAACAACCCACCATGATCAAGGAACCCGAAGGCGGAAAACGGTTCGACCTGCTGGATGGAGATACATTTCTGGCGGAAACTCCCAAAGCAAAAATTCCCATCCAGGGGAATGTACGGAGTACCTTCATGATGCTGGAATTGACCAACTTTTCCAGAGTGGCGGAAATTATCGACGCCAGAACAATCCTTGAGTTTTTAACTTCCTTTGAGATGACCGTGAAGCGGATTATCCAGAAATATAAGGGGAAAGTGGTGCAATTCGGCGGCAGTAAGGCTTTCTTCATATTCCGCTCCTATGATGACGAAAACTTCGCTCTCAACGCAGTCATGTCGGCAAAAGACATCATGGGAACCATCGCCCGTTTCCGGGAGGAAAGCTGGGCAAAGTCCTTCCGTAAGATCGATCTGGACATAGGCATGGCAACCGAGGAGACCCCGGCGGAAGTTACTCTGGACGAACACCTGAACAGTCTGGTCTCCAAAACCAGATATTACCGGGTGACCAACCTGATCCAGAACCAGAGCAAATCCCTCAAGGGAGACTCCATCCTGGCCTGCGGAGATACCTTCGCCCTGGTCCGGGAAAAGGTGAAAGGCTCCCAGTTCAAACGACTCTCGGTGGGAGGCAGAAAAGAACCCCTCTTCGTATATGCCATCGACTGGAATTAACCCCCGTACAATTACGGGACTTACGCTTATAACATAACATGACGATTTCATGGCGATTTTCTCTGATTTGAGCGTAATTCATGAGGTTCTGGTTGAGGGTATTGCTCCCGCCATAGACAAACACTCCTCGTTGCTCTCTGTTTTGTTGATGAAGTCCTCTTCCCATCAGATATTTCCGATTAACCGGACGTTGTCGGGAACCTGTCTGACGGGCGGGAACTTTTTTCTGACAAGCGCGATTATAGAAAAAGAATACAGGATGAAGGGAGTCTTTGACATGAAAGAAGATAAAAAAATCATTTTTCTATTTCTATTTATGGCGGTGCTGGTTATTTCCTGGATGTCAATCAGTGCTGCCATAGGCAGAGTCAGTGCCTCATCCCGGAACAACGGGACAATACAAAGGGGTACGGAAACAGCGGAAAACAAGTTGGATCCTCAGAAGACCTCTACTCCCGCCGAAAACGGAAATACCCTGGCGGAATATAATCAGGCGTTGAGAGCGGGCAAACCTATTCTTCTGGAGTTTTATTCCGAAAGTTGCGGCGCATGTAAAATGCAGGCTCCTACCCTGAAAGAACTGAAGGAAAGCTGGAAAGGCAAGGTGGTATTCATCTTCGCCGATGTGGCCAAGCCGGAATTTCAGGAACTGGCTCAGAAAAATAACATCAGGGCTATTCCCACCATGAACTTTATATCTAAGGAAGGCAAAGTGGTTAATCAGGTTATCGGTGTGCGGGAGAAAGGCTATCTGGAATCAGAACTGAAAAAGATCAGTCAATAAACCGATTAGTATCTCAAATCTATAGTAACTACAATAAATAAATTCTTTTATAAATTTATTATGCCTAATCCGTTTCAGGATGACGTGGTTCTTCCTTGGTGGAATGAATAGATACGTGGTTTTTTTGTTGAGAAGGGGTTTTGATTTCAGTTATGGAAATTCATGGAAACCGCTTCTTTTTTCTTTTCTTTGCCAAAAAGGTTTTATCTGAGCTTCATCAAAAAGAACTATAGTACCTCAGATACAAATATATATACAAACTCCTGACGGAAGAGAGGAATCTCGTGATATGAACATTTCCAAGATGAAAATCCATAATAAAAAAAATCTATTTCTGATTATCATGCTCCTATCTGTATTGTCTTTCTTTCCCCGGACTCTTTGGGCGGGAGAGATTCACCAGGCATCGGAAAAGGGAGAGATAAACAAGATTCAGGCCATTTTATATAAAGATCCTCAACAGTTGAATTCCATTGACGATTTCGGACGAACCCCCATCCACTGGGCGGTATGGCAGGGGCAGGACAAGATAGTAGAACTTCTCATCGAAAAAAAGGCCGATCTCAATATAAAGGATCTCCGGGGCAATACTCCCCTCAGTCTGGCTCTGGCCCGGGGAAATAAGGACATGGCCCGCATTCTCGTCAAGGCCGGCGCCAATATCAACGACACCAACAAACAGGGCATGACCCTTCTCCACTGGGCCTGTGAAAACGGCAAGAAGGATCTGGCGGAGTTTCTTCTGTCCCAAGGGGCGGAGGTTAACTGCAAGGATAATCGGGGCAGAACCCCCCTGATGCTGGCCGTGGAGAATCGCCACTATGATACCGTAAGCCTTTTGCTGGAAAATAAAGCAGATATAAAAGAAAAAAACGGTGAAGGATTAACTCCTCTTCATATGACAGTGCAGTCCGATGACAGGAAAGCCCTGGAATTGCTCCTGTCCAAATCCCAGGACATCAAATCCGACATTAACGCCAAGGATAACAACGACGAAACTCCTCTCCACTACGCCGTCCGGGATGAAAAGAAGGAAATGGCGGAATTTCTCCTGGCAAAAGGGGCCGACATCAACGCCAGAAACAGTTCGGGCTGGACTCCAGTATATTATGCCGTAGCCAAAGAAAATGCCGAAATGGTAAAATATCTGGCCAATAAAAAAGCCGACATCAACGGGAAGGACAAGGACGGCTGGTCTCCCCTCCATATCGCCGTCGGCAAAGGTTCCAAAGATATAATCGTGTCCCTTATCTGTCTGGGAGCCGACAAAGATCAGCAGGATAATCGGGGAAATACCCCTCTCTTTTTTGCTCTGGAGCAGGGAAAGACGGATTGTGCCGAGTTGCTCATCAATAAAGGGGCTAATGTCAATATAAAAAATAATGACGGTTACACTCCCCTGCACCGGGCGGTATCCATGGGTAATATGGATTTTATTCAACTTTTGCTAAAAAAACATGCCGATCTCAACATCCATGACAACGAGGGGTGGACCGTGGCTCACTACGCCATTCAACTGGGCAGAAAAGACCTCCTGGATCTCTTCATCAAAAACGGCATCGACCTGAATGCCAGGGGGAAGGACGGAAGAACCTGCCTCCATATAGCAGTGAACCGGGGAGATCAGGCCACCGTCGAATTTCTCATCACCTCCGGCGAGGATGTCAATATAAAGGACGACAACGATCTGACCCCCTTACATATAGCGGTGGCGGAAGGCAACGAACCCATTACCCGGCTCCTGGTGGAAAAGGGCGCTGATGTGAATATCATGGACAAAAGCGGGCGAACCCCCCTCAGTTACGCCATACAGCAGAAGCGGAAGAATATAGAGGAATACCTGAAAAAGCACGGAGCCAAGGAACTGGCCCTCCCCCAGAGTAAGACCACTCCTTGAAGTTTAAATTACATTCCATTAGTTTCTTACCAATTGTAGGAGGGGTCTCCTGACCCCGATTTCGCTTCCTTTGTGGATTTATAATATCGGCGTATATATTCAGTTCTCTGGCGGAGAACCACGTCATCCTGAACTCGTTTCAGGATCTATACAATATCTTGTGCCTCAGATTCCGAAACAAGCCTGCCCTGAAC
>Ga0067045_1030804_pt1 | contig 14050 bp, 9 predicted proteins | sample TerdegcTABiofilm_FD_59184 | JGI IMG/M metagenome (GOLD analysis project Ga0067045, IMG submission 59184) | Combined Assembly of (Gp0054472, Gp0054536) Wastewater bioreactor microbial communities from Singapore -Terephthalate degrading...
CCTGAAGGTCTGAACTACAAATATTGGAGTTTATGGATTAAAAGGCAGACCTGAAGGTCTGAACTACAAATATTGAAGTTTGTGGATTAAAAGGCAGACCTGAAGGTCTGATCTACAATTACCGGCGGAGGTGTTATTGCTTTATATTCAGGCGGACTTCGCATTGGTTTTGGATCCGGAATCGGGAATTTCGGGGTATTTCCTTTACGGATAGGATATTGAGTCCTTTGGATTGTCGGTCTATGGTGAGCATAGTGGAGGGGTTGAGGGTGATCCGGACTTTTTCCCTGTCCAGTTCAAAGCCGAATTCCTCGCCCTGAAGAATTTCCAGTCGTTGGTTGCCGTAGTATCGGATTTCTGCCGGGGACGGATCCGGTATTGCCATAACAAATATATTATCGGGTTTATCGAGTCTTATCCTGCCCCGGTTATTTTTTATATATTCTTTTATTTGCCTGTTATTATATTCAACACTTTCTAATTCGATTTGAGAATCTATTATGAAGAAGGGTTCTCCGGGATCTATGGTCTGTCCGTCGTCATGGGAGTGGAATCCTTTTGTCAGTATGACTCCTCCCGCCAGTCCCACAAAGGCTAAAAGCAGCATAAGGGACAGACAGAGTAAGAGAGTTTTTTCTCCTTTTGAGGAGGTTTCTTTTCTCTTTTTTTTACTTTCTTTATAACTTTCATCTTTTCTGACTTCTTCTTTTATGGCGGGGGTAAGGGCGGGGAGGACATAACCGCATACACAGCCAATCTCGCCCGTATCCTTTTTCAATTTGCTCAAATCTATCAATTGTTCACATATATCCGATTCGCTTTTGTTGCTATTACAGGCAAGGGTTATTTCCTCTTCCGATAGCCGGGAATACAACCCCCGATTACACAGGATGAGATAATCTCCTTCCTCAAGGATCTCCTCGTAGAAAGAGGGAGGAGTGGAATCGGTGTCCCCCAGTCGGGAGATAATTTCCCTGACTACCGGCTTGGAAGGATAATCGGGAGGATCCTCCGGCGGGGGAATGTTGTCTCCGGAAATTACCGCAGGGGGTTCATCGGAGTTTTTCTTTTTTCTGTCCCATATAGAAATCACGTTGGAGGGTTTTGATTTCAGAGGTGGAGGATAAATAGTGGAGAAAGAATCCTCCTTTTTACGGAAGGGAATGGCGCTATCGGTTTTGACGTCGGCGTAGGGGTCGAAGGAGGGAATGGTTACGGCGGGAAGATACAATCCCGTTTCTCCCGTCAGCAGTTGAGCCTTCCCCTGACGAACCCGATAAAGACGGCAATCTCCTGTGTAGGCGATGACCAGCCGGGAACCGATAACCAGAGCCACCGTTACGGCGGAGTGCATATCCAGGGCGATTTCGGTCTGGACATCGAGAAGGGATTGATTGATACTCTCAAATAGTTGTACCAGGTAATTTCTTACATCCATATCTCTGGTGAAGGATTTCTTTTCGAAGCTGTTTTTGCAGACCTCCGCCACCACCACCCCGGCGGTTTTCTCGCTTTCATGCTCTCCCAGACTCTCGCTGAGCATCAGCATGGTTACGACTTCCCCGTCAGAGGAGATTTTCTGGCGGACAACAAAAGAATTCCGTCGGGGTTTGCGGGGGATCCCCTTGACAGGCGTCTCATCTCCCCGATAGATTCTGCCGGCAAACCGGGTTTTCAATTTTGTCTCCCGATGAAAGGACTGTTCCTGCATATTTTCGCCTCCCCTGGGATTTACACGATTTTATTTCTTTAAAGGACTGAAATTCCCCTGCAAAATAAAGAAATAAGAAACAGAAACCGTAAGTTATATAGTGATTCCAATAAACAATTTCCGTATATATTCAGTCCTCTGGCGGAGAACCCCGTCATCCTGAACTTGTTTCAGGATCTCTGGCAATTGGCATGAAATCTGGGTTTTGATATAAAATGGCGTAAGTCCTGACGAGGTTGTTTTGAAATCGGATACAAAAAGTTTATTGGATTCACTATGAAATAACGTTGGAGGGATGGGGATTTTGCCATTGTCGTTATATTTTTATCACCATAAGGGAGAAGTCGTCGGTGATCTTGCGTCGGGTGAATTTCTGGACGCTGGTATGGATCTTGTTGGCAAGAGCTTGGGCGGAAAGGTGGAAGTTAGTGGCTACCAGTTCGATGATCCGTTCCTGTCCGAAGAAGTCTCCTTCTCTGGAGCGGGCTTCGGTGATACCGTCGGTATATAAAAGGACTATATCTCCCCTGTCGATATTGACGGTATGTTGATTATATTGAGTATCGGGGAAAACGCCGATGAGCAGGTCGGAATTATCCATTATTTTCGCGGTTTTCTCGTTATCCTTCCAGAGGATGAAGGGTTCGTGTCCTGCCGAGGAGTAGGTCAGTTCCATTTTCTGAAGATCGATTTCCATATAGACCAGGCTGATAAACTTATCTCCGGCGGTTTCCTCCTCGATGACTTTATTAAGGAGGGTAAGGAGATGAGCGGGTGAATATTTTTCTGCGGCGTAGGCTTTCAGGATATATTTGGCTCTGGCGTTATAGATGGCGGCGTCGGTGCCTTTGCCGGAGACGTCGGATATTACGGTTCCGAACTTTTTATCTTCCAATTTTATAATTTCAAAATAGTCTCCCGACAGTTTTTCGGAGGGGATATAAATATTTCCTATATCAACTTCTTTAAAGGTGAAAACTTTACTGGGCATGAGGTTTTTCTGTATAATCTGGGCGATATTGAACTCCTCGTTATAGAGTCGTGCATTTTCGATAGAGATTGCCGCCTGGTTTGCCATGGTGGTGAGGAGGTTTATTTCATTGGGAGAAAAATGATAAATCGCCTGTTTATAAAGGTTAATCAAGCCGATGACCCTGTCCCGGACTTTCAAGGGGACGGAAAGGATGGTATGAATACCCGCGTTTTTGAGTTGTTGCGGGAATTTGTAGGGCGAGGGGGAATCTTTTTCATCATGTAAAACCATAGGACGCCCCGTTTTTGCCGCAATCCCTGCGATACCGGATCCCACTTTTATTCTGTCTCCGGTGCGGTATTTGCCCAGTCCCCAGGTTTTGATGATATTCAGTTCCTGCCGTTCCTCGTCGAGGATCATGATGGAGGAGGAGTCCGCTTCCATAACTTTTACCGTTGAGGAGCAGATTTCTTCCAGAACCCGATCCATTTCCAGGCTGGAGGTGATGGATTTGCCCACTTCGAAGACCGTTGCCAGTTCCCGCACTTTATTCTTGACGGTGAGATAGAGGCTGGCGTTTTCCACCGCGATGGCGGACTGGTTGGCGAAGCTGCGGAGAAGCCTTATCTCTTGGGTGTCGAATTTGTCATCGGTTTTGCAGAAACAGTTCAAAACGCCCACCACTTTTTTCCGGGCGATGAGGGGGATGGATATGTATCCTCCCATACCGGCGGATTCCAGGGTATTTTGTATAAGAGGGTCATCGTTGTCCATATCGGCGGATATATAATAGGTCATATACCTTTTACGTTTTGCGCTTTTATCGGAAATCAGCTTATGAAATTCCGGATCCAGCAGATTGCCTGATAATCCGTAGCTGGCTTTCATAACATAATCCTGCTGGGTTTCGTCCCAGGTCAGGATGGAGGAGGCGGGAGCGTCGATGAGGTGGGATGCTTTGTCCACCACCATCTCGAAGACCTTAGGCAAGCTGAGAGTCCCGCTGACCGCAGTGGATACCTGATGAAGGGCTTTCAGTTGTTCCAGTCCCGCTTCCATCTGTTCCACCATGGTGGCTCTCTGGATGGCTCCGGCGATCTGGACTCCCAGGGTTTTGATGATATTGATGAGGTTATCGGAAAACCGGTGGCTCATGCGGGAGTCGTCCAGGTAGATAATGCCCGTCAGTTGTTCTTTGGAAATCAGGGGAACAAGCAAACACTGGTTGGTGGGAAAGACCAGGAAAAACTTTTCCATGGTGGGGCAATTGGAGGGAATATCCTTCATCAGCACATGTTCTCCCTGGACCAGGGATTCCCAGATTTCATCGTTGATTTCGTCCACCGGGATTCGGTAATACATGAAAAATTCGTTCTGTTCCGGCGAAACTCCCAAAGCCACGGCGGTATATAGTTCCAGTTTCTTATAATCCAGCAGCAGGATCAGACACCGATCCACCCCCGCCACCGACAGCAGCTGATAGGAACTTTGTGCCAGGACTTCATCCAGATTGGTGCTTTCCCGGATAGATTTCACCGCCGTATAGAGGGTGGTGGATTCTCTGGCTTTTTTCATTTCCTGCTGGAAGAGCCAGGCATTTTCCACCGCCAGTCCCCCATGGCGGACGAAGAGGTTCAGCATTTCCACTTCTTCCTGGGAGTATTCTCTCCTTTTGTAATCCATGACGTTGAGGAGTCCCCTGGTTTCGCCCTTGATTTCCAGGGGGATTCCCAGGTAGGAGAGGATTTCTTTATTATCAAGGCTTTTTCTGGAATCGAACCATTTTAGTTTATTATTTTCTTTAATGGCAACCGTATATTCTGTAACTTTTTTATTTTCCATCAGGTATATGCTGCCCAGGGGAGAGTGGGTCAGTTGCAGGGAAAGTTCCAGAATCAATTTCAGCAGTTGTCCGATATCCAGCGATGTGGAAAGGGCGGTGCCGATCTTGGTGAAATAGGTTTTCAGTTCGTCTCGTGATCGTTCGATTTCTTTGGCTCTTTTACGGCTGACGTCGTAGAGTCGGACGATTTCCACCACCAGAGCCAGTTCCGATGCCAGGGCTTCCGCCGATTCCATCTCTTTTTTCTGATAGAGTCGGTTGGAACCGGTGGAGATGAGGTTCAGGGCTCCCACGAAGCGTTCTCCCACCTTCATGGGCACCGACAGGAGAGAGCGCAGGGGATTAGATTCCTTCCCGGAGATTTCAATTCTATTCCCGGTGGAGAGATCATAAGAGAAAAAGCTTTTGCCGGTTTCTTTCAGAATCTGCAGAATCCGGGAAAAGTCTGCCATAAAATCCTTTTGTGATACAAATTCCTCTTTGATGCCTGTGCCTTCCTCCCACAGGGAGATGCCGCAAATATCGGTTTCGAAGGCGGAGGCGGCCTGAACCGCCACGTTGCAGAGGAGTTTCCTGAGATCAGGTCCCCCGGTGAGTTTGCCCGCCACGTCGGAGATGATGTTGAAAGTGCGGGATATGCGTTCTTCCCTGGTTTCATTGATCTGCTCGTGGTGGTGGATATGGGACAGGTTCTGCAGTTTACCGATTACGGCGGAGAATTTCTTTTCGTTGAGAACGGGGGTATCGGCAAATATTTCGTCTATTTTCTCTTCGGGTATCTGTAATTCTTGTGCCGCAATACAACAGGCTCTGTAATCGGAGAAGAAGTGGCCTCCCGTTATGTAGAAGGAGATTTCGTCGCTTTGGGGGGATTTGACGGGGAGGACAAAAATTTTCAATCCCAGGGGGCATTGGGATACCTGCAGTTCTTTGGTTTTTTGGGCGAGAAGAAAAGCATCGGTGTGGAATTTTTTACAATTTTCTTTCCGTTCTCGCTCATTTTCTTCCCGACCAAACAGAGGACAGAAATTTTTCAAATCCGACAGAGAAGCCGGGACGTCTTCCTGAGAGGTAAAAAGCCCCAGGGAGAGTCCGGTAAGGGAAGACACGGTTTCCAGAAGGGAGTAGCAGTTCTGGAAACATGAGGTATGTCGGTTATCTCCGGGGAAATAGATTACCATATTTCCGCTCCCGGTTGAGACTTGTGATATTGGGCGAAGAAAAAGTCAATCATGGATCACAACAAAAAAGGTCAACCTTGGCGACCCTTTTTTGACCGGTGAACTCTTAATAACATTCAAAATTTCAGTTAACCATACCGCGAAACTGAAGGACTTTTTCAATAAACTTATTGTTCTCCACGATAACTACTTCCATGAATCCGCCTCCACCAAAGCATATTTATTAGAAATTTTACCACTCCCGACAATATTTGTCAATCGGTAACAGGCCCGGAGGATTTTCGCCTTTCTCCCGATGCAGATTCTGCGGAGGTTTTAACGAAGTGGAATCTCTGAGGAGAGAAAACCGGGCTTGATTTATTTTTTGCTATTTTGTTACAACGGGAACTCTTTTCCATCCGGTATAAGACCCTATTCCCGGGTAACTCTTCTTCAGTTATTTCATTGCGGATAGACTCTAAACAGACCCGTTCAGCCCAGGCCGGTAAAACAATCCCCCGACTTTGGGAACAATCCTCTTAACTGTCAAAAAAGTTTTGTAATATGCTTGATCAAAGAAATTCCGCGTGTTATAATGTTCCGACAATAGGGAAACCACGCCCTGAATCCGGGGTCGTCGGCCCCGTTTTCTATAAATATTTATGTAAAAGGAGGTCCGGTTTTGGCTAATTCCAAACAGGCAAAAAAGAGGATCCTCATGAATGAGAAGAAGCGTTTGAGAAATAAGACGGTATCCTCTTCCATAAAAACAGCCTTCAAAAAAGCGATCGTCGCCGTCCTGGAGGATAAGAATCCCGGTAGCGCTACTCAGCTGGTTAAAGAAGCCATCCGAAAAGCGGACAAAGCGGTAAGCAAGGGAATGCTCCACAAAAATACCGCCGCCAGGAAAAAATCCCGCCTGATGAAAAAATTAAACGCTCTCCAGGCACAACAACAGCCCGTCCAGGCGTAAAGAGTTTACAAAGATTTCTTGAAAAAATTCGACGATCACCGTCGAATTTTAGTTTCGGCACAAATTTCAGACTCTTTTCAGAAAATTTCCCGGCTAAAAAAGGATGAAAGACGTCTTTTACCGAAATATACGGGGTGGATATTCGCTGAAACAGGAACATGGATAAGAAAAAGGTTTTCTCCTGGAAAAGGGCGGTTTTTTGGTCTGATATAATTATTATATGCCGGGATGTTTTAATATGAGCGATGCCGAAATTAAATTGAAATACGATAAGGGAGCCCTCCTGAAGAGAAGGTACGAGATCAAGGATATTCTTGGCGCGGGAGGTATGGGAGAGGTCTATATCGCCGTGGACAAGGGAGCGGGATATGAAAACGTGGTCATAAAGCGGCTCATCGCCAGTCCCGATCCGGACCAGATCCGGGATCTCCTCTATTCCTTCGAACAGGAATACCATATCCTGTCAGGGCTTACCCACCCCCATATTCCCAAGGTATATGACTTCTTCACCGAAAATAACGACTTCTTCATCGCCGAGGAATATATCAAGGGAGAACTCCTGACCAATATCATTCACGGCCTCCTCCCCACGGAAGCGGTGAAGTTTACCCTGCAGCTTTGCGATGTGCTGGAATATCTGCATAAGCGCAATATCGTCTATCGGGATCTGAAACCGGCCAACATCATCCTCAGCGATGAGGGAAGGCTCTGCCTGGTGGACTTCGGCATCTCCCGGTTCTATTCCCCCCTCAAAAAAGACGATACCCTGGCCCTGGGAACCCCCGGCTATGCTCCGCCGGAATGTTATAACGAGGTTCAGACCGACGAACGGACGGATATTTACTGTATGTGCGTCCTCCTGCATCAGATGTTGACGGAATCGGATCCCACCAAGGAACCCTTCAAGTTCACTCCGCCTCACACTCTAAACAAAAAGGTTCCCAAGAGTCTCAGCAATCTGGTTATGAAGGGATTGAATCTCAACATCGAAAAAAGATTCAAAAACATACAGGCTTTTCGCGATGCCTTATTCAAAACCAGGGATTTTCACGATAAATTCAAATCCTACCAGAAAAAAATCGGCAAAAGGGAAAAGTTCTTCAGTAAAGAGGAACCCATGTGGGAGTTTTCTTCCTTCCGCAACCCTTTCCACCGGACCAAACCGGTCATTGTTCCCCTCTCCCTGCTGACCTCTCTGCTGCTGGCGGCCCTGGGCTATTTCGCCTTCCCGACCCTCCGACTGTATGCCGCTTTCGGTATATTCATACTTTCTATGGCATCTTTTCTGGTTCTGTGGGACATCAACAAAGACCACTTTAATAAAGTTTTTGTTTATCCTTCGGGTTTATTTTACGAGGGGCACGAGGATAGTTTCTCCGCTCTCTGGGACGACGTTTACGCAGTAAAACTGGATATGTCCCAGAAATATAAAGAAGTTACCGTGGTGACCCTCAACGGGGACTTCAAATTTGACGAGAATCTCAAGGGATGGGATCAACTCATGAAAGAAGTCATGAAAAGAGCCAAACTCCGCCTCCGCCACGACATCTCCGAACGTTATCCGGAAATGGAAATATATGAGAAGTAGCTTTTAGTCTCCTTCCTTATCGGGGTAGCATTCGGGTTTGAAGGTGCATATAAAGGGAAGATGACGGTATTTGTGCCGGAAATCCAGACCGTATCCCACCACGAAGAGATCGGGAATCTCATAGGCGACATAATCGGGTTTCACGGGTTTTATCCGGTGGGAGGGTTTGTCCAGCATGGTGCATACCTTTATTTCCAGGGGATTTCTCAATTGGAGAACTTTTATCAGGTAGTCCAGAGTCAGACCCGTATCCAGAATATCCTCCACCAGCACCACGCTTCTACCCTCGATGTCCTCTTCCAGATCCTTGGTGATTCTGGCGATACCGGAAGTCTTGGTGGCATCACCGTAACTGGATACCGCCATAAAATCTAGGGTCAGGGGGATGGTGATCTGGCGGATAAGATCGGCGGTAAAATAAAGAGAACCCTTCAGTACACATACCATGATCAGATCCTTGCCCGCAAAATCCCGGCTGATCCTCTTTCCCAGTTCCCTGACTTTTTCCCTGATCTCCTCCTGGCTGAAGAGTATTTTTTCGATAGGCTCCCCTAATTTGCCTTTGATCTTATCCTTGACATTCATATTTATTCACCTTTTAAATATTAAATTATAATCTATGCCGACGGAGGGAAGAGAGACCCGAACACCCTCGTTGGCAACAAATCACCGGCAAAACAGAATCTCTACCTCCGATTTTCGACCTCAGACTTCCGATTTCTTTATTGCCATTGCCTTTTTAACGGGTTATTCTCTCCATAAGGGATCGGGTGATTTCCACCAGTTCCGATGTGGTGTCGGCAACGGGGACTCCCGCCAGGGTTAAGGCGTCGATCTTCGCCTGAGCTGTCCCTGACGCACCCGATACGATGGCTCCCGCGTGTCCCATCCGTTTACCAGGAGGGGCGGTTTTGCCGGCGATGAAGGATACCACTTTCATTTTATTTTCTTTTATGAATACCGCCGCTTCTTCTTCCATGGAACCGCCGATTTCCCCTATGAGAACCGTCAGATCGGTTTTGGGGTCGTCTTTAATGAGTTTCAATATACTTACAAAATCGGATCCCAGTATGGGATCTCCCCCGATACCCACACAGGTGCTTTGTCCGATCCCTGCCCTGGTCAGTTCGTCAACGACCTGATAGGTCAGGGTTCCCGAACGAGAGATGAGTCCCACTCTGCCGGGAGAAAATATCTGACCGGGCATGATTCCCATCTTGGCTTCTCCCACGGTAATAAGACCCGGACAGTTGGGCCCGATCAGAACGGTTCCCGTCAGTAAGACTTTCTCCTTTACCCTGATCATATCCTGAATGGGAACCCCCTCGGTGATACAGACGATCAATCTTATGCCCGCGTCCACCGCTTCCAGGACGGCATCGGCGGCGAATCGGGATGGGACAAATATGACCGAGGCCTCCGCTCCGGTTTTTTCCACTGCTATTTTTACCGTATCAAAGACCGGTATGGAATCCACCGCCGTTCCCCCTTTCCCGGGGGTTACTCCGGCGACGATATTGGTTCCGTATTCTTTCATTTTTTGAGTATGAAACTTTCCTTCTCTGCCCGTGATGCCCTGAACCAGCACTCTGGTATTTTTGTTCAGCAGAATTCCCATATCTCCACTCCTCTATCCGGATTTTCTTGAAATTTCGACTTAATTTGAGTATAGTTTTGCTCAGGAATTAAAAAAACCTTTTAAAGAGAGGAAAAAAAATCGGAAGTGTTCTCTCGATAGAAGGAGAAATGGAATGAACCGAGAAATACCGCTCTGCGTGTCGAAAACAGAATTATAAGGAAATAAAGTTGGCAGAAAACGGAAATAAAAGAAATACGGCGAAATGCAGGATGAAAACTTTTGCCTCCCATCCGGTGGCGGGGTTGGTTTTGTTCTGTTTTGTTTTGATGATATTTTCCGTTTTTTTTGTGGGTCTGTTTTCCTGGACTTCCCCAGGTCAGATCCGCTATGAGGTTCCTAAAAAGAGTTCGGGTATGAGCGGCATCGATGCTGTTATTTCCCCTTCCTCTACGGAAATGACGGGAGGAATTTTAATTCAGGGGAACGGCATCCGACATGCAAGAAAGTTTGTGGCTTTTCTTCCCGCCGGTTTTTCTCAAAACAGGGTCAGCGGAAGATCCTCCAACCCCCTCATAAAAAGGAGCCGGAGCTTCAGAAAAGGTTCCCCTCCTCCCTCCATCCGTTCCTCTCTGTCTCCAGCAGGAGATTCTCAGGAAATCCCCGCCTAGCCTCTTTCGCGGGCAGGGAATCTCTTTTGTTATTTTAGTTTTCCCTTGAGTTTGTTCCCCTATGCCCCTGTTCGTGTTTATGTTTGCATTCCCCTCTTTGCACTCCCTTTGTAGGAGGGGTCTCCATACCCCGATTCAAGGAAATAGCATAATTATCGGCTTCGGGAGAAGCCTCCTACAATAGACAATGCTCTACTCCCTACAACGACCTGCTTCTGCAGTCCGAAAAACAGGTAAGCCTGTTAAAAATAATAAAATATAAAAGAAAGGAAACAAAAGTCAAATGGATTGGAACAATATCAAGTCTCTGGTCTATCTGGTGATTATCACCGTTGTTTGCGTCTTGTTAGCCACTCTGGTTATCTATGACGGCAAAACAGGCAAGATGAATATTAAACTGGGACTGGATCTTAAATCGGGATCCAGAATAGTGATTGAACTCAAACCCGTAAAGGATCCCCTTACGGGACAGATGAGGCAGATTGATGCCAAAGTCATGAACCAGACCATCAAGGTGCTGGAACGCAGACTCAATCCCCAGGGCAATCAGGAAATCTCCATGCAGCCCGAGGGAGAAAACCGGTTGGTTATCGAGATTCCCGAAGTTACCAATGTGAAGGAAGCGGAGGATCTGATCAAACAGACCGCTTATCTGGAGTTCAAGGAACAGTATTTTGACGCCAAGGAGCAGGCTCAGAAGTGGCGCACGGTCATGGACGGTACCGCCATAGCGGAAGCCGATGCTCAGATGAAACAGGACGGCAGTCCCTTCGTGTCCTTTACCCTGAGAAAGGATGCCGCCAGGGAATTCGGTAAGATCACCGAGCGGAACGTGGACAAGCCCCTGGGCATCTTCTTCGACAGCGAACTGATTGACGCCCCCAATGTGGCGGAACCCATCACCGGAGGTCAGGGGATCATTCACGGCGGTTCCATGACTCTGGAAGATTGTCAGAAATTGGCGGTATTTCTCAATGCGGGAGCCTTACCGGTAGAAGTATCCATCCTCAACAGTATGACCGTAAGCCCGGTCTTAGGACACATCTCCCTTATGAAGAGCCTTATAGCGGGTATTCTGGGGTTAATCCTGGTCATCATTTATATGGTAGTTTTTTATCGCGTACCCGGCGCCACTTCGGCTATCGCTCTTCTGATGTACAGCGTGGTGGTTCTTGCCAGCATGGTTCTGGGTAAATTCGTCCTCACCCTGCCCGGTATCGCCGGATTCATTCTGTCGGTGGGTATGGCGGTGGACGCCAATGTGCTGATCTTCGAGAGGCTCAAGGAGGAACTCTGGGCGGAAAAGAGTACCAAAAGTGCTGTGGATATGGGATTCCACCGGGCTTTCTCCAGCATCATCGACGGTCATGTAACCACCTTTCTGGGAGCGGGAATCCTGTTTTACTTCGGATCCGCCAGTATCAAGGGATTCGGTCTGACTCTTATGCTGGGAACCTTCTGGAGCATCATCACCGCCATCTTCTTCACCCGGGTTATCATTGATGTGTTAACCGATTACAACATTCTGTCATCCCGCAAATTATTGGGCGAATAGGAGGGTAGAGTATGAATAATATATTACAATATATGAATTTTTCGCCGATTAACATAATGGCTATGGTCATATTCCTCTTTTTCATCTTTTTTGTCACCCAGTGGCTGAGCAAGATGAGGAAGCAACAGGTGGATATAATTGCCAGAAGAAACACCTTTTTTATAATTTCCGGTGTTGTTATCTTGATCTGCCTGGGTTCTCTGATAGTGAAGGGTCTCAATCTGGGGCTGGACTTTACCGGAGGAACCATCATGGAAATCGGAACCAATCCCGATGTTTCCACCCAGGATATAGAAAAATATATAAAGCAGTTCGCTCAGGATACCAAAAGCGACAAGTTCGATAATCCCAAAATTCAGAGGGCGGCGGATACCGAGGTTTCCAAACAGGTTATTCAGCCCACTCCAACTCCGGGAGAGGCGGAAGACTTCAAGAGATACGGCGACGAGACCGAAACCGAACTGCCCACCGAGGATGTAACCTATCGTCGGTTTATCATCCAGACCAGGGAACTATCCAGTGAGGAAGTGCAGAATTTCAAGAACTTCCTTAAACAGCAACTGGGAAATATGCAGGATCTGAAAACCGATACCATAGGACCCGTCATCGGACAGGAACTGACCAAGAATGCCTTAATCGCCATTCTGATCACCCTCATCGTCCAACTGCTCTATATCACCTTCCGTTTCGGTTCCCAGTTCCGTTACGGTATCGCCACGGATATCGCCCTGATCCACGATGTCATCATCATGGTGGGTATGTATTCTCTCATTAGCCATCCCGCCGACTCCCCCTTCCTGGCCGCTCTTCTGACCATCATCGGTTACTCGGTTATGGATACGGTGGTGGTCTTCGATAGGATCCGGGAAAACCTGAAACTCATGAAAGAGGGAACCTACGGGGAGATTATCAACATGTCCCTGAACCAGACCCTGACCCGGACAGCAGCCACTACCCTCACCACCCTTTTGTCGGTGTTCGCCCTCTACTACTTTGGCGGAGATACCTTAAAAGACTTCGCTCTTGCCCTATTCATCGGTATCACGGCGGGAACCTATTCCTCCATCTTCATCGCCAGTCCTCTTCTGATCCTCATTGACGATTTCGCCAAAAAGCAGGAGAGCCAGAGAGTCGCCGAGAGGAGAAAGAAACAGGAAGAGGAAGCCCGTCTGAAAAGCGAAAAGAGACTCCAGCAAAAAGCCGAAGAGAAAGAAACCAAAAAGGAAAAGGGAAAGGTTCTGACTGAGGATTATCCCACCCCCGAGGAAACACCGGAGGTTTCCCAGGGAGAATCCCGCAAATCCGCCAAAAAGTCCGAGCGTAAGCGGAGAAGATAGAACTTTATTCATAAATACGAAAAAGCCGGGAATTCACAGCTTCCCGGTTTTATTTTCGGAAGTTTTTTGAAGGTGAAAGAGGGGGGATCGTCGTATATATAAAGGAGTACTCTTCTTCAGGGTTACGTTTTTGTTATGGAAATCATATTACCACCCCGACAACATCAGATATTGATCAGCCTGGTTCTGGAGTTCATCGAGAGTGCCGAACCGGTTTCTTCGGGCATTCTGGTAAAAAAGTATCGGATTCAGGCATCCTCGGCCACCATAAGAAACGACATGGCAAAACTGGAAGACGAGGGGTACCTCATTCAACCCCACACATCATCTGGAAGGCTCCCCACCGACAAAGCCTATCGTTATTATGTGAATTATTTAACGAGCCAGGAAATCTTTCTTCCCCACGAGATCACCGACGCCCTGCAGGATCTGGAGAATTTCGACGCCCATATCCAGAGAACCCTGGAATATTCCAGCCACCTGCTGTCGGATCTGACCCGACTGACCTCCCTGGTGTTAGCTCCTAGGATCCGGAGCCAGATGTTCCGTTATCTCAGGATTTCTCCTCTGGATGAAAACCGTCTGCTGCTGATCGTCATGACCAACACGGGAGCGGTAATCAACAAGGTGATCCAGATGTCCAGGGGCATACTGCCGGAACAG
>Ga0067045_1030805_pt1 | contig 14050 bp, 19 predicted proteins | sample TerdegcTABiofilm_FD_59184 | JGI IMG/M metagenome (GOLD analysis project Ga0067045, IMG submission 59184) | Combined Assembly of (Gp0054472, Gp0054536) Wastewater bioreactor microbial communities from Singapore -Terephthalate degrading...
GGAATTTGTTCTTGCCGGGTCGTCTAATGGCAGGACAGCGGCCTTTGGAGCCGTATGTGGAGGTTCGAATCCTCCCCCGGCAGCAAAAAAAATCATTAATTAAGTAAAGGTTGAATAGAGGAGTTAAAATTGAATTTCAAGTACAAAAAAGTATCGGGACTCGAGAACCTAAAAGAAAAAATTGTTCATATTAATAGAGTTGCCAAGGTTGTTAAAGGTGGTAGAAGATTCAGCTTTAATGCAATCGTTGTTGTAGGTGATGGAAACGGACATGTTGGTGTTGGTCTTGGAAAAGCAAATGAAGTTACTGATGCAATCTCTAAAGGTATTGACGATGCAAAAAAGAATGTTTACAAAGTATCGGTTGTTAAAGGAACTATTCCGCATCCGATAATTGGTAAATTTGGTGCAGGACAGGTTTTATTAAAACCGGCTACACCGGGTACAGGTCTTATTGCTGGCGGTGGAGTTCGTGCAGTATTAGAAGCTGCCGGTGTTCAGGATATTTTGACTAAATCACTTGGTTCTTCCAATCCGCATAATCAGGTTAAAGCTACTCTCGATGCATTATTGAATCTTGTTGATGCAAGAACAATGGCTTATAAACGTGGATTGAAAGTTAACGAGTTGTTTAATTTGTAATAAGAGGATTTTATGGCCAAGAAATTAAAAATCACACAAACAAAAAGTATAATTGATAGACCAAAGACTCAAAAATTAACTATTGAATCTCTTGGTCTTAGTAGACCGAATTATTTCGTAATTCATAACGATACACCTCAAATAAGAGGAATGATAAAGAAAGTATCTCATTTAGTTAAAGTAGAAGAAATAGAAGCATAGGGTGTTCAATGGATATTTTAAGCAATCTTAAACCTGCAAAAGGATCTAATAAAAAAGTTAAAAGAATTGGTCGCGGAGAAGGCTCGGGGCATGGCGGTACTGCAACACGTGGTATGAATGGTCAACGCTCACGTGCCGGTGCTAAATACAGAGCATGGTTCGAAGGCGGTCAAATGCCTTTGCAAAGACGTGTACCTAAAAGAGGTTTTCATTCACCATTTAAAACTGTTTACCAGGTTGTTAATCTTAATAGATTACAAAAACTAGTTGATGATAATAAAGTTGCAGACGGAATTATCAATGCAGTTTCATTATACAAAAATGGTGTTATCTCCAAAGCTGTTGCACCTTATAAAGTTTTAGGTGTAGGAGAATTAAAAGCGAAATTAAATGTTGAAGCGCATGCATTCAGTGCTTCTGCAAAAGAAAAAATTGAATCACTTGGCGGAACTATTAAAGAGATCAAAGTTTAATGGCTACTATTCAAGAAACTTTCCGTAATATTTTTAAAATTCATGAGCTTAGGCAAAGAATACTTTACACTATTGCCTTGCTTGTAATTGTCAGAGTCGGGTCCCATATAACTTTACCGGGAATCGATTCGTTTTTACTTTCATCTGCTATGTCAAATCAAACCTCGGATAATCTTTTCGGATTATATGATTTATTCGTTGGTGGAGCTTTTTCAAATGCAGCAATTTTTGCTCTCGGAATTATGCCGTATATATCTGCTTCTATTATTCTTCAGATTGCTGGTGCGGTTATTCCATATATTCAAAAGTTGCAGCGCGAAGGTGAAGAAGGTAGAAAAAAGATTAATCAGTGGACACGTTACGGTACAGTTATTATCTCTGCTTTTCAGGCATGGGGTGTTACAATTCAGCTTATGAATTTACAACACAACAATCTACCTATTGTTCCAGAAGCAGTAAGAGGCATTGCCTGGCAAGCATCTACAATTGTGCTTCTGATTGCCGGAACAATGTTTATAATGTGGATGGGTGAACAGATAACTGAAAAAGGAATTGGTAACGGTATTTCGTTAATAATTTTTATTGGTATTATAAACAGATTTCCGTTTGCTCTACTTGATGAATATAGATTGATTGCTGCTGGTCAGAGAAACCTGGTTATCGAAATTGTGATAATTGCATTAATGGTTTTAGTAATTGCCGGTGTTGTTTTGGTTACACAAGGTACGCGGAGAATTCCGGTGCAATATGCCAAACGTGTTGTTGGTAGAAAAGTATATGGTGGTGTAACACAGTATATTCCACTTAGAGTTAATACAGCCGGTGTAATGCCTATTATTTTCGCTCAGTCGATTATGTTTATTCCAAGCACTTTGTTTTCATTTTTCCCTAACAACGAATTTATTGGCACTGTTGCGCAATATTTTTCTTATCAATCATTTACTTATGCTTTTATCTATGCTATTATGATCATATTCTTTACTTATTTCTATACTGCAATTGCATTCAACCCACAGGATGTTGCAGAGAATATGAAAAAGCAAGGTGGTTTTATTCCAGGTATTCGTCCCGGAAAGCAGACATCAGAATTTATTGATAATATATTAACTAAGATTACCTTACCCGGATCAGTATTTCTTGCAATCATTGCCATACTTCCTACATTTGTTTCTAAGTTTGGTGTATCGGGAAGTTTTGCATCATTTTTCGGAGGCACCAGTTTGTTGATTGTTGTTGGTGTTGCTTTAGATACTTTACAACAAATTGAATCTCATTTATTGATGAGACATTATGATGGATTTATGAAGTCCGGTAAATTAAAAGGAAGAAGATTTTAACCTATTGTTTAAAGACAGCCAGTTGTGATATTAATTAAAACAAAAAAAGAAATTGATTACATAAGAGAAAGCTGTCTAATAGTTGCAGAAGTTTTACAATTAATGAAGCGTTATGCTAAACCTGGCGTAACGACAATAGAACTGGATAAAATTGCTGAGGATTATATACTCAGTAATAATGCACGGCCGGCATTCAAAGGTTACTCGCAAGCCGGATCGTTCGATTTTCCAGGTTCAATTTGTTCTTCTATTGATGATGAAGTCGTTCACGGTATTCCCGGAAACAGAATTCTTAAAGAAGGGGAAATTCTTTCGGTTGATGTTGGAGTTGAAAAGAATAATTTCTTTGGAGATGCTGCAATATCCGTTGCAATTGGTAAGATTTCCGAAGAGAAGCAAAGACTAATGGATTCAACTGAAAAATCGCTTTACCTTGGAATTGAACAAGCAATTCCCGGAAATAGAGTAGGTGACATTGCATTTGCTATTCAATCCGAGGTTGAGTCGAAAGGTTTTTCTGTTGTAAGAGATCTTTGCGGACATGGGGTTGGAAAGTTTTTGCACGAAGAACCTCAAATTCCGAATTACGGCAGAAAGGGAAGCGGAGCGTTACTTAAGAATGGTATGACTTTAGCCATTGAACCGATGATAAATTTAGGAACTTATAAAGTTACTGTTGATGAAGATGGCTGGACTGTAAGAACCGCCGATGGATTGCCTTCGGCTCATTTTGAACATACTATTTCAATAATTGATGGTAAACCAGAAATATTAACTAAGTGCTAATAAATGGCTAAGCAAGGACCTATAAAAGTTGATGGAACTGTAACTGAGACATTACCAAATGCTCATTTTAAAGTTCGTCTCGATAATGGTCATGAAATCCTTGCTCATATTTCCGGTAAAATGAGAATGCACTTTATAAAAATTTTAGTTGGCGATAAGGTGGCAATTGAATTATCACCTTATGATTTGAATAAAGGTAGAATAACTTATAGGTATAAATAACGGAGAAGAGATGAAGGTTAGAGCTTCCGTAAAAAAATTATGCGAGCATTGCAAAATTATTAAACGAAAGGGAGTTGTACGCGTAATTTGCAAAAATCCAAAACACAAACAAAGACAAGGTTAAAAGTAGGAGGAATTAGATTTGGCTCGTATTGCTGGTATTGACTTACCAAAACAAAAAAAAGCTTTTATAGGATTAACATACATTTATGGTATTGGTCGTACAACTGCTATAAATATTCTTTCAAAGGCCAATGTTAATCCGGATAAAAAAATTGGTGAACTGACCGAAGAAGAAGTTGCAAAAATTCGTTCGATAATGACTTCTGAATTAAAGGTGGAAGGTGCTTTAAGAAGTGAAGTCCAACAAAATATAAAACGTTTGATGGACATAGGTTCTTATAGAGGTTTGCGTCATAGAAGAGGATTACCTGTTAGAGGTCAGAGAACCAGAACAAATTCAAGAACTCGTAAAGGTAAACGTAAAACAGTTGCCGGAAAGAAAAAGACACCGGCTAAGAAGTAATAATTAATTTTAAGGAGCTAAATTGGCTAAGGTAGTTAAAAAGACTAAAAAGAAAGTTCATGTTGATGCGGTTGGCGTTGCTCATATTAAAGCATCATTTAATAATGTTATTTGTACTATAACAGACATCTATGGTAATACTATATCATGGTCTTCTGCCGGTAAAAATGGATTTAAGGGTTCAAGAAAAAATACTCCTTTTGCCGCTCAGGTTACTGCAGAAGCTGCTGCTAAAGAAGCCTATGATCTTGGTCTTAGAAAAATCGATGTCTTTGTTAAAGGTCCTGGTGCAGGACGTGAAGCCGCTATACGTGCATTGAACGTAGCGGGTTTAGAAATTTTATCAATTAAAGATGGTACGCCTATTCCACATAATGGATGCAGACCGCCAAAACGCAGAAGAGTTTAAGAAGGAGAAATAATTAGATGGCAAGATACACTGGTTCAAGTTGCAAATTATGCAGAAGAGAAAAACAAAAATTGTTTTTAAAAGGATCTAAATGTTACTCGGAAAAATGCCCCCTCGAAAAAAGAAATTATGCACCGGGTCAACATGGTTTAACTCGTAGAACTAAATTTTCTGAATATGGTGTTCAGCTTAGAGAAAAACAAAAAGTAAAAAGAATTTATGGATTACAAGAAACTCAATTTCATAATTATTTTGAAAAAGCTACAAGTCAAAAAGGTATTACAGGTGCTAACCTTATTAAATTATTAGAACGAAGATTGGATAACGTTGTATTCAGACTTGGATTCGCACCTTCAAGAAAAGCAGCAAGACAATTGGTACTTCACAGACATTTTATGGTTAATGGTCATTTAGTGGATATACCGTCGTTTCTACTTGCAGCTGGCGATGTTATAACTGTTAAAGAAAAAAGTAAAAAACTTGATGCTATTCATAATTCTTTAAGAAGAACTAAGGATAACGTTTATAATTGGCTTTCAATTGATAAAGCTACTCTTTCAGGTACTTTCTTAAATGTTCCGGAAAGAGAAGAAATTCCATTGCAAGCTAACGAACAATTAATCGTTGAATTATATTCTAAGTAATTTTAAAATTTAATTTAGAGGATACTACATGAGCTATCCGTTTATAAAAATGCCCGAAAGTGTTATTCAGGACGATTCCTCGAAAAGTGCTACATTCGGAAGATTTTCTTTGCAACCATTAGAGAGAGGATTCGGGGTAACATTAGGAAATGCATTAAGAAGAGTCTTGCTGTCATCTCTTACCGGTGCAGCTATTACTGCCGTTAAGATTGAAGGCGTACTTCATGAATTTTCTACCATTCCGGGTGTTGTTGAAGATGTAACGGAAATTATTCTCAACCTTAAACAGGTTAGAATGAGAATCGTAAATAAGAAAACAACCGGTTGCGAACTTTCGATTTCCGGTGTTAAAGAGTTTAAAGCAGAAGATATTCAAAAAGCTTGTCCTGATATTGAAATTCTTAATCCAGGACTATTGATTGCAAGACTTAATCCTGAAGCCAAACTTAATTTGGAATTAAAATTCGGTATTGGAAAAGGTTATGTCCCTTCAAACGAACAAAAATTACCTGATATGACAATTGGTACTATTCCAATAGACTCAATATTTACTCCTATTGTTAATGTTCGTTACGATGTTGAAAATGTTCGTATTGCAGAAAAAAATGATTTTGAGAAACTTACTATTGAAATTACAACTGACGGTTCTATTACTCCCGAAGAAGCTCTTTCCAGCTCTTCAAAAATTCTTAAAGATCACATTCAACTGTTCATTAATTTTGATGCTGAACCCGAAGAAGAAAAAGTTGAAAGTGAAAAAGATGCCGAGACTGAAAGACTTCGCAAAATTCTAACAACTAATGTTGATGATCTTGAATTAAGTGTTAGATCTCATAATTGTCTTAAAGCAGCTAATATAAAAACATTGGGCGATTTAGTTCGCAGAGACGAAAATGAAATGCTTAAATTCAGAAACTTTGGCAGAAAATCCTTAGCCGAATTAATTGAAATTGTTGATAACTACGGACTCGAATTCGGTATGGATGTAGATAAAATATTAAAAGAAAAACCAGAAAATAATTAGTACTTTCCCTAAGGTTGAATAATGAGACATAGAGTTAAAGGTAGAAAACTAAACAGAACATCTGAACACAGACTTGCAACATTAAGAAACTTAGCTTCATCCTTATTAAAGCATAAGAAAATCCGTACTACTGTTGCAAAAGCAAAAGAACTAAGATCCTTTGTTGAACCACTTATTACAAAAGCAAAGACAGATTCTGTTGCTTCACGTAGATTTGTTGCAACTCAGATACATGATAGAAGCATTCTTAAAGAATTATTTAACGATATAGTTGCAAAAATTGGTGATAGACCGGGTGGTTATACAAGAATAGTTAAAGTGGGTCAGAGAAAAGGTGATGCTGCTGAATTAGCTTTTATTGAATTGGTTGATTACAGTGGCATAGTAAAACCAAAAGCTCCTAAGAAAGCTAAGGAAGAAGAAACCCCAAAATCTGATGAAGCCAAAGCTGAAGCAGCTGAACAAAAGAAAGAAGAAAAAAAGGTAAAAGAAAAGAAACCTAAAACACCAAAGCCAAAAAAATCTGATGATGTTAAGGTTAAGAAAGCTCCAGCTAAAGCAAAAACTACTACTACAAGAAAAACTTCTAAAGATAAATAAATCTGTTTGCATTATAAATTTAGGAGTAATGGCAATAGCTGTTACTCCTTTTTTATTTTAAATGAAAAATGGTTTCCCCTATAAGTTTTCATTTATTTCAAAGTAGCCCCGCAATAGTTTTTGTTTTTTATATTTACATTATGAAAAGAATTGAATTCATAAAAGCCATATATAACCTGAATGAATTGCCGAAGAAAGAACTTCCTTCCGTAATTTTAGGAGGAAGATCTAATGTTGGCAAATCTTCATTTATTAACACACTATTCTCACCCTTAAAAGTCGCTAAGACAAGTTCTACCCCCGGAAAAACCAGGTCAATCAATTATTATCTGGTTGAAGATAAATTTTATCTGATTGATCTACCCGGATTTGGTTTTGCTAAAGTATCAAAGTCTGAAAGAGACTACTGGAAAAACTTAATAGAAAAGTTTATTGAGAAAAACAGGAACATAGTTCTGGCATTTCATATTATTGATAGCCGCCATCATCCGACTCAACTGGATATTGAATTCAATCAATTCTTAAACGAAGCACAAATTCCTTATCATATAATCCTTAATAAGATTGATAAGTTAAAGCAATCGGAAATTACAAAATCTATTAAAAATACAACACAGACTTTCCCGGAATTAATTTATGGTAAGAATCTCTATCTATTTTCTGCTATAAATGGTAGGGGGAAAAAAGAAATAATTAGCATCCTTCAATCCCTTCTTTTATGAAATTTTCGCAAAACTTTAGTATAATTGAACTAAATTTTACCGTTTTTAAGTAAAAAATAAAATCTTTCCGGCGGATTGATGGGTTTATCTGACAAAAATAAAAAAAGAATTTTAACATTCCTGATAATCCCGGTTCTTATTGCTATTCCTATCTTAACTGAAGATCTTTTATTCAAAATTATTGCCGGTGTAATTCTTATAATTTATGTCGGTTTTATAATATTCTTAAGAGATACAAATAAATCAGAACCTCAATATTCTTCTTCTATTGATGAATTGGATGAAGAGTTTGATACAACTGCTAAAGTCGGAAATAATAAAATTGCTCCTGATAGCGGCGAAGAATTTACAATTATATCACCTAATAAAAATTTAGAAGTAATTACTGCGGATAACATATCATCATCATTTAACAGGGGGAACAAAGAGTTATTCAAACCCCCGGATTTTAAATCTAACTTTGATAAAATAGTACATGAAGAGATTCCAAAAGATGTAAACCACGATGAAGAATTTGGTTTTGTTCTGGAAAAAATATTAAGTGTTGTTAAAGACGCTTTTATGGCTCATACAGCAGCATTTTTCTGGTATAACAAAAACCGTAAGCGACTTACATTAGAAAAGTATGTTTCAAGTTCTGCACAAATATCTAAACAGAAATTTGATCTTGAGGACGATATCCTTGGTAAAATAATTCAGAAGGAGGAACCTGAATTATTAACAGATATTTCCTCAAATGCTGAGATTGATGTTATAAGATATTATAACTCACCACAAGGAATAAAAAGTTTTGTGGGTGTTCCTCTATTTTATGGCAAAAGTCTTACTGGCATCCTAACTCTCGATTCCAAAGTAAATGATGCATTTGGTATTGAGCAGATTTATTCTTTAGGTAGAATAGTGCGTGTAATCTCCGTTATTATTTCTCTGTTCGAAGAAAAGTTTTCGGAGTCCCAGGCAGAACAAAGGTTAAAAGCTTTATTGGGTGTTCTATCTTACGATAAAAAGTTTGAGAGCGAATCCGATTTGTATGCAGCACTTAATAATGCCGTGGAAGGACTTATTGAATGGGATGCATTCACTTTCGTATCATACCTACCCAATGAGCATAAATTCAAAACAGCTAAAATAGTAAACAAAACGTCACTAAAATACATCGGTGAAAATCTTGAAATCGAATTAAGCGGAACATTGGTTGGTAAATCAATACTCAGTTCTACACCTGTAAAAATTGATGACACATCTGTATCAGAATTCCCGCGCTTCTCAAAGAATGAAGATGTAAGCTTCGACGGATCTTTTCTTGCTATACCTCTCATTTATGACGAGCAGAATTACGGTGTTCTCTGTTTTGAGAGTCTAAAGAAAAATGTTTACACAAACAACGAAGTAAATTTCATCAAGAATGCAACCAAGATTTTTGCATTTATTCTTCATTCTTATTCAACAATAAGCATTCTTAAGAGTTTACTATCAGTAGATATCGAAACCAGAAGTCTTAACTACGATTCATTTGTAGAGAGACTAACAGTTGACTTAGTACGATCCCGCGAATTAGAATTACCCGGTGCTTTAGCTCTGATTAAAGTAGATGACCTTCTTGATCAAGAATCACTATTTGAAAGCGATCCTTTCCCAAAAGTTCTTAGAACTGTTGCTCAACTGATTAGAGATGAAATGACTCCTCTAAACATAATGGGAAGAATTAGCGAAAAAGTTTTTGCCATATTTTTCTTTAACACTTCGGCAAAGGATGTTTTTTTATGGGCGGAAAAACTTAGAATAAAAATAGCACGTAAACCTATCGCAGTAGTTTCTAAACAAACAACTTTCACAGTTTCAATTGGTGTTGCATCTACATCCGGTAAATCTGATGTTCACGAAGTTCTAAGCAATGCAGAACTTGCACTTAAAAAAGCAATTGAAAAAGGTGGCAACACTGTTAAAAGTACCAACTGATCTTGCACTTCGGAGGAATTTCTATTGAATAATTTTATTCTAATAGTTCTGGATGGACTTGGCGTAGGTGAATTACCTGATGCAAAAAAATATAATGACGAGGGGAGTAATACAATTTCAAATATGGCGGATGTTGTAGGCGGACTCGATATTCCCAATCTGCAAAAAATGGGAATAGGCAACATCACCAATATTAAAGGTGCGCCACCAACTTTAAGTCCATTAGCTTCTTATGGTAAGATGAACGAAATTTCTGCCGGTAAGGATTCAACTACCGGTCATTGGGAGCTTGGCGGTGTAAAAACCGAAATTGAATTTCCTTTGTATCCGGAAGGATTTCCAGAAGAAATAATCAATAAATTTATTAAGGAAGTCGGTGTAAAAGGAATACTTGGAAATTATGCATCTTCCGGTACTGAAATTATTGAAAAACTTGGCGATGAACACGTTAGAACCGGATTCCCTATTGTTTACACTTCTGCAGATTCCGTATTTCAAATTGCGGCTCACGAAGAAGTGATTCCGCTTGAAAGACAATATGAAATTTGTCAGATTGCTCGTGATAAGGTATTAATCGGACAACACGCAGTAGGACGTATTATTGCAAGACCATTTATCGGTCAATCGGGTAATTACACAAGAACAACTAACCGAAGAGATTTTTCTGTTGACCCATCATCAGAAACAATTTTAGATTTGCTGATGAAAGTAGGAATAGAAACTATTGCTGTAGGCAAGATTAATGATCTTTTTAATTATAGAGGAATAAAGACAAAACTTAAAACCAAATCCAATAATGAAGGAATTGACAAGATAATTTATGCTGCATCAAATTATAAAGATTCATTAATCTTTGCTAATCTTGTTGACTTTGATGTTTATTATGGACATCGAAATGACCCTGAAGGTTTTGCAAAAGCTCTTAAAGATTTTGATGGAAGATTACCGGAAATTATTAAGGTTATGGATGAATCGGATTGTCTGCTTTTAACCGCGGATCATGGTAATGATCCAACAACACCAAGCACAGATCATAGCCGGGAATATGTTCCTGTATTGTTCTATCGCAAAAATAAACCAGGAATCAATTTGGGTGTAAGAGAAACTTTTGCCGATGCTGCACAAACTGTTGCCCATTTCTTCAAAATTAATAATGATCTTTTAGGAAAGAGTTTTTTAAATGGATGAAGAATTAGTAAAGCTCTTTGAATTTGATTGGGATATTCAAAACGAATCGATTCCATCGTTTCCTGAAGATAAGTTGGAAGAACTGAAGTCTAAAAAATTTAGTAAAGTAAAAATTGTTGTATTCGGTAATCCGGATTCTGCAGCAGCACAATCAGAAGTAAATTATGAACTGTATTCTGAAATTAAAAAGGTTCAGGGTTTGCCGGGTGAAGTTGTTTTGAAATTTCTTAATTCCAAAGGGAGCATCCTCTCTAATGAATTTAAGAGCAGAGTAAATTTCTAATGGGAACCAAAATTGAATTTCTTGTTGAAACTGATATTCTATTAGAACATCTCACACATAAAAAATCATCTGAATCCTTTCTTGAAAAAGCAATGACCCATGGAATTTGTTATACTACCGTGTTAAACGCATCGGAGTTATTTTTTGCAGCATCAAATGAAACAGAAAGAAAATTAGTTGAAGATTTATTATCCTCGCTAAAAATTCTTGGAATAAATTCCAGATACAGTTTGAAGATTTCAAAATTTTTTAATAAAGTTGCGACCACACGTGACGCAATAATGTGTATTGTTGCAGAATATAACAGATTACCTATATTAACATCAGAAAATGACAGGTATAGAGAGAGCGGTCTAAATATTATTAACCCATTAAAATTGTGAGGCGAATCTGATACTCGGAAAAGTAATTGGAACTGTATGGTCTACCCGAAAGGATGAAAATCTTGTCGGCGCTAAATTTTTAATTGTCCGTCAACTTAATCTTGATTATACACCAAAAGATTCTACAGTTATTGCAGTTGATTCGGTTGGTGCAGGTGTTGGCGAAATTGTTATTGTTGCTCAGGGAAGCTCTGCAAGACAAACGACAATTACAAAAAACAAACCGGTTGACGCTGTTATAATGGCTATTGTAGATAAACTTGATATAGCAGTTACCGATAATAAGAAAGAAGGTAAATAATGTATCTTGGTAAAGTGATCGGTACTATATGGGCTACTCGTAAGTATGATGCAGTTACCGGATACAAAATGCAGTTTGTTCAACCAATAAATGGAGAATTAAAAAATCTTGGCGATCCAATTATTGCACTTGATACGGTTGGCGCCGGACCGGGTGAAATAATTTATTATGTTACAGCAAGCGAAGCCGTCATTCCTCTTGATGTTGATATGGCACCAGTTGATGCTTCGATTGTTGGTATTGTTGATTATGTTAATCTTGAATCCTAATCGGAGAACTATTCTGTGAAAATCACCAAACAATTTACAAATAGAGAAAGTCAATCTTTAGATAAATATCTTCAGGAAATCGGCAAAGTTGATCTGCTTACTCCCGAAGATGAAATATTTCTTGCTATTCAAATTAAAAAGGGCGACCAAAAAGCTCTGGAAAAATTGGTTAAGGCCAATTTACGTTTCGTTGTATCGGTTGCCAAACAATATCAAAACCAGGGTTTGTCTTTGGGCGATCTTATTAACGAAGGGAACCTCGGATTAATTAAAGCAGCTAAACGATTTGATGAAACACGCGGATTTAAGTTTATCTCTTATGCGGTGTGGTGGATCCGTCAATCAATTCTTCAAGCTCTCGCAGAGCAATCCCGAATTGTTAGATTACCATTGAATAGAGTTGGCGCATTAAATAAAATTGGTAAAGCGTATAGTAACCTTGAACAGGAATATGAACGTGAACCAAGTGCTCATGAGTTAGCACAGGAACTTAGCATGGACATTAGCGAAGTATCAGACACATTGAAAATATCCGGCCGACATGTTTCGATGGATGCACCATTTTCCCAAGGCGAGGAGAATAGACTGCTCGATGTTCTTTCAAGTGATGAAATTCCCTCTCCCGATTATACTTTAATGTCCGAATCGCTACGAAGAGAGATCGAAAGGGTTCTCTCAAGTTTATCGGATAGGGAAGCAGAGGTAATAAAATTATATTTCGGATTGAATAAGGAACACTCCCTCACTTTAGAAGAAATAGGTGAGAAGTTTAATTTAACAAGAGAAAGGGTAAGACAGATAAAGGAAAAAGCGATTAGAAGATTAAAACATGCTTCACGAAGTAAGAACTTAAGAGCTTACCTCGGTTAGATAATTGATGATGATTTCAAAAATCATAAATTATTGCTGCATCTATTTAATCTCACTTCTATTATTTTTAGGATGCAGTGCATCTTCTTCATCACCACGATTTAATCAATCGAATACCAAGAACGAAACTAAAGAATCTTCTAAAAGCAAAGTAAGATTCTCTTCAGCAGATACAGTTAAAACACAAAAAAATAAGATTGAACAACCACAGATAACTTTCCCTGATATTCCGGATTCGTCCCTTGCTGAATTTGATGAATTACCTGTTGAAACAGAACCGGTAGATAAATCAAAATTTATTGGCAATATCGAAAAATTAAAATCTTATAATGTTCCTCTTACTACAAGAGAAAAAGTTCTTTTTGAAGTTATTAAATTTTTAGATACTCCATATAAGTATGGTGGTAATACAGAAAATGGAATTGATTGCTCGGCATTTACTAAACAGGTGTTTCAAAGTTCTATGGATGTTGAATTACCGAGAAGTACACGTGAACAATTCAAAGTAGGTGAAAACATATCCAAATATGATTTAAAATTTGGCGATCTTGTTTATTTCAATACAACAAAACGATCTTTCCCTGGACATGTGGGAATTTACCTGGGGGACGATCAATTTGTACATGCAAGCAGAAGTCTTGGTGTAACAGTATCCAATTTGAATGATCCTTATTATAAAAAACGATTTATAGGCGCACGAAGAATCGAAAGTATTGATTCAAATTAAACTCTCTTTTTTTAGTACCTAATTCTAAATTCTCAATTGCTTTTTTAATTTTCGTTGATATTAAGAGAGCATTGCCTTAATTTTTAGACAACAACATAATTAATTCGGAGATTACAATGGAATACAGAATTGAAACTGATAGTATGGGAGAAATTAAAGTTCCAACAGATAAGTATTACGGTGCTCAAACCGCACGTTCACTTATGAATTTTAAGATTGGCGGGGAGAGATTCCCGGCAGAATTGATAAGAGCGCTTGGGATAGTAAAGAAAGCTGCTGCTATAGTTAATAATGAATTAGGTTCGTTGCCGGATGATAAAAAAGATTTGATTCTTAAAGCAGCCGATGAAGTAATATCAGGAAAACTTAATGATCATTTCCCGTTGGTAGTTTGGCAAACTGGAAGTGGAACACAAACAAATATGAATGTAAACGAAGTAATTTCGAACAGGGCTATCGAAATGGTTGGCGGTGTAATGGGCAG
>Ga0067045_1030806_pt1 | contig 14048 bp, 14 predicted proteins | sample TerdegcTABiofilm_FD_59184 | JGI IMG/M metagenome (GOLD analysis project Ga0067045, IMG submission 59184) | Combined Assembly of (Gp0054472, Gp0054536) Wastewater bioreactor microbial communities from Singapore -Terephthalate degrading...
GCTTCCTTCGTTGAAGACCTGGGTGCCGACTCCCTTGACACCGTTGAGCTGGTGATGGCTCTGGAAGAGGAATTCGAGACCGAAATCCCTGACGAAGAAGCTGAGAAGATCACTACTGTACAAGCTGCCATCGATTACGTTACTAGCCACCAGGCGTAATAGTTTGTAATCGTTGTTCGCTGTCATGGAAAAACCGCACTGCCATCATGGCGTGCGGTTTTTTCTTTAGGTCTGATGCAAAGTCGTCATTTGAAAAAAGGAGAGTGCTGTGTCGCGTAGACGCGTCGTAGTCACCGGTATGGGTATGTTGTCGCCACTGGGCACGGATGTGCCGAGCAGCTGGCAGGGCATTCTGGCTGGCCGCAGTGGCATTGGTCTGATCGAACACACTGACCTTTCTGCCTATTCCACTCGTTTTGGCGGCTCGGTAAAGGGCTTCAATGTCGAGGAGTACCTGTCGGTCAAGGAAGCTCGCAAACTCGACCTGTTCATTCAATACGGTCTGGCGGCCGGGTTTCAGGCAGTGCGTAATGCCGGCCTGGAAGTCACCGATGCCAACCGTGAGCGTATCGGCGTGGCCATGGGCTCGGGTATTGGCGGTCTGACCAATATCGAGGAAACCAGCCGCACGCTGCATGATTCCGGGCCGCGACGGATTTCTCCGTTTTTCGTGCCGGGCTCGATCATCAATATGATTTCCGGTTTCCTGTCGATCCACCTGGGTATACAGGGGCCTAACTACGCCATCGCCACCGCCTGCACCACCGGTACCCACTGTATCGGCATGGCTGCGCGCAACATTGCCTACGGCGAAGCCGACGTGATGATTGCCGGTGGTGCCGAAATGGCAGCCTGTGGCCTGGGTATGGGCGGCTTTGGGGCTGCCCGTGCACTCTCCACGCGCAATGACGAACCGACTCGCGCCAGCCGTCCATGGGACAAGGGCCGTGATGGTTTTGTACTGTCCGACGGTGCCGGGGCCCTGGTTCTCGAAGAGCTGGAGCACGCCAAGGCGCGCGGGGCGACCATCTACGCCGAGCTGATTGGTTTTGGTACCAGCGGCGATGCCTATCACATGACCTCGCCTCCGGCGGACGGTGCCGGTGCTGCGCGCTGCATCGCCAACGCCCTGCGCGATGCGCGGATCAATGGCGATCAGGTGCAGTACATCAATGCCCACGGCACCTCGACCTCGGCCGGCGACCTCGCCGAAGCCCAGGCGATCAAGACCGTGTTCGGCGATCACGCCTACAAGCTGGCCGTCAGCTCGACCAAGTCCATGACTGGCCACCTGCTGGGTGCCGCGGGCGCCGTCGAGGCGATCTTCAGCGTGCTGGCAATCAATGGCCAGGTGGCGCCGCCAACCATCAACCTGGACGAGCCTGACGAAGGCTGCGATCTCGATTTTGTGCCGCACACCGCGCGCAATATGGATATCGACGTGGTGCTGTCCAACTCCTTCGGGTTTGGTGGCACCAACGGCTCCCTGGTGTTCCGTCGGTTCGCCGACTGATGGAAAGCTGGGTCGACGGTCAGCCGGCTGACGCACTGTCGCTAAAAGACCGCGGCCTGGCCTACGGCGATGGCTTGTTCGAGACCATCGCCGTCAGGGGCGGCCAGCCCGTCTTGTTGGAGCGCCACCTGCAACGCTTGGCCGAGGGGTGCTCACGGCTAGCGCTGGCGGCGGATCACGGGTTGATTCGCGCCGAGCTGGTGGCGTATGCCGCTGCGCTTGGCGACGGCGTGCTCAAGCTGATCCTGACCCGCGGCGACAGCCAGCGCGGTTATGCCTTCGACCTTGCTGCCGCGCCGCGGCGTATCCTGCAAGGCAATCCCCCCGCACGTTATCCGGATGTTCATGCCGAGCACGGTGTGCGCCTGTTCCCCTGCGCTACACGTTTGTCCAGCCAGCCGCTGCTGGCCGGCCTCAAGCACCTCAATCGCCTTGAGCAAGTCCTTGCTCGCGCCGAGTGGCAGGGGCCTGAGTACGCAGAAGGGCTGATGCTGGATCTGGACGCCCGCGTCATCGAGGGCGTCTTCAGTAATCTGTTCATCGTGCATGAAGGTGTGCTGGTAACCGCCGATTTGCGCCGTTGTGGCGTCGCCGGCGTGATGCGTGGCGAATTATTGTTTCAAGCCAAGTCACTGGGGATCCCCACTGAAATCACTGACATCAGCCTCGAACAACTGCAACAGGCTGATGAGGTTTTCGTCTGCAACAGCGTCTACGGCATCTGGCCGGTGAACGCGTATGCTGCGCTGAGCTGGCCGGTTGGGCCGCTCACCCGTAAACTGCAGGGAATTGCCCGCGCGCTACTGGATGCTTGATTCGTGAGACGTAAACTCTTGCTACTGCTGGAAACCGGATTGGTTCTGGCGGGGCTGCTGCTGGGCGCTTCGGCCTGGAAAATCAATTCGGCGCTGGAACAGCCGCTCAACATTACTCAGGAAGAGTTACTCGACGTACCCACTGGCTCGACACCGTCCGGGACCTTCAATCGCCTGGAAGCCGACGGCGTGCTCGAGGACGCTTTCTGGCTGCGCCTGTACTGGCGCTTCAACCTGGCCACCCAGCCCCTGCACAGCGGCGAGTACCGCATGTTGCCGGGCATGAGCGCCCAAGGCCTGATCGGCCTGTGGCAGCGCGGCGAAGTGGTCCAGTACAGCCTGACGCTGGTGGAAGGCTGGAACTTCCGCCAGGTGCGTGCAGCGCTGGCGAAAAACGACAAGCTCGAACAGACCCTCGCCGGCCTCAGCGACAGCGAACTGATGGAAAAGCTCGGCCATGCCGGCGTGTTCCCCGAGGGCCGGTTCTTTCCGGACACCTACCGTTTCGTTCGCGGCATGACCGACGCCGAAGTGCTGGAAAAGGCCTACGATCGACTGGAAGAAGTGCTAGCCAAGGAGTGGAGCAAGCGCTCCCCGGATGTGCCGTACTCCGAGCCCTACCAGGCGCTGATCATGGCGTCCCTGGTGGAGAAGGAAACCGGCGTGCCGCAGGAGCGCGGGCAGATTGCCGGAGTGTTTGTACGGCGCATGCAGATCGGCATGATGCTGCAGACCGATCCGACCGTGATCTATGGCCTGGGAGAGCGCTACAACGGCAAATTGACCCGCGCGTCCCTGCGCGAGCCGACCCCCTACAACACTTATGTGATTTTCGGCCTGCCGCCGACGCCGATTGCCATGGTCGGTCGTGAAGCAATTCACGCGGCCCTCAACCCGGTGGCGGGCAGCAGCCTGTACTTCGTGGCGCGTGGCGATGGCAGCCATGTGTTCTCCGATGATCTGGATGCCCACAACAACGCCGTGCGCGAGTATCAGCTCAAGCGCCGCGCCGACTACCGTTCCAGCCCTGCGCCGGCCAACGGTGCGGTGACGCCCGAGGAACCGGTGCCAGTCGTGCCCGAGGTGCCAGCGGTACCGGAATCGCCTGAGGCGGCCCCGCAGGCACCCGCACCGGCGTCGGCGCCTGACACCCAGGCACCGCAAGGCCCGCAATGACTCTGACTAAGGACTGCCTGTGACTGGCTTGTTTATTACCCTGGAAGGCCCAGAAGGCGCCGGCAAAAGCACCAATCGCGAATACCTGGCCGAACGCCTGCGTGACGCCGGTATCGAGGTGGTGCTGACGCGCGAGCCGGGGGGGACCCCTTTGGCCGAGCGCATCCGCGAAGTACTGTTGGCGCCGGTCGAGGAAGTCATGCACCCCGACACCGAGCTGTTGCTGGTGTTCGCGGCCCGCGCCCAGCACCTGGCCGAGGTCATCCGCCCGGCGCTGGCGCGCGGTGCGGTGGTGCTCTGTGACCGGTTTACCGATTCGACCTACGCCTATCAGGGCGCCGGCCGCGGGTTGTCGCTGGAGCGTATCGCCGCGCTGGAGACCTTCGTCCAGGGTGATTTGCGCCCGGACCTGACCCTGGTGTTCGATTTGCCGATTGAGATTGGCATGGCCCGCGCCAGTGCCCGTGGCCGACTGGATCGGTTCGAGCAGGAAGGCCGTGTGTTCTTCGAGGCCGTGCGCGCGGCTTTCCTGCAGCGTGCCGCGGCAGATCCGGGGCGTTACCTGTTGGTCGACGCCGCCCAGCCATTGACGCAGGTGCAGCAGGCGCTGGACGTCTTGCTGCCACAGTTGCTGGAGCGTCACCGTGGCTGAAGCCTATCCGTGGCAGGACAGCCTCTGGCAGCAACTGGCCGGCCGCGGGCAGCACGCCCACGCCTATCTGCTCCATGGCCCCAAGGGCATTGGCAAACGCGCCCTGGCCGAGCGCCTGATGGCGCGCCTGCTGTGCCAGCGGCCAGAGGGCCTGGACGCTTGCGGGCAATGCAAATCCTGCCTGCTGCTCAAGGCCGGCAGTCACCCGGACAATTACATCCTCGAACCGGAGGAGGCGGACAAGGCGATCAAGGTCGACCAGGTCCGTGAGCTGGTCAGTTTCGTGGTCCAGACCGCGCAGTTGGGCGGGCGCAAGGTGGTGCTGATCGAGCCGGTGGAGTCGATGAACACCAACGCCGCCAACGCCTTGCTCAAAAGTCTCGAAGAGCCGTCCGGTGACACCGTGCTGTTGCTGGTCAGTCACCAGACCAGCCGCCTGTTGCCGACCATCAAGAGTCGCTGTGTGCAGCAGGCCTGTCCCTTGCCCAGCGAGGCCATGAGCCTGGCGTGGCTGGCCCAGGCCTTGCCTGATTGCTCTGAAGAGGAGCGCGTCGAGTTGCTGACCCTGGCGGCCGGCTCGCCGTTGGCAGCCGTCACCCTGCAGGCCCAGGGCGTACGCGAACAGCGGGCGCTGGTGGTCGACGGGGTCAAGAAACTGCTCAAGCAACAGCAGTCACCCACCCAACTGGCCGAAGGCTGGAATGCGATCCCGCTGCTGTTGTTGTTCGACTGGTTCTGCGACTGGTCGAGCCTGATCCTGCGTTATCAGCTGACCCAGGATGAAGCCGGCCTGGGCCTGGTGGATATGCGCAAAGTGGTGCAGTACCTGGCGCAGAAGTCCTCCCAGGACAAAGTGCTGAACATCCAGGACTGGATTCTCGCCCAGCGGCAGAAGGTCCTGAGCAAGGCTAACCTCAACCGTGTGCTGCTGCTCGAAGCCCTGCTGGTGCAGTGGGCCGGGTTGCCGGCTCAACGTTAAACCGCGCTGCCCGGACGTTGTCCGGGTGCCCCACCCATACGATTTAGTTGCAGCCTCACTATGCTTGTAGATTCCCATTGCCATCTCGACCGTCTCGACCTTGCCGCCCACGACGGCTCCCTGGACGCTGCCCTGGAAGCGGCGCGCCAGCGTGGGGTCGGGCATTTCCTGTGTATCGGCGTCAGTGCCGACAACGCGGCCGACGTCAAGGCGCTCGCCGAGCGTTATGACGACGTCGACTGTTCAGTGGGCGTGCACCCGCTGGACGTCCAGCCGGGCGCGGCGCCGGCGCTGGACTGGCTGTTGCAGGAACTCAACCACCCGCGGGTGGTGGCCATTGGCGAGACTGGCCTGGACTACCATTACGAGCCAGAGGCGGCCGAACTGCAGCAGCAATCCTTCCGCCTGCACCTGCAAGCCGCCCAGCAAACGGGCAAGCCGGTGATCGTCCACACCCGTGGCGCGCGCGCCGACACCCTGGCCTTGCTGCGTGAGGCCGCCTTGCCTCAGGCGGGCGTGCTGCATTGCTTCACCGAAGATTGGGACATGGCCAAGGCGGCGCTGGACCTGGGCTTCTACATCTCGTTGTCCGGCATCGTCACCTTCCGCAATGCCGATGCCCTGCGCGACGTCGCGAGCAAGGTGCCGGCCGATCGCCTGTTGGTGGAAACCGATTCCCCCTACCTGGCGCCGATTCCCTACCGTGGCAAGCCGAACCTGCCGCAATACGTGCGCGAAGTGGCGGAGTTCCTGGCAATGCTGCGCGGTGAATCCTACGAGCGGTTTGCCGAGCAGACCACCGAAAACTTCAAGCGGCTGTTCCCCCTGGCCCACGTCAAGTCGGCGTGAGCGACGGCCCTGGGAGGGGGCAAATCGCAGGCAAAAAAAACCCGGGTTCTGGGGGGTGAATCCGGGTTAAGACCATTAGGAGTAAAACAAAGGCACGCGGTCCGTTGGTACCTATATCCACGCGCCACTTGGGGGAGATGACGCGCCGACATTTCAAGTATTGATCAGTATTGCGCCGAGTCCAGTCTGCTCCCCCGGTTTCTTAAACATATTTGGAATACCGGCGCTTCGCTTGAGTTCTCACTGCTTGGCGATGACCGAGACGATGGCGATAGTTTCGTCGATCACGCGTTTTTCAGTATAGAAATGCGGGGAAAAGCGCACGCCGGGCCCGCGCGGAATACACACCACCTGCTGGGCGGTGAGGGCCTTGTGCACGACCTGGTTATCGATGCCGTCGATGCTGAAGGACAGAATCCCCCCGCGCCGGGCCGGATTGAGCGGGCTGTGCAGGGTGATCCCGGCGATTGCGCCCAAACCGTCCTGCAGCCACTGCACGCGTTCGGCGATCAGGGCGGCCACGGTTGGCATGCCGACTTCTTCCAATAACGACAGACTCGCCTCCAGGGCCATCGCGCCGAGCATGTTCGGGCTGCCGCACTCGAAACGCCGGGCACTCTTGGCCGGCTCCCAGGTGGTGCGGCTGTAGTCGCCCATGTGTTCAAGCATGTGCCAGCCGAACTCGTGCAGCTTGAGTTGTTCGCGCAGTTCGCTACGCACGTAGAACACCCCTAAGCCCTCCGGGCCCAGCAACCATTTGTGGCCGTCGGCCATGGCAAAGTCGCATTGATAGCTCTGGACATCGAAGGGCAGGGCGCCGAGTTGCTGGATGGCATCGATGCAAAACAGCACGTTTTGCTGCTTGCAGCCGGCTCCCAGGCGCTGCAGGTCCAGGCGCAGGCCGCTGGCAAATTGTACGGCGCTGACCGACATCAAGCGCGTGCGGGGGCCGCAGGCAGCCAGCAGCGCGCCTTCCGGGTCATCGCCCTTGAGGCTGGCCTGGATCACTTCGACGCCTTGCGCCGCCAGGGCTTCCCAGACGATGCGGTTGGATGGGAACTCCTCGTCACTGATGACGATCTGGTCACCGCTCTGCCAGGGCAGTCCGAAGGCGACAAAAGACAGCGCTTCAGAAGTATTTTTGACCAGGGCGATATCGTCCGTCGATGGCGCGTTTAGCAGGCGCATCAGGCGTTCACGCAGGCGTTGCTCCAGCGCCATCCAGTCCGAATAGTCCCGCGCGCCCAGCAAAACGTTCTCCTGGGCGAAGCGCGCCACGGCGCTGGCCGCTCGATTTGGCCACGGCGCGACGGCCGCATGATTCAAATAGCGAAGCCCTGGAGCCTGTACAAATTCATCAAGAAACGTAGTCATGGTCGGATGATCCGTGCAATTTGGCGCAAGTTAGGCATAATACGCGGCTTCGAATTTTGACCCCTACAGACCTTTTTCTTATGCACAAAGAACCTCGTAAGGTCCGTGAGTTTCGTCGCCGCGAGCAAGAAATTCTCGACACCGCGCTCAAGCTATTCCTCGAACAAGGTGAAGACAGTGTCACCGTCGAGATGATCGCTGATGCCGTGGGTATCGGCAAAGGCACCATCTATAAGCACTTCAAGTCCAAGGCGGAGATCTATCTGCGCCTGATGCTCGATTACGAGCGTGACCTGAACGAGCTGCTGCACTCTGCCGATGTCGATAAGGATAAGGAAGCCCTGTCCCGGGCCTACTTCGAATTCCGCATGCGCGACCCACAACGCTACCGGTTGTTCGATCGCCTGGAAGAGAAGGTGGTCAAGGGCAACCAGGTGCCGGAGATGGTCGAGGAGCTGCACAAGATCCGCGCCTCCAACTTCGAGCGCCTGACCCTGTTGATCAAGGGCCGCATCAGCGAAGGCAAGCTCGAAGACGTGCCGCCGTATTTCCACTACTGCGCATCCTGGGCGCTGGTGCATGGCGCGGTGGCGCTGTATCACTCGCCGTTCTGGAGCAATGTGCTGGAAGACCAGGAAGGCTTCTTCCAGTTTCTGATGGATATCGGCGTGCGCATGGGCAACAAGCGCAAGCGCGATGCCGACACCCCAGGCAGCTGACTCATTCAGCGGCCTTATTGCGCCATGTTTTCCCTGTATGGCGCAGTGCCCCAGGAATATACTCAGGCTTAGGTATTGCTAAAACTTGATTTGTGAGTCAAGTTTTAGCTTTTCCGCACCGACTTCCGCCGGAGTAATCCATGATTGTTGACCGACAAGGCAGGCGCTTCCGCAATTTGCGAGTCAGCCTGACCTCCGCCTGCAACTATGCCTGTACCTACTGCGTGCCTAACGGCAAGCGACTGGTGGCTGCGCAGGACGAATTGTCGGCCGAAGCCATGGCGCGCGGGGTCGCGTACCTGATCGAGGCGGCTGGCATCGAGCGGCTGCGCATTACTGGCGGTGAACCGCTGGTGAGCCCGAAGCTGGAAACCTTCATGCAGGCGGTCGGGCAAATGGGCCTGGCCGACATCAGCCTGACCACCAACGGTCAGTTGCTGGGCAAAAAGCTGCCTTTGCTGGTGGATGCCGGCATTCGCCGAATCAACGTTTCCCTCGATACCCTCGACCCGGCAGCCTTTCGCAGTATCGCCCGGGGTGGCGATCTGCCGACGGTGCTTGATGGCATGCAGCAGGCCCGTGCCGCGGGCATCAAGATCAAGGTCAACATGGTACCGCTGCGCGGGCAGAACCTGGATCAGGTGATGCCCTTGCTCGATTACTGCCTGGAGCGCGGCTATGAGCTGCGCTTTATCGAATTGATGCGCATGGGCCACCTGGCGTCTGACTCGAATGCCTTCCTGCAACAGTTCGTCAGCCTCCAGCAGTTGCTCAGCCTGATTGGTGAGCGCTACGAATACCTGCAAGCCGATGCGCCGGTGGATGCCACGGCGGTGCGCTATGAAATCCCCGAACTCGGCCATTTCGGCGTGATCGCCAATGAAAGCGTTCCGTTCTGTCGGACTTGCTCGCGCCTGCGCCTGTCGTCCACGGGCTGGTTGCATGGCTGCCTGTCATCGAGCAATCGGCACTATGTCGGCGACCTGCTGGACAAGCCCCGTCACCAGGCCTTGCCGGCGTTGCAACGGCTGTTGGTCAAGGCGCTGGGGGACAAGCAGGAAGTGGCATTTTCCGGTGGCGCGACCGTGATGAAAATCATCGGCGGCTGAGCTGGCGCGGAAGCTGCATCTTGCCCGGATTCGCCGGTTTTCCGTCACCGGCTTCTGGAGGGTAAGGATGCGTAGCCTGGTTTTGCTGCTGGCGGTTGTCACGCTTGGCGGCTGCATGACTGTCAGCGACATGGGCGAAGGGGTTCGCTATCAGATGAGCGACGCCGGTTTTCTCGATCACAGCGACAGCCGTCGAGTGAACAACCTGCGTATTCAGCCAGACTCGTTCATCTACATTGCCCAGGGGCCGTTCGCCCCGCCGGGCAGTGCCGAGCCGCGCCCCAACGTGGTTGCCGAACAAGCCTTCAACGGTTTTATCGAGTATTTCCCGATGGTCCGTCGCGCCCGCGCGCCCGAGGGGCTGGATGCCGCCATGGGTGAGGCTCGGGCCGCCGGCGCCCATTACCTGCTCTACACCCGCTTTGCCAACGCTGACGACCGCATCGGCAACTCCGATGAGTGGCTCGATCAAGAGGCGGTAGATCGCCTGGGCATCGACAAAGGGGTGATTCAACTGATGTTGATCGAGACCAGCACCCAGTATTTGATTGATACTGCACGGATCAAGAGTCGTGGCGGTTTACTGACGTTCCACGACACCAGGCCAGAAGATCTGCTGGGCCCGCCGCTGGCGCAATATGCGCGTAGCCTGCTGGGCCTGGGTGATCAATAGTTCAACGGGAGAACAACATGAGTGGTGCGCAGAAAGCTAACGATCTGCTGGGGCAAATCCCCAAGTCCAAAGGCTTGCCGCCGGTTCATCTGTGGAATCCCGACTTCTGTGGCGACATCGACATGCGCATCGCCCGCGACGGAACCTGGTACTACCTGGGTACGCCGATCGGGCGCAAGCCGATGGTCAAGCTGTTCTCCACCATCATGCGCCGAGATGGTGACGATTATTTCCTGATCACGCCGGTGGAGAAGGTCGGGATCACAGTTGATGACGCGCCCTTCGTGGCCGTGACCCTGGAGGTGCAAGGCGAGGGCGAAGCCCAGGTGCTGCGTTTCACCACCAACGTCGAGGACATCACCGAAGCCGGGCCTGAGCACCCCTTGCGAGTGGTCATCGACCCGCAGACCCAGGAACCCGCCCCCTATGTGCACGTACGGACCAACCTCGAAGCCTTGATCCATCGCAATGTGTTCTACCAACTGGTCGAGCTGGCCGTCACCCGCGAACTCGACGGTCAGCGTTGGCTGGGGGTTTACAGCGGTGGCGAGTTTTTCCCCATCGGGCTCGAACCCTGATCGCGACTGGCACGAACACCCCCCTATCTCCTGTAGGAGCATGGCTTGCCCGCGAGCAGGCCAGCGCCCCTAAGCCTCCTGCAATGCCTGGCTCGCGAGCCGCCAGCGCCACAACAACCGCCCGACCGTAATCAACCAGTTCAACAGCGCCACGCCCAGCACCACCAGCAGCATCGTCGGCAGCCCTTGCTCGACGATGATCCTGCCCGCCAGCCAGGGAAAGCCGAACACCCCGACAAAATAGCCCAGGCTGAACAGCAGCAGGGCTTGTGGGGTGCTGCCGGGCGGCGCTTCGTTGGCCGCCAGGCCATTGATCACCGAGTAGGTCAGGCCGTAGCCGATACCCAGCACCACGGCGGCGAGCAGGTAGCTCAAGGCATCGTCGACGACGAAACTGAACATCAGCACCGACATCACCATCAACCCCGACAGTAGGCAGGATGCCCAGTAAGGGTCGCGCCTGACCACGAAGCTGGCAATCAACATGCGACTGGTAATCGCCGCGCTCATGAAACCAAGAAAAAACAGCGAGTAATCCAGCGCGCGCTCAGCGGCGTAGCTGGTCTGGAAGCTCGACAGACCGCCGAATACGCAACCACCGAGGCCCACCATAATGATCGGGAACAGCGCCCTGGAGGACATTACCCGAACCGTCGCCGCCCAAGTGATGCGCGATAGCGAGGCGTTGCCCAACTGGTTGGGTCGTTGTGCAAGCACCGTACCCAGGCGCCAGAACAGCAGTGCGCCGATCAGGCTGGCGAGGGCGGCGAGGAAAAATGCGCTGCTCAGCGGATAACCCAGGGCGCTGGCGGCGCGCCCCAGCAAGGGCCCGGACCCGATGCCGGTCATCATGCTGCCCGACAGCAGGGCGAAATACCTGGCCCGTTGCGCCGGGGTGACCAGCATGGCCACGATGATCGGCCCCAGGGTGTAAAACACGCCCCAGCCCAGGCCCAGGGTCAGGCCGAAAAACAGCAAGGCACTGCCAAATCCCGGCGTCAGGGCAAACCCCAGGCTGGCCAGCACCAGCAGGCCGCCGAACAGGGCAATCGAACGCGCTGCGCCGAACACGTCCGACAAGTGCCCGGAAACAAGCACCGCGGCGAAAGTGCTGAGTATCGCCGCAGAAATCACGCTGCCGGCATCGTGCTCGTTGCCGCCCCGTGAGCTGATCAGCAGGGACAGTAAAAAGGTTGAGCCGTAGGACAACGACAGCAGGTAGCTGGCGAGGCAGAACAGAGCAAACAGTTTTCCCGCGACGGCGGAGTCCGGAGTAGGGCGACGGGGCATGGACAGATCTCGTGACCGGTAGGTTGTCGAGCCCCTATCTACCACGGCCGGCCCGGGCGTTTGTTCTGTGGTTGGCGGTTTCAGGGTTAGTGAAGAGCGGAGTAACCCCTTTGCTCAGCAACAGCGTGGCCTGCACAAAGATTGACAGTGCTATGTGACGAACGGCGATTGGCGACATAGTATGGCGTTTTAATTCGTTCTCAAGGGACGTCCATGTCGATCGAGATCCGCCCGGCCACACCCAGCGATGCACCCCAAATTCTCGCCTTCATCACCGAGCTGGCGGATTACGAGCGCGCCCGACATGAAGTCATCGCCAGTGTGGCTGACATCGAGCGCAGCCTGTTCAGCGAAGGTGCCACCGCCCACGGCCTGATCTGCCTGCGCGATGGCCTGCCGATCGGGTTTGCGGTGTTTTTCTTCAGCTATTCAACCTGGCTGGGCAGTAACTGCCTGTACCTTGAAGACCTGTACATCACGCCCGAGCAGCGCGGTGGTGGCGCAGGCAAATACTTGCTGCGCCACTTGGCGAAGATTGCGTGCGCCAACGACTGCGGGCGCTTTGAGTGGAGTGTGCTGGAGTGGAACACCCCGGCCATCGAGTTCTACAAATCCCTCGGCGCCCAGCCCCAGGAAGAGTGGGTGCGCTATCGCATGGACGGCAATGTCCTGCGTGATTTCGCCGAGGGGCGCTGACGCCGTGCTCAGGCCTTGAGGGTCGCCATGTCGATCACAAAGCGATACTTCACGTCACCGGCGATCATGCGCGCGTAAGCCTCGTTGATCTGGCGGATATCGAGCATTTCGATGTCACAGGTGATTGCGTGCTCGGCGCAGAAATCCAGCACTTCCTGGGTTTCGGCAATGCCGCCAATCAATGAGCCGGCGAGGACCCGGCGGCTCATCACCAGTTTGCCGGCGTGGACCGGCGGATCGACGGGTTCAATCAAGCCCACCAGGATGTGCACACCGTCAAAGCGCAGCGTGTCGAGGTAGGGGTTGAGGTCGTGCTGCACCGGAATGGTGTCGAGCAGGAAGTCGAACTGTCCGGCCGCCGCTTCCATTTGCGCGGCGTCGGTGCTGACGATCACATGGTCGGCGCCCTGGCGACGACCTTCTTCAGCCTTGCTGGCCGATCGGGTGAACAGCGTCACTTCGGCGCCCATGGCCTTGGCGAACTTGATCCCCATGTGGCCCAGGCCACCCATGCCGAGAATGCCGACCTTGTCGCCTGCCTTCACGCCGTAGTGCTTGAGCGGCGAATAGGTGGTGATACCGGCGCAGAGAATGGGTGCGGCGCTGGCCGGGTCCAGTTGCGGCGGGATGCGCACCACAAAGTGTTCACTGACCACGATGCTGTCGGAGTAGCCGCCCATGGTGTTGCTGCCGTCGACCCGGTCCGGGGTGGCGTAGGTCATGGTCGGGCCTTCGAGGCAGTACTGCTCCAGGTCGGCCTGGCAGGCTTCGCAGTGGCGGCACGAGTCGACCATGCAGCCGACGCCGACCAGGTCGCCGACTTTATGCTGGCTGACGTGGGAGCCGATGGCCGTGACCCGGCCGACAATCTCGTGGCCCGGCATCAACGGGTAAACGGCAATCCCCCATTCATTGCGTGCCTGGTGGATGTCCGAGTGACAGACGCCGCAGTAGAGGATCTCGATCGCCACGTCGTCAGCCCGGGGGCTGCGGCGTTGGAATTGCACAGGGGCGAGGGGAGTGGTGGCCGACTGGGCGGCGTAACCGATGGCGGTGTACATGGTGAACCTCGCAAAAGCAGTGACAGGTGAGGCGGCGCATTCTGGGCGTCCGATCGGCCAGCGGCCATGGCGATTCCTCCGGGTGTCATGCCTAATCCTCCGGCATCGGCCGGCAAAGGCTCGCATTGGCGAGCAGACCTGCGATGATGCTTTCATCCCATTTTTGCGAAGTTTTTTCTATGTTGCTGACCCGTCATCTCGACGCCAATGCCAGCCTGGTGGCGCTGATCGAGCCGCTGGCCGCCGGCGATGGTTTCACCCCGACCGCGTTGCCCGGCGTGCAGGTGCTGCGCGCCAGTTGCGACGTTGCCCGCGGCCCGCATATCTATGAGCCGAGCCTGATGATCATCGCCCAGGGGAGCAAACTGGCCTACCTGGGACCGCGGACCATGGAGTACGGGGCCGGGCACTACCTGATCCAGGCGTTGCCGGTGCCCTTCGAGTGCGAAACCTTTGCCTTGCCCAACGCCCCCTTGCTTGGTGTCTCGGTGGCGATTGACCGGGTGCTGCTGGGGGAGTTGGTGCTGGCCATGGGGCTGGCGCCGGGGCGCGGAGGCGCCGCGC
>Ga0067045_1030808_pt1 | contig 14046 bp, 12 predicted proteins | sample TerdegcTABiofilm_FD_59184 | JGI IMG/M metagenome (GOLD analysis project Ga0067045, IMG submission 59184) | Combined Assembly of (Gp0054472, Gp0054536) Wastewater bioreactor microbial communities from Singapore -Terephthalate degrading...
CATGTCCATAGTTATTTCCATGGCCTACCTCCTTTTCGTGTATTATTTCCATACTCAAATTGCAATGTGCGTTACACTGGGGGTTGGGATAGCTCTCGCCTTGCTGTTTAAACCTTTGACAAGCAGGATGATCAAACAAAATCAACTTCAGGGAAATGTCAAAGTCAAATACAGTCGCAATATATAGTTCGTATGTTTGGTCTTGATGTGATTTTAATACTCTACTGAAAGCAGTTGTCAAATTATAAGAGTGAGGAAACCGGTTTCTTGATCCCTTTGTCTTCCTGTTCAAGTATTCAGAATTCAGGAGTCAGGATATTTCGAGACGATAAACAGTTCTCTCTTATTCTGACTTCTGACTTCTTAATAGTTATATTATAATTATATAAAGAATTTAATAAGGCCGATAATAATTAACATTAGCCCGGCGATATAAGCCGCCTTTTCACCGGTCCACCTGGAAAAGTAACTAAGTCCCAACCAGTTCCCACTCCAAAAAAATAAAATACTTATTAATGCGGAAAACAAGGCGGTAAATTCCGGTTTTAAGCCAGCCATGCCGCCTGCCACGCCCCCGGCCAGGTTGTTTAACGACAATGCGGCGCCAAGAAGGCAGGCCTCCTTTAGATCAATGGTACCTGAGTAGTCACGGTCAACGGAAGTTGGTTCTTTCAGGATTTGGATGAGAAGTCCCAAGCTCTTTATTCGTAATGTGAAAAAGGCTTTGAAAACTTCATCGTTATTGTTTTCCTCGTTGAGAATTGTTTCTTCTTCCCTATCACTGATTTCCTCGCCTGGTTTCGCCCAGGATTGCAGCATTGTCCAAATCCCAACGGCGATTAACGCCGCTGAGATGACATAATTAGCCCAGAGCGGGGGCAGCAGGGTAAAAAAATACGTACCTGTTTTCATGGCCAAAAATGTACTTGTGCCGGTCAAGGACGCGATCAATAAATTTGAAAGAAATGGAAGCTTGATTTTTCTTAATCCATAGACAATTCCGATGCCGAAGCTGTCCATGCTGATAGATAGAACCAGCAGTACTATTAAAAACAGAGTCAAAACTTTCGCCTCACTTGATCCAATTAATTTTATAAGATTTGTATATGCGTCCGGCCGGTGATTGGTACCTGTGAAGAAATACCTTAAATTGGCGGTAAGCAAGCAGTATGAAAGTGCATAAGAAAATTTTCTTGTGGGAAGGATTTTATTGCAGTATGAAGAATAGGATTATATAAAACCCAGTAAGGAAGGTGTAGTTTGTGACAGAGACAAAGATAGAGCCGTTAATTGACGAGAAAGATTACTTCGTCGAAAAGGTTACTGTTGATAATGTGCCTGATCTTTATGATAAAACTGGGGAGCAATTTTTAAAAAACCTTGAAGAAGCGATTTATGACTGCAGGAAATTTATTGCGGAAGGGTATGTTTTGACAAGTTACTGGGCGGACCCGGATGTGGGCGTGGAATTTATCTTAAAAAAGAAAAAGGTTAAGTAGTTTTTCTCTAGATATTGACAAGGAGAAAATTTATCAATATACTTAAAAGTGTTAAAGGGGAGTAGCAAGCAATACATTGCTGGTAAAGTCAACAGCCGGTTTTTAACCTGGTTTTACCGCCGGCAGGAGCGCCGGTTTGCGAGACTTTTAACATGACTGTCATAGATGGTTATGTTAAAAGTCTCGTTTTTTATTACGGTAGTTTTTTGTTATGGCAAATGAATAAAACATAGGGAAGGAGTTGCTGAAAATTTGACTGGTTTAGAGGTTATAATTTCCATACTTAGCATTATCATCATTGATATCATTTTGGGAGGTGATAATGCCATAATAATAGCTATGGCTTGTAAAGCACTTCCACCAGAGCAAAGAAAAAAGGCAATTATTTTCGGTACCGTTGGCGCTGTCGCTGTTCGTATAACTTTGACCGCTATGGCCCTGTATTTGTTAACAATCCCCTTATTGCAGTTTGCAGGAGGCGTTTTACTGATATGGATTGCGTTAAAGCTCTTACTGGAGGAAAAAGACATTAAATGTGAAGCCGGGAAAAGTTTAATCAACGCGATAAAAATTATCATTATGGCAGATTTAGTGATGGGTATTGATAATGTAATAGCTATCGCCGGCGCCGCTCACGGGAGCCTGGCCAGGGTCATCTTCGGCCTGCTTTTCAGCGTTCCGATCATAGTGTGGGGCAGCACAATTATCCTTAAATGGTTGGAGCGATACCCCGGTCTAATATACCTGGGGGCTGGGGTGCTGGCCTGGACAGCGGGGAGAATGATTACTGCGGACATTATCATTTATCGTGAAATCGGCCAGTACATTCCATACTTTGATTTTTTAATCCCTGTAACTGTTTTAATTTTTGTTCTTGCGATTGGACTCTACATAAATAAATTTGTCAGGTGTAAAGTATACGATAAAAATAATGAGCCGGTTGCATAATAGTGTTAATAAACTTACATTATAATTCCCCGAAAAATAAGCCTGATTCTCCTTGACTTTTAGCTGTGGAACCGTTAGAATTACTACAGTGTACGAAAGAAGGTTATCGGGGCGTAGCTCAGTTTGGCTAGAGCGCTACCTTGGGGTGGTAGAGGTCGCACGTTCGAGTCGTGTCGCTCCGACCAGCAAAAAACCTTGAGAAATCAAGGTTTTTTTATTTAATGAGTGATAAATTGCGCCGCCGATGTTACGCCGGCGCTTTTTTTTATTTAGATGTCAATGGGGTGAATAAAAAGTTAACTTGTACAATTTTTCACAAGGTTATTATTGTTTTTTTATTATAATTTTTACTTTTGAGCGGAAGGAGAATGGACAGTAATAGCGAATTAAGTCATTGATAAATTAATTAAGTCGTTGTTAAATTGATTGATGTAAAAGATATTTGGTTTTGAATAGTTTGAAATGTTGAAAATATATATGGTAATAATTGAGTTTATTTTATAAGCAGTCTACTGACTGTCCCAAAAAAAATCTTTTAATTTGAGGGGGAGGTGACCATTGAGTGCCCTAGTGTTAGGAAGGTGGCAAGAAGGGGGTGGTTGAGGAACTGGTTATAACTTAAACAGATATTTTTACCTTAGCAGGATGGTGTGAATATTAGCATTAAGGGGGAATTCGTATGGAATCGTTACAGCTTAGTTTTCCGGAAAAGTTTAACGCTGCGGAACGTTTTGTCGATTGGAACGTTCAGCAAGGGCGCGGCGACAAGGTAGCCATTTACCACAAAGACGATGAAATTACCTATAAGCAAGTTTTAGACAATGTCAACCGCACCGGAAATGCGCTGAAATCCTTGGGGATCGGTTTGGAAGACAGGGTATTGCTGCTGGCGTTTGACTGCCCGGAATTTGTATATACCTTTTTTGGCGCCATGAAGATAGGCGCGGTACCCATTCCGACCAACACCATGTTAATGCCGGATGATTACCGCTATCTGTTGAATGACAGCCGGGCTAAAGCCATTGTCGTCAGTAAGGACCTGCTGCCAGGTATTCTTAAGGTTAAAGATGAACTGATGTTTTTAAAACATATCGTTGTGATCGGTGAGCCTGTTGAAAATACTCTTAATTTCGGCGAATTTATCAATGGTTTTTCCACTGAGTGCGAAACTGCTCCTACTTCTCCGGACGATGCGGCTTTCTGGCTATACAGCTCCGGGACTACCGGTTTCCCGAAAGGTACCATTCACCTGCATCACGACATGAGTTACAGTTGTGAGCTCTATGCCAAAGGTATCCTGGGGATTAATGAAAATGACAGAACTTATTCCGTAGCGAGGCTGTTTTTCGCGTACGGACTCGGCAACGGGCTGTATTTTTCATTTTATGTCGGCGGGTCGATTGTTTTACATCCGGATCGTCCGCAGCCTGATCATGTCTACAGTGTTTTAACTAAATATAAACCGACCCTTTTCTTCGGGGTGCCGACATCATATAACGCCATGTTGCAGGTTAAAGACGCTGAAACAAAATATGACTTGAGTTCTGTCAGGTTATGCATATCGGCCGGTGAGGCGCTGCCCGGGCCTGTCTGGAAACAGTGGAGAGAAAAGTGGGGCATTGAAATCCTGGACGGGATCGGCTCGACAGAGATCCTGCACATCTATATCAGCAACAGGATTGGTATGTCCAGACCCGACAGCAGCGGTATGTTAGTGCCGGGTTACGAGGCCAAGATTGTGGATGGAGACGGCAACCCGGTGCCTACCGGTGAAGCAGGCATTTTAATGATTAAGGGCGATAGTATTGCCGCGGGCTACTGGAATAAACACGAAAAGACAAAGAATACTTTCCAGGGCGAATGGATTAATACCGGCGACCAGTACGTTATGGATGAAGAAGGGTACTTCACTTACGCAGGCCGGGGTGACGACATGATTAAAGCCGGCGGCATTTGGGTCTCGCCTGTGGAAGTTGAAACCACACTGATGCAACACCCGGCAGTGCTGGAATGCGGTGTTGTCGGCGCTGCGGATGAAGATGGCCTGATTAAGCCGAAGGCGTATGTTGTTTTCAAAGAAGGCGTCACAGTGAATGATGAGCTCATAAATGAAGTCAAATTATTTGTTAAGAAAACAATTGCGCCGTATAAGTTCCCGCGGTGGATTGAGCCTATTAAAGAACTGCCGAAGACCGCGACAGGTAAGATCCAGCGCTATAAACTCAGGCAACTTGCTAATTCATAAGTTCAATCATTCGTGTTAGGTTAACCAAATAATTAAAATAACGAGAAGTAAACATGTTAGTTAACGGTATTGATTTGGTCGGATAGTATGAATTATTTTCGGCGTCAATTAACCGTTAACAGCACGAAGTTAATGTATGAAACGCGCCGGGTTGCATTACTGACAGCGTGCCATTTGTCGTTATACGGTTAACCGATCACGAATGGAATATACAAATTAAAATAAGGAGGCGTGCCAAAAATGCTAAATGAGGGTCAAAGAAGCACTTTAAATTTCTTCATGTATCTCATTGCTGTAATTTTGATGGTTATTCGCGTAGACTGGTGGTGGTACGGGAAGAAAGTAGGCCCCTTCGTTTTCGGTTGGTTGTCCTATCCAATGCTGTACCAGTTGGGGATCTGGCTTGCCGGTTGGATTGTTGTAATCATTACATGCAAGTACTTGTGGGCTGATGGTGAAGAGTAGTTAATATTATGACTTGTGATTTATGTATGGTGTAATGTTTAAAATAGTCTAACAATTAGTAATACTTTTATAATTAATAATACTTTTAAAGGTGGAAATATTGCAACTCCGGATGTATATGTCACCTAATTATCACTCTACTATTCATTTGTGGGTTTTAAAGGAGTTTTAGTTGCAGAATAGTCTAACAATTAGTAATACTTTTATAATTAATAATACTTTTAAAGGTGGAAATATTGCAACTCCGGATGTATATGTCATTTAATTATCACTCTACTAATTATTTGTTGGTATTAAGTGACTTTAGTTGCGGAATAGTCTAATAATTGATAATACTTTTATAATTGATAATAATTAAAAAGGGGGAAAAATTATGGCTCCAGACGTAATGGCTGTTATAGCAATGATGATATTGTACACTGCATTTATACTTGGTATCGGCTGGTGGAGCACCAAGTTTTCCAAAAAAAGCCTGGAAGACTACGCCATGGCGAGCCGGGAATTTAAAGTGTGGGTGCTTTTCGGTAGTGTTTTCGGAGCAAACATTTCTGCGGTAACGTTAATCGGTATTCCCGGCACCGCTTATCACGCCGGTTGGGTTGCTTGGCCTTACTTCGTGACGTCCTGGGCCTGGTGTACGCCGTTTCTGTTCTACGTGCTGGGCGGCAGGGCTTATGTCATTGCTCAAAAATTCGGTTATATGACCATCTCCGAGATGATCGGGGGCAGGTGGAAAAGCAACCGGCTGGCTTATGTCTGCAGTATTTTCCTGGTTATTTACACCGTTCCATACATGATGACGGGGCTAATCGGGGGCGCCGTGACCCTGGAAGTGCTGACCAAAGGGCTTATACCTTACTGGCTGGGCGGCCTGCTGGTCACGTTGGTGGTTTTGTATTACTTGTTGGCGGGCGGCCTGCGCGGCGCGGCCTGGGTGAACACATTCCAAACCGCGGTGTTTTTAATCGGTGGAATTGTAATATTTTTCATTGTGGCGTACGCTCTCGGCGGGCCGGCTCAAGCTACGGCGACTGTGGCGGAGAAATACCCGCATCTCCTGGATCGCAGCAAGATGCCCTGGAAGCAGTTTTTCAGCTACGGCATTATCTTGAGCTTTTCCGTGGCTATGTTTCCCCAGGTCTTCATGCGGCTCCTGGCCGGCAAGAGCCCCAAGAGCTTGAAGCAGATGGCCATGATTTACCCCGTGGGCGGCTTGATGATCTTCTTTGTCATGGCTTATTGCGGCATGTGGGGTAAGACAGTGTTCCCCGACCTGGTTGGATCGGCATCCGACAGGATATTGCCAATGCTCCTGTCTGCCTTTGCTTCTCCCTGGATTACCGGCTTGCTGGGCGCCGCTATATTCGCCGCTCTGATGTCCACCATGGACTCCCAGCTGATGTCGGCTTCCACGATCATCGTTAAAGATTTTCTAATGAAAATGAAAAACCCACCGTCTGGTGATGCCACGGTAAAAATAGCCAGGATGACGGTGCTGGTTCTGGCGGTAATCGCTTACCTGCTAGCTTTAGGCAAGTTCGCCGGGATTATTAAGATCGTTGAATTTGCCTTTGCCGGCTTTGCCTTGATGTGGGTGCCGATGTTCGGGGCGCTGTACTGGAAGCGCTGCACTGAATCGGCGGCGCTATGGTCTATTATTATATCGCAGTTTTTCCTAATTGCCTTAACTATGAAATGGCTGCCGGCGAAACTTGCCTTTGGTTTCCTGCCCGGCCTTCCGGCAATGGTTTTAGGGATAATCGTGCTGGTAGTCGTATCTTACCTGACACCGGCTCCGTCAGCCGAAGCCAATCAGTATATTGATACGATTAATAATGCTATGAGTGGTAAAAAGGACAGCACAGTCGCATTATAAAACCGGTTGTAGTTATTGTAACAAAAAGTTAATGATAATGTTTACTACTTAATGCAGGTCAAATCAGGGCGCCGTATAAATGGTGCCCTGATTTACTAACTGTTAGTAACTACTCAGTAGTCAGTAGTCAGTAGTCAAATTGAGAGAACCGCTGAAAACATTCGAAGACTTGCTGGTATGGAAGGAGGTAACAAAATAAGTATCTCTTCAATTTCAGCAAACCGCTACTTTCCTTACTTACTTTTGACGATGGGGACCTTTTTTTGGAGCACCAACTTTGTTCTGGGAAGGCTTCTGGCAAGCGATGTCCCGCCGTTCACCATGTGTGCCGGACGCTTTACGGTATCAGCAATTATTTTCGCAGGTATGGCTTTCTGGTACCGCTGGCCCCTGCCGCGCGGCAGACAGTGGATCTATATCGTTGCAATGGCTTTTACCGGGGTGTTTTTATTTAATACAGTGCTTTATTGGGGACTGTCATACACGACGGCCATTAACGCCACGCTGGTCAATGGTCTCAACCCGCTGGTAACAGTGTTAATGGCTGTGATCCTGCTGCGCGAAAGAGCCGGCTGGCGTTTATGGGCGGGCGTTTTGTTTTCGGTCACCGGGGTTTTCCTTATTGCCGCAAGAGGGAATCTGGATGTATTGATTCATTTGAATTTGAACCGCGGTGACTTGCTGATTTTGCTGGGCACGATGATTTGGGGACTTTATACAATTTTTGTGCGGCTCCTTACAAAGGATTACGCGGTGTTGCCTGCTACCGCCTATGCCAACTGGTTGGGTGTTATTATGCTTTATCCGGCAGTGTACAATGAGGTGCAACAAGTACCACCTAAAATAAGCGCTGAGGTAATTTGGATTTTTATTTATCTTGGTATTTTTGCTTCTGTAGCTGCCTTTGTCTGCTGGAACTGGTCAGTGAGTAAAATCGGCGCTATTAAAGCCACAGTGTTCTATAATCTTATTCCTCTCTACGCTGCTGTGATATCGCCCCTGTTTCTGGGTGAAAAATTATACCTGTTGCATTTAATAGGCGGGTTTCTAATTATTGGGGGAGTGATGATGGGAATATGGCGGGTTAACCCGGCAACAAGCGTAAGCGGCAAGTGAAACAAGTGTTATAATGTTACGTAATTAAAATAATATTTTTAGGAGGAGAATTCCATGGCTCGAACAAGTCCGGCCGGCCTGCACTCTGTTTTTTACCCGGAGCGGGTGGCCGTAATTGGTGTTACCGGCACCCCTGACAGGGTAGGTTATAATATCCTGGAGAGCATTTTATATGGTGGATTTACCGGGAAGGTCTATCCGGTGCACCCCCGCCACGAGCAGGTACTTGGTTGTAAAGTTTATAAAAGTTTGGAAGATATCCCGGAACCGGTTGACGTGGCGGTGATCTGCCTGAACCAGTACGCGACTGTGGAGGCCGTGGAAAACTGCGGCCGCGCCGGAGTAAAAGGGGTGATATGCAGCGCCGGCGGCTTCCGCGAGACAGGTGAGGAAGGGCATGATCTCGAAAGGCGCCTGGTTTCAGCGGCTGAAAAATACGGACTGCCGATTATTGGCCCGAATACTCTCGGTATGATTAACAACGACGGCAATTTTTACAGCACCTTTTATCCAATGAAAATACCCAAGGGAAAAGTATCCATTGTTTCGCAGAGCGGGGGCATCGGACTGACAATCATCAACATGGCTGTCGACGAAGGAATAGGGATAAACAAGTTTATCGGGGTGGGGAACTGTTCCAACCTGGGTTTTGCAGATTGTCTCGATTATCTGGAAAGCGATGATTCAACCGCGGTAATTGGGGTGTTTATTGAAGGCACAAGCGATGCGGGCCGGTTTGTTCGTACGGCCGGCAGGGTGGCCCGGAAGAAACCGGTGGTGGTTTATAAAGCGGGGCGGGTGACGGGGGCTGACAACTACACGCAGACTCATACGGGAAGCTCAGCCGGGTCTTTTCAACTATACCGGGATATCCTGCACCAGCACGGGGTTTTTACGGTGAACAGCGCATCTGAACTGGTGGCTGCCTGTAAAGCTCTGGCGCTCCAGCCGCTGCCGGAAGGCAACCGGGTAGGGATTCTTACTCATACGGCCGGACCGAGTGTCGTCATGATTGACCACCTGGCGCAGGCCGGCTGTGTCATTCCGGCCTTGCATGATCAAACCATCAGCCGGGTAAAGCAGATCATCGGAGCGGATAACCCGCCGGTTGTCCTGAAAAACCCGCTGGATGCGGCCGGCCTGGGGTTTAGCAGGCCGACTTATGGCGGCCTGGCTGAGGCGATGCTGGCAGACGATAATGTTGATATTCTTCTCGCGGTATATTGTCTGCACAAAACCTGGGAACTCCCCGCGTCTGAGCTGATTGAAGCTCATAAAAAATATAAAAAACCGCTAATTGTTAATTTTATTGGGAATTGGTTGGGCTGCCGGCAGGACCGGGAATTTCTGCAAAAAGCCGGTGTACCGCTCTTCACCGCGCCGGAAAAGACCGCTGTGGCGGCGGCTGCGCTGGTGCATTACGGCACGAAGCTAAAGGGTGGTGGTAACCGTGACTGTTGATGAAATCATTGGATTTGCTGTAGCGTCAGGGCGGAATGTGCTGTTTGAAGACGAAGCCGGAGCGCTTTTGAAAGCGGCCGGTATTCCGGTGAACCCCTGCCGGGTGGCGTCGGACGAGGATGAAGCCGTGCGGGTTGCAAAAGAAACCGGTTTCCCGGTGGTGCTCAAGGTGCGCTCTCAGGCAATCGCGCATAAGACTGACGCCGGCGGTGTCCGCCTGGGGCTGACAGATGAAGGGACGGTGCGTTTAGCTTACCGGGGGATTATGGAAAAGGCCCGGTTGATTGATCAGGATGCGCGGGTGACAGTACATCCGATGGCTTCCCCCGGTGTTGAGTTGTTGGTCGGCATGACTACTGATCCCCAGTTTGGTCAGGTCATGGCCTTCGGGCTGGGGGGTATTTTGGTGGAACTGTTCAAAGATATCACCTTTCGCCAGGTTCCGTTGCTGGAAAAGGACGCGGTAGAAATGATCAATTCGATCAAGGGCAGTGCCGTTTTAAAAGGTTACCGCGGCCGCCCGCCGGTCAATACAACTGCTGTAACTGATATTATTCTTAAAATTTCCAGGCTGGTTGAAGGTGAGCCACGGATTAAAGAGGTCGACTTGAACCCGGTATTCGCTTATCCTGAAGGCGCGTTGGTGGCAGACGCCCGTATTATTGTTTAATTTTACAACCTGGACGATGTGAAGTGTATAGCGGCAAGACCTGTATACAGGGCTTGCCGAATAGTATTGACAATATAGTATAGGGGGGTATACTATAATGGTATACTAATTAATTACGTACCATATAGAACAAAAGGCGGTGATCACATGGATGAGTTTTCCTGCCCGGGATGTCATGAAGGTCCGGAGAATGGTGAACGGCGTAGCCATCATAGTGAAAAAACTATCCACGAACTTGTCAGCAGGATGAACCGGATTGAGGGGCAAATTCGCGGCATTAAGGGTATGATCGAGCGACATGTTTATTGTGATGATATTTTGAACCAGATTTCCTCTGCCCAGTCGGCTTTATATGGAGTAGCCAAGCTACTGTTGGAAAAGCATATGAAGTCCTGTGTCGTGGAGCAGCTTCAGGCCGGTGATGAACAAGTCGTAGATGAAGTAATTAAAACTATCTTCAAATTAATTAGATAGGTCGGTTGCGTAATTTTTCTGCTTTTCTGCTGTAGATACTATAGATAGGGTTAACGGTCAATTTTCCGTAATCGTACTTAATAGAGGTGATATTATGGCTGACACTACGGAAAACAAGGATCCGGTTCTAATAGATATCCCCGTTTACGGCATGACCTGTGAACACTGTGTGCGGCGGGTGACCAAAGCGCTTGAGGAACTGCAAGGTGTGGAAAATGTCCGGGTCTCTTTGACTGACAGTAAAGCTTTATTTACCTTTGATAGAAACCAGGTAGGGATGGACGACATAAGCTATGCGATTCAAAAAGCTGGATATTCGACTAGGCCTGCTCCGGTTGAAGGAGCAGTGGCTATCGGCAACAAGTCTTCAGTTGACTTGGTCGACTCTGATCAAAAGAAACAGTTTAAAGTCAGTGGGATGACCTGTGCCAACTGTGCTTTGACCATTGAGAAGAAGCTTAAAGGAACTCCCGGTGTACACATGGCCTCGGTGAACTTTGCCAATGAGACGGTGACTGTTGAATTTGATCCCCGGACGGTAAATTTAAGTGATATCTTTGAACAAGTAAGGGATGCCGGCTATATTCCCCTGGAGAACAATGAAGAAAATCAAAATGATCGTGGTGCGGTTGAACAGCGCAATTGGCTCATTTTTAGTGCGATTCTATCTTTGCCTATTATGCCGCTCATGTATCTCCCCATGGCGAGACCCTTGCTGTATACGATCCTTGCTTTGGCCACCATCGTGCAGTTTACGGCGGGTTGGACATTTTATCGCGGTGCTTACCACGCCTTGAAAAACCGCTCGGCCAATATGGATGTCTTGGTTGCAATGGGGATTACAGCTGCTTACGGGTATAGTGTGATGACGACTATCCATATGTTCTTTCCGGGTCTTTTCTTCGAAGGCCCGACTTTCTTTGATACGTCAGCCTTGTTGATTACTTTTGTGCGCTTCGGGAAATATCTGGAGGCCAAAGCGAAAGGGCGGGCCGGTCAGGCTTTAAAAAGGCTGTTGGAGTTGCAGGCCAACAAAGCGCGCTTGCTTGTCAACGGTGAAGAAAAGGAAGTGGCCGCGGCTGATCTAAAGGTCGGCGATATTGTCATTGTTAAACCCGGAGAAAGAATACCGGTTGACGGCGAGATTGTGGAAGGGCAAGCCAGCATCGATGAGGCCATGCTGACCGGTGAGTCCATTCCTGTTGACAAGGGAGTTGGAGACCCTGTAATCGGGGCTACAATTAATCGTTCCGGCAGTATTAAAGTGGAAACGACTAAAACAGGTCAAGACACGGTACTTTCCGGGATTATCAAAATGGTGGAAGATGCCCAGGGGGTTAAACCGCCGATCCAGCGCCTGGCCGACATGATTTCAAATTATTTTGTTCCTGCGGTTGTAACCCTGGCCCTGACCGTTTTCCTGATCTGGTATTTCGCTCTTCACAGTACCTTTGCTTTTGCTTTAACAGCAGCAATAGCCGTCTTGGTCATCGCCTGTCCCTGTGCGTTAGGGCTGGCGACCCCGACGGCTATTATGGTCGGCAGCGGTGTTGGTCTTAATCGCGGCATTCTCTTTAAGTCCGCGGCGGTGCTGGAAGCTATCTCCGGCTTACAGGCCATCGGTTTCGACAAGACCGGGACACTGACTAAAGGCGCTCCTGAGGTTACGGATATCATTGCGGTTGCTCCTTTCAAAGAAAAAGACCTCTTGCAAATAGCGGCAGCCGGAGAAAATCCCTCCATACATCCCTTGGCTCAAGCGGTCGTGAGTCGTGCCAGGAAGGAAGAAGTAGAAATCTCCGAGGTAAAGGATTATCAAGAGGAGAGCGGTTACGGGATAACTTGCTCTTATCAAGGTCAGCCCTTGCTAATAGGTAATATGAAGCATATGCGGAAACACAGGATTGATCTGAGCGATATCGAACAGTACTTCCAGCGCTGGGCGGAAGAGGGAAAAACGACGATGTTTGTCTCTCTTGACGGCCGCGGTATTGGGTTGATTGCCCTGGCTGACGTCCTTAAAGAGAGCGCTAAGGAAGCGATCAAACGCCTGCACAGACTGGGTCTGAGAACTTTCATGATCACCGGGGATAATAAGAAGGTTGCCCATGTTGTCGGCCGGGAAGTCGGCATTGATGAGATCGCCGCCGAGGTTCTGCCCCAAGATAAGATCAATATCGTTAAATTGTATCAGGAACAAGGGCTAAAAGTCGCGATGGTCGGCGATGGAATTAACGATGCCCCCGCCTTGGCCCAAGCGGATATCGGGATTGCTATCGGGTCTGGAACCGATGTGGCGAAAGAGACAGGCGATGTTATATTAGTGCGTAATGACTTGCTCGATGTGGAAAGAGCTATCCGGTTAGGGAGGAAAACGTTAAATAAAATTAAGCAAAACCTCTTCTGGGCTTTGATTTATAATGTGATTGGAATTCCTGTGGCGGCCGGTGTCCTTTATCCCTTAACCGGAGAACTTCTGTCGCCGGAATGGGCCGGGCTGGCGATGGCCTTTTCTTCAGTATCTGTGGTAACCAATTCCCTGCTCCTTATTGGATACGGCAAGAAATTAATCAATTAAGCTCGCTTTTCCCGGTTGCGGTATGGGCTCTGCTTTGGAGAGCGTATATGTGGTTCCGAGGGAGGGAGGTGATATGATGACTGAGACTGTTCTTAAGATTGAAGGAATGAATTGTATGCATTGTAAAATGGCTGTGGAAAGAGCGCTAAAAAGCTTATCAGGTGTAACTAGCGTTCAGGTGGACTTGGCAAAAAAAGAAGCAGTGGTTGCCGGTCCGGTTGAACAGGCTGCCATGGTTAAAGCCGTTGATGAGGCCGGATACAAGGTAGTAGGCTGGGAGTCCGTCTAAGATTAAGTTAATCTTTCACTCTGCCGCAAAAAATTTGACAACACATAGATACCTCTGACCCGGGCTTATACCGGTTGAGCAGGCGCTGGAGATAAGGCAGGAAGGGAATTAGGAATTGATTATACTCCCTTCCTTAATTTTTTGAAGCTTTTCTTAGGAATTCAACGTAGTCTTTACCTTTCCCCGCTCTTATTGTATCATGATACTGTTATTGAGTTTGATTTATATAAATAATTTATGAAATTAATTTTTAAGATTTCTAGATATTATTATTGATAATTTATGAGGGTGGGGACTATAATGTTTATGAGCTAATGACCATAACCCAAGGAGGACTGCAAAATTATGGAAACCAACATCTATTATAATGAAAAATTAATGAGCCATTTTATGAATCCAAGTAATGTGGGGAAAATCGACAATGC
>Ga0067045_1030809_pt1 | contig 14046 bp, 19 predicted proteins | sample TerdegcTABiofilm_FD_59184 | JGI IMG/M metagenome (GOLD analysis project Ga0067045, IMG submission 59184) | Combined Assembly of (Gp0054472, Gp0054536) Wastewater bioreactor microbial communities from Singapore -Terephthalate degrading...
GACACGGTCCGGCAGCGGCCAGCGCGGCGCGTCCGGATGTCTCCGGGGCATTGTAGAGCAGCCCGCCGTAGACAAAGTCGTTCACGAACCCGGCGATGGCCGGGTGCATCCGCCGCTGCAGGCGCAGCACGGCGATGTCCGGCGCCTGTCTCTTTTCAAAAGCGGCCGTGATCCCGGTCTCCTCAAAGATGTCCCGCTGGAGCCAGTGTTTTACCCCAGGCGTCCCGGCCAGCGCCACCGGGGCCAACTGGCGAAAGTCGCCGCTCACCACCAGCTTTCTCCCCGCCAGGGAGGCGGCAAAAAACACCTGGGGGATGTAGGCCATACTGGCCTCATCCAGCAGCACGAAGTCATAGTGGTCCCTGTAAATCACCGGATCGGTGGCCGCCGTGGACAGGGTACAGCCGACTACCCGCGCCGCCCGGCACACTCGCGCCGCTGCTTCTTTCAAGGCTTCCCTAAGCTCTCGCAAGGCCTGCTCCACCTCGGTCAGGCGTTCGCCTCGGGCGCAGCCGGCGCGCAGCCCGGCCAGCAGTTCACCGCGCTCGTCCTCCAGCTCTCTAAGCCGCTCCCGCATTTCCGGACGGCCGGCGGCAGCCAGGCTGGAGGCCAGCAGGCCGCTTTGCCGCAGTTCCGGCAGCCTGGCCCAGCCGTAACGCACCACCAGGCCGGATCGGGCCGGCGCTCCGATCCGGCCTGCCGCCCTCAGCACCGCACCGTCCACGGCTACGTTGGCATGGGAGAGGATCAGCACCCGTCCACCCTGCTCAAAAAAGAGCTTCGCGATCAGGGCCAGGGTTTCGGTCTTGCCAGTGCCCGGCGGCCCCCAGATAAAGGTGATTTCCCTTTCGCCGGCCAGGCGCAACGCTTCTTCCTGGGCGCCGGCGGCTGCGGACAGCGAAACGTGGCTCCGCTGGCGCGCCGGCACTTTTTCCAGCACGGCCAGGGCCATTCGTAGATTCCTCTCCAGCACATCAAGCAGCCGCTCCTGCAGGGCGGCCAGCAAAAACCAGGGCTCGCAGAACACTTCGGCCCGCTCCAGGAGTTCACCCATGTTCTCATGGAGCGCCAGGGTCAACTCTGAACCGCGCACGGTGACCACCTCTCCCCGGGTCTCGCGGGAGCCGTAGCGCAGCCGTACCGGCGTACCGTCGAGGAGAAAAGTATCCACCTCCAGGTCGAAGGCATACAGAAACCCCTCCTGGCCCCGGTAAACCAGCACTCCGTCCAAAACCACCAGGGGGCGGCCTCCTTCATTGCGCAGGTACGCTATTTCTTCCGCCAGCGCCCCGTTGAAAGCATCGATTAATGCAGCAGCGTGCAAAAAGGCACCTCATTTCAGAAGTCAGTAGTCAGTAGTCAGAAGATAAAAGAAGGGATGAGTCATTTCACACCTTAGAGGCGGGGACTTCTAGCTTAATATCATATTAAACGGTCATTGAGTATAAAAGATATCGTGCCATCCGGAAAAACGTAAACGCCTGGAACAATTATAGCATCCGCTTGGGGCGCCTCACCGGCACCAAGAATATATTTTGAGTTTACTTCACTAGGAAGCGACACCCTTTTCGCAATTACTTTCCGTGCGATAAAAATGCTCCGGGCGCCGGTCCCGGGGCTATAGACATTCGTGCTCATGATCCTGAATCTTTTCCTGCTCTTCCCGCTCATCCTCCGGCAAATCGCCCGGCAGGACCTCCTCCGGCATCACCGCCGCAATCTCCGGCCTGCCGCCGTAGAGATACTGCAGGTCCAGGTACTCCACCACGGCCCGGATCACCGTACGCAAGGGTCGGTCCGCAGGAAGGCCTGCCGTTGCCCGGCTGATGTCGTCCGGCGCCTGCCAGCCGTAAGCCAGGGCGTGCTGGTCCCGAACGGCCTGGAGCATGCGGCGGATGTCGAAAGTGGAGAGAGTGTCCAGAAAAAGGTTTTCTTTTAAAAAACTGCCGAAAACTTCCCGCACCGTGGGAATGTCGTACTGCCTCTCTTTGGCCGCCAGTTTCTGCGGCACAATATCGTAGTCGCTGTTTTTCTGCTTCCAGATCAATTCCGACCAAAGGTTGGATGAGGCCGAAAATACAGAATAAGTTCCCGTCAGGCCGAAAGATGGGGACATAAAGCGGGCGGCATTCAGGTAAGCGTTGGCCCTGGCCGTGATACCCAGGTACATCAACTGTTCAAACTCGTCGAACAGGATCACCCACCCGGCATAGCCGGCGGCCCGGATCATGCGGGATAGGAAGCGAAAGTAATCGAAGGTGTTTTCTTTTATCTTGAAAGGCGTGAGTGACAGCGCTTTCCCGAAGTTCAGGCGATGGATGGATTTCAATTGAGCGGCGGGAACGAAGTCGCCCGCCAGGTCGCTGGCCAGGATATGCTGGTTGTAGGCGTCACCGCTGCCGTCCAGGTAGTTTTTCAGCACGGCCTCAAGTTTCGGGTGCAGGTTACGGGCAACGTAGTTCAGCATCTCATTCGCCTGATCGCTGCCCGGCTGCAGCGCTTCCAGCAGGGGGACAAAGCCGGGTTGGGAGCAGCCCGGCAGGTACAGGCCGGCTGCCGCCCGGCGGTACAGGCGGTCCAGTTTATCGAAGGGAGTTTCCTTGGAAAGCGGCACGAAACTGACGGCAAAGTTCATCTCTTCCGCCTTGTGGGCGATGATGTTCAAAAAATGCGTTTTACCATTGCCGAAGTTGCCCTTGACCACCAGGGAAAAGGCGCCGCCGTCACGCCGCACCCGTTCCAGTTCGCGCCCCACGCGTTCACACGCGGCCTCCCGGCCGTAGGAAAAAATGGCACTTAAGTTACGAGAGGAAACTCCGGAACGCAGGCATTCAATGATCTGTCTGGCTGCAAAATTCTCCATCCCGTTCACCTCCCGCGTCGTATTGGTTGACAATTGCCTCCACCACCCGCCGCACCGGTGAGAGCATGCTGACGTTTTCCACCAGGCAGTGAAAATCCTCCTGCCGGATAACTGAGCCGAAACCGAAAGTTTCGTTCAGCCTTTGTTGCAGTTCCAGGCAGGTCTCGGCAGTGAAGAATTCCTTGATTAGAAGATCCTGGTTGAAAAGATCGGCAAATTTGTTCGGACGCAACCCCGAGACTTCGTTCTGGATGCGCATCCATAGCGCCTCGTAGGACTTAAAGCCCCCCTTTTCGTCATGGATCAACTCCGTCCGCCCGGCAAAGACAAAAAACGCCCCTTCAAATCCGGCAAAATCGTCCACCAGCTGCCGCAGGCTCTCGTAGACCTCGTTGCGGGCGGCCCTGCCGTAGAGCGCCCGCCCTTCGGGCCCGCGTTCCAGCAACGCGCTCAGGTCGTCCACCGCCGCGCAAAGCCCCCGGCGGCCGCAGAGGCGCAGCAAATGGAGAAAAGACGCCATCATGTGCCTGGCGTTGTATTTGTCGATACGGGTAAAAATTTTGAGAGGCTTTAAAGCCCTGGCCGGCAGGGTGCGGCCTTTCAGCCATTCCTGCAGGATTTCCTTCTGCTCATCCGCCAGACGGCGCGAGCCCAGGTGGTGGGTGCAGAGCTGGGTAAACGCCATTGCGAAGTTGTGGTTTATTTTCCGGTCCCGGTAAAGCTCGTCCAGCTTTTCCTGGATCTCGCGCCGCAGGCTGTCCGCCGCCCGGCCCTGCGCCTGCGCCCAGCTAAAGAAATCCTGCTCCGGTCCAAGCTGCCCGGGCTGGTAGCCCAGGCTCCCCATCACATTATCGCAGTAAGCTGTCACCAGGGTTTCCACATCCACCGCGTCCAACACAGCCTGGTAGATCGAGTCAAACTTATTCAGGCGCATCCGGCGGGCACTCGTGAAAAAGGTGACATAGCCCAGTCGCCGGGCCTCCTCCAACATCAGGAGGAGGGCGTGTGTCTTACCCGAGCCTGGTTTTCCGATGAGAAACTTCACCTTGCTGCCGCCGCAGGCAATATAATCGTCCAGGTAGTAGTCCCGCCAGAAATTCCAGATCCCTTCCCGCTCTCCCACCGTGATTGCCTTAAGCGCCTGCAAATCCAGCGGCGGGTTCCCGCGCCGCAGGCTTTCCAGCGCTTCTTCCCTGACTGCCGGTTCCACCGGCTATCCCTCCCTGTAAAACTTCATCACACCAAGGCGTTGAGGCTGTCCCTGGGCGTCCAGGACCACCAGCGCCTGCCTGTTGTTACGCACGTTGCCCAGCCAGAGCCGTCTGCCGTCCGGCGCGTTCATCCGGCCGCTTTTCAGTACCCGGTGCAGGTCGAAGGCGAAAAGCTGTACCGGGTAGTCGCGTTTTTGCCGGGGCAGCGGGGTGAGGGTGTTATAGACGTCTTTCAGCAGTACTTCCTGTTCACTAACATCGATCTTTGTCTTCGCGATTTGTTTAGCCATCTCCGTGTCGTAAGCCACCGCCAGAGACTGGAGAAAGCGCTGGGTATCGAAGGAAGCCGCGTTTAAGCGGTCGATGCTTTTCTTCAAGTGCCCGGCCAGGACACCGGGGCGCAGGTTGCGGTAGACACGGTCGTCGATGGTGACCATCTCTTTTTCCGGCAGTACCCGTACTTTATATGGAAGGACTTCGTAAACCGGGTATTCCGCTTCCACGGCCAGGTTTTCCGCCGCCAGGGCGTCCATAAAACCCCGGTGAAACTCTTCCTGCAGGTAAGACTGCAGGTTGAAAGAGGGCAGCTTCTCCAGCAGGCCCTGCAGTGTTTCCTGCTGTCTGTCCAGCAGCTCTCCGTAGCGGGCCAGAGCCTGCTGCAGGGCTTCCAGGTTGCCCTCGTCGCCTGCTGTTTTCACGCGCCTGACCACATTAACCATGCTGCGGTGGGCGTTGTTGAGGCTTTTAAAGTCCTCCTGCAGCGTCTGGTCCAGAAATTCATCAAGAGTTTTCGACATATATAAAAAAGCACCTCCGAAATTCTGAAAGAATATAATATCATTCTTCAAGGGCTGTGCATTATCCTTCTACTAATTTTAAAAACAGCATTCCTTTAACAAGCCATTTTTTTTAAGTTGTTTACCACCACCCATTTTATAAAAATTTTGGAATTAATAGAACTATTGTATCAAAGGAGTCGGAATAGTTACTGCAGCCGGCTTTCTTGGCGAGGTAGGCGATCTTACCCGTTATGAGGACTGGCGGCAAGTACGTAAGCTGGCTGGGTTTAACCTTACCGAGAACAGTTCAGGATCACGCAAGGGGAAAACGGGGATTTCCAAGCGGGGTCGGTCGGGATTAAGAAACCTTTTATATCAGGCATCTCTTACCTTGGTAGCTAAAAACCTTCAGTTTAAAGCGTTGTACCAGTACCTGAGAACCCGTCGGGAAAACCCTCTTAAGGGTAAGCAGGCGTTGGTGGTTATAGCCTGCAAGCTTTTAAGGGTAATGTTCACCCTGGCGAAAGAAAACCGCCTGTATGACCCGGAAAAGGTTTTAGGTGTATACCGTCAACAACAGTTAAGATACGCAGCTTAACCGGACGTTGAGGGCTGTGGATATGTGGTCAACTCTCTGCGTTGCCCACATATCCACAGCCCCTGCGGCTACGAAAATAATAATGACCTTGTTAAAACAAATTTTAAAAAATTAATCTTGGGTGGGGGAAACCGAAAATCCTCCGTTAGGGCATGACCCTGCATACGAGTAATGGTGCCCCACCCGCCCCCATTATGCTGAACGAAGGAATGTTAGGGCAAAAAACCCAGGGAGAAATGATAGGGTAAGCAGGGGGCGGTAAGTGGGTAGATCATCCAGGATGAATTTTTTCAAAAAGGCTGATAAATGGAGTTATTTAAAGAATGACTCCAAAAAATTGAGATAGGAGGTCTCAATATGTCTGTGTATTACTTCAGTGCATCTTATTATGCTGATTGTGGCACAGGGAACTCGAATAACGCATGCAATAGTGTTACCGGTCCATGCTATAATAGTGCAATGCAATGTGCCTGGGCAAATTTGAGTGGGCATGGAAATTCTATTGCATATTATTGCGGAAGTTCGTGGCTCTGTAATGATAAACGTGCTTCTGATGTCCCGTTGTTTTCATGTGGCGATGTACTTTGGGTGCAGGATTTATGCAACAATAACGGAGTACATGTAACTGTTGTTGATCATGGGCCTAATGTTTGCTTCTGTGAAAGTAAATGCAATAGTGTGAATCTTATGCGCGCAATTGATTTAACAGAAGGTGCATTCAGTTATCTGGAGAATGGAAGTCTTACCAAGGGTCATATCCCGGTAATGATTCAAACTTAATTTTGGAGGTGCAATAGTATGCCTATGCATGAGCAATTCAGGACACCTGAGCGGTATCGTTTCGTCAAAGGGATCATTACTCAAATTTCTGAAAGTACCGTTTCCATAATTCCTTATGGCGAGAATAATGAGGTTGAAGGGTTTTATGTTCCTGAAGTAACGGAATTTTGGAAAGGTGGTCTAAATCATATCCCTGAAGTAATTGGACAACCTGGAGATCAAGGCACTATGTCAGCCTTTGTTGATGATTCCGGAAAGTTGTTAGTCGAAACTCTATATGTAAACCATAAGCAGGTTCGCGGAAAGATTACCGCAAAAAAGGATAACCTCTTGATTGTTCAACAGCAAGAGCCCACCGGATTATGTAGTAGTGGTATTGCATTAAAATTCCACACAGATGCCGTTACTTTTGATGATATCCCTGTGGATATGAACAAAATTAGTGTTGGACAGTCTATTATTGCACAAGGTGAAATGGTTGGTCCAAACTTACTTGATGTTTATCGTATTGAAGTCAACTAAGGCGCCAAACGATTCCACCACCCAGAGGGAGGTGTATATATGCATATCCCCTGAATCAACAGTTCATCGGGCGGACAACCAACTGCTGTACTTTGAATAATTACACCCGGTTTCAGACTTTCCAGAGAACAGTCTGGGTCAGATAATGTTCTTGAATCATATAGCATGTATAGTGTCCGTCCGGTAGGATGTTTTAATGTATCGGGACTTTCAGTGTATTTTAGTTCTTGAACTACAAGCTGATTTCCCGATATTTCTTTTATCCTTCCCCAGACTTGAAAAACCGGCCCATAAATTTCTTCAGCTATTATCTTGTCTTGCTGTCTTTGTATTACTGCGGAAAAATTATCATTTTCCTTTAGTTTGTTTAACGCTTGAGAATAGGGGATAGGTTTTCCATTACACCATATTACCGTTTGTGGGGTTGTGTAGATATTGAAGGTTCCCCATTCTTTCTCTTCAACATTAGAATACCCAAGTACAGTAAAGAAATTTTCTCCTATAGCTTTTATTTTATAGGTAAGTACGTTATCCCAAAATTGATTATTATCCTTGTTGTTAGGTGTTATTGTAGTGCTTTGTGTTTGCTTAGAGTTATTTGCTTTTAGATCATCTGAGCAACCAGAAACACTGATTGCTGCTATAAAAAGAACTATTGTAACAAGCAATTTCCATTTATTTAATTTACTCACAGATTCAGTGACCTCCTTCTAAAATTACTCCGGGTTATAGGCTGTAGAGTTGGTTACATGGCACTGAGTTTTACCTTTGTCGCATGCTTTCCGTTTCAATACTCCCCAGCATATGCCCATAGGTTATAAACTCGCTATCACGCCCGACCTTGACGTCCCCACCCTCCGCCGATCTATAGCAACAAAGCGGTGTTTAAAGGTAATTTTGCGGACTGCGTCTGTCTGAAATAAAGTGGGCAGGTTTTTCGTGACCAAAGGCCTGATACAGCCGGACAAAGTTATATTCGTCAATGTACGCACTCAGACAGGGGCGGGAAATTCCCCTCTCTTTATACTAACGATTCATTACTTCCTAATACAAGGCTAAAATATTAGACCAGGAAACATAACCATAGTAACCTTGAGAGTTAGGAACATCAGGAAAAGGCCCAACAAGTTTTACAGGGCTTCCACTATTGATATTGACCAACCAGATGGAGTTATCTTTCAAATAAATAATATGAGAGCCGTCGCGGGACCAAAGCGAGCGGTTGATTCCTGTTCCGGCCTCATTTATCTGTCGGGCGTTTTTACCGCGGCGGTTGATAGGAAGTTGTAAGCAGCCGTGGTTCTCCGCCAGTTAACGGCAAACTGTAGAGTCCCAATCCATCGGCCATGATCGAAGCCGAATGATGAATAGCTATCCGGAAAAGTAACCCTTTATTATCAGGTCACCATCCTGCAATATGTATTCCGGCTTCTTTGGCAATATACAATTGAACCGGCTCCCCACCTTCTTATAGGAACGACATACAGGACATCACTGCGCATTCCGGGATATTTTTCATTATAAGAAGGCAATGTTTCAGCATAGGCTATGATTTTGCCGCCCGGGGACAAGCAACCCGTCTGAGCGTTAATTTTACGAGGCGTTTCGCCGGGGCGGACCACATATAAGTTCTGATATAAGTTTTGCTCTTCTGGTAAAACATACCCTTCGGGTGAAACAATAAACACATCGGAAGCGGGTAACCAGGTGATTCCATTTGTATCAACCAGCAATGGCAAACCGTTAACTTCATGTAACTGGCTTCCGTTCGACTTAACGATGAAGAGTACACCGCTGTTCATCTGAGCATCGCTGTAGCGAATGTAGGCCAGCCATTGTCCGTCAGGGGACCATTTTGGCCACCTGGCCTGAGACCGGCATCACTCAGCTTTATGAGGGTACCTTTATCCCCGTCCAGGACGTAAAGGAGGCCGTTCCAAATAAATGCCATTCGCCCTTGACCTCTGAATGCATCGATGTTGACTTGAGGTAAACTGGAATTATCCTGCTGGATCGAACTAACCGGAACTAATTTTGATTTATTGCAACCTACCAAGATCAATAAAGTGGTTATCAGCGAAAACACAACTGTAAATTTTAAGGTTATCTTCATTTATATTTTCTTCCTTTCTTTTCTTTCAATTAAGAACTTTTAATCTTCCAAGCAATTATCCCTCATAGCCTTACTCTAGTAAATCATCAACTACACGATATGGTGTCTTATATGTGTGATTTTATATAAATCTTGGAATCCTATTTATGTAGTAATAATTACCACAGAGAATTTAATTTTCCTTTTACGCACTTTGTCCAATGCTATGTTTACTAAAATTCGGTAGAACCATCAGAGCTCAACTTAACCGCAGAAGGGCACCGATGGCCACCAGCGAGGCTCTTTCATTAACCGTCTGCAAGCTAAACCCTGTAAATACAGACGCCGGATGGGTTATGCCGGTGCTTACAAAGATTTGGTTATATGGATCCTGGATGCTATTCATTTTATCAGGCTTAATTATTTACCGGGCTATAAACATTTTTATTTTTTTGAAGAAGGGGGTTGTTAAAAAGGCCCCCTTTTTACTCTTTATAAGGTAAGGGAGCATTTTTCTGGAAAATTTTTTAAAAACTTGAAGGGGGTGGGGGTGCAAAAAAGACCGCTATTTTCTTTTTATAGAGTAAGGGGATTTTTAGCGGGTGTGTTTAGATTGGAGGTAAATGCCTTGAAACGCCAGCGTCTTTTGAATTGCTTGCAGTACCTGCAAGCTCTTATTGCTGCTTATGCCGATTGTCTTGATGATTTTCAGGAGGGCATGCCAGAACGTGAGCTAGTTTTGGAGCTTTCAATGAAAGCGGCCGGGCAGGCCAGGGGAATCAGGGGTTTGTTTTCACGTCTTTATGGCTATGCTCCTTGAATTCGCCGGGGATTGATGTCGTCCAGGCGTGACGGCTGACGGCGGTTTTGAAACTTATTTTGTATTCATTTCACCTATATATGGTAAATATAGGCAATAAAGGCTAGCCCGTTTAAAAGCAGGGATTCAAAGCCATGGGGTCTAAGGCGTGCGATGACATTATGATATCCCGACCGCCACCAATGTTTTTTTAACTGCCCGTTTTCATGTTGGTGGGTTTTTTTGTCTTCGGGAGGTGGTGATGGAATGCAGGATCTATTTACCTATGCTTCTCTTGGCACTCTGGCCGGTGCGGTGGCTGCGACTGTTCTGGTGGTTGATTCCATTAAGGAGCTTGGTTTTTTGAAGCGCTTTTCAACTCGTTGTCTTGTGGTGGTGGTAGCTGAAGGAATCGTTTTTCTGGCTGATATCGCTGCAGGGAGCTTTACAGTAAAAAATGTTCCGCTTTGTGTACTTAATGGTTTGCTGGTGGCGGCTTCTGCCATGGGAAGCTGGCAGGTGATTCATGACCGGTTGTTCGATGGTGATAGAAAAGCTAAGGGAGGCTGAATCTCTTGGAGAGGAAACCAGGGCTTCGGGGAATGGTTTTGCGGGCTAGGAATGGTGACATAGAGGCACTTACTCAGCTGCTTTATTGTCTTTATCCTTTGGTAAAAAAGTACGGTCGACAAATGGGTTATACTGAAGCTAGTTCTGATTTGATCCTGTGGTTGTTGCATGTCATTGGTTATTATCAATCTTAACTATTTTTGTGGGGATTAAAAAATTTTTGGAAAAGGGGGTTGTTAAAAAAAGCCCCCTTTTTACTCTTTATATTAGAGGGGTAATTCGGGTTTTAGGAAAGGGGGTGTATTTTGTGCACTACACTTGACGATTATTTTCTACCGTCCGAATCTTGTGCTTGCGTCTTTGACGTAGAAGATGCCCGGGTGTTGGCTTGGTTTGAAACTGGTTTGCGTCGAGAGGCAGCCAGGTTAGCTAGAAAGTATCGCCGGTTGAAGAAACATGAGCTTTTGATTCTGGATGGCCCGGCGAATGTTTCTGACAAGGATGTGGTGATGGTGGGTACTATTGACGCAACGGTCGATGTTTCAGGTGAAGCAGAAGGGTCTGTTTTAGTCCAAGAAGCACTCTCTTTGCTGACCCCTGAGCAGAAAAAAGTGATAACAGCAACGGTCTTGGAGGGTGCAACCGAACAAAAAACAGCTAAGGAGTTGGGTATGTCTCAACAAGCAGTGAACCGGATAAAAAAGCGAGCTTTAGACAGGTTAAAAAAATATTTTGTCCTGGACGAGCCCACCGCCAAGTAGAGTTTCATCCAGGACAGTGTCAACTGCCTTTAGCTAAAGGCGGAGAAAACCTTTTACTAGCCAGGAAATGATTTAAAAAAAAGGAGTGTATAATTATGACATGTTCAAGCACAAATTCCTGCCAAGTATTGTCTGCTTCTGACTTCATTAATAGGTATGTTGAGTTTGCACGTTATGCTAGTTATCAATTGAAATGGCCTGTGTCACTAATACTGGCACAATGGTCCATTGAAAGTAACTGGGGTCAGGTTGATATCTGCTCGCCTTGTAATAATCCAGGAAACACATATCCTGCTTCAGGAGGATGTCCATCTAGACAGTACCCTAATTTATGTCAAGGAGTTACCGATGGATTTATTAATTTTGCAAAAACGAACTATGATCACAGTGGTTCTGGTAAAACGTATGCTAAATTAGTCGCAGATGCATCTAGTAGCGAATCTTTTACTATTCCAAGCTCAAATAACTATGGATGTTTACCCGGTGCAGGAACTACGATTTATGGCAACGTAAAGGCTGCATGTGCCGCGCTAGGTTCTAGTGGTTGGGCAGAAACAGACTATTGTTACTGCTCATCCGGAACAGGAAAATCCTGTTGTAGTGGTTCAAACTGGGCTGGTCAGACACTTTATCAACGCGTATCAAATTATTTTTACGATTACAGTTACATTCATGTAGATCCTTATTATCCGTCTTGTTGTTAAGTTGAGGAGCGGTGTAATTTTGAAACAAGAATCGTTTCTTAAATGCTTACAGCGCCTACATGGTGTTATTGTATCCTATGCTGAATGTCTTGATAACTTTGATGAGTGTGAGCCAGAACGGGAACTACTTCTCAACCTTTCGCTGGAAGCTGCTAAACATGCAAAAATAATCCGAAATATATGTCTCACTCTTCATGGTAGCGACCCATGAGTTCCAATGACGGAGCCGCGGTGTGGTGATTAACAAAATAATAATATATTAAAGAAGAGCTGCCCTTTGGGGCGGCTCTTATTAAGTTTTACAGCTAAAAATAAAATAAAAGTTTTAAATATTTTAAATTTCCAGTTTAATAGCTTTTCCATCTATCAAAATTAAGCCACTTGAGATTGTTATCTCTGAGTCAAACTTTGCGTTATCCAATTCCTGCTTTTTTCCTGTATTTAAATTCATTATAGCTGCTTCGACAGTTTCTTCAAGATGTTGTGATGCCCAAAAAATGTAATTATCTTTAACAAAGTATCTAAAGAAGCGACCTCCAGCATAAGCACCAGTAGCTATTTCTAGTTGATTTTTATTATCAAGATTAATAGTTATTAATTTAACGTGTCCTTGATTCCAATCTTTAGCGGCTAAATATTCTTCTATTACAATCCAATTATTATTAGCAGGTGTAATCTTGCGAACTCTAGTTAATATTTCTCTTCCGTTTTCCGCAACTGTTTCTACTAACGGTAGTTCTGTTATAAGTTTTGCATCCTTTTTATTTAGCCTGTTGTTAGATGAAAGGTAAATAGATATAGGTGTAATTGGGTATATATTACCTTCGGTATTAACCCTGTTATGATCAATCAGCTCACAATAAGACCAAATAGTTTTATCACCAATAGTTGCATAAACTATCTCTGGGTATGTGCTTATCTCTGCTTTATTGGAATGTGAACAACCACTTATTAAAAACAAAAAATAATATAAAGATATTAACAAAAAAAACTTTTTCATAATAGAAATTCCTTATTAGTTAATTTTTTGAATCCTATTTTGAATCTCCCCGATTTGATGGACACGAGAAATGGCTGGTACAATAAAACCAGTGGAGGTGTCCATCATGAAACGTTTTGACAAGCATTTTAAAGAAGAAGCAGTACGTCTGGTACTGGATCAGGAGAGGCCTGCGGCAATAGTAGCCAAAGAACTTGGTATCCATGAGAATACTCTGTATAAATGGATTGGCCAGTACAGGAAGCACAAGGAAAATGCTTTCCCTGGAAGCGGCAAACTAAGACCAGAGGATGAAGAAATCAAACGTTTAAAGAAAATGATTGCCGATTTACAGGAGGAAAACGCCATTCTAAAAAAGGCCGCGGCCATCTTCGCAAAACACCAGAAATAGCTTACAAATTCATTCATCAGCACCGCTTCGAATTTCGGGTGGAGAAGATGTGCCGGGTGTTAGAAGTGTCTCGAAGCGGGTACTATGCCTGGCTGAAACGGCCGGAAAGTAACCGGAAAAGCCGGAACAAAGAACTGCTTAAGGAGATCCGCAAGGTTCATAAGGATTTCCGGGAGACATACGGAAGTCCGAGAATAACCAAGGCTTTAAACAAAAAAGGTATTACTTTAGCAAGAACCGGGTGGCCCGCCTTATGCGGGAGAATGGTATTGCTGCCAAGACAAAGAGGAAATACAAAGCTACGACCAACTCAAAACACAATTATCCAGTTGCTGAAAACCTGGTCAACCAAAACTTTACTGCCAACCGGCCAAATCAGGTCTGGGTAGCAGATATTACCTATATTCCAACGATGAAGGCTGGCTGTACCTTGCGGGCATCGAGGATTTGTTCCAGCGGAAGATTGTTGGCTGGGCCATGGATAGCACCATGACACGCCAATTGGTCCTGGATGCTCTCAGACAAGCAGTCTGGAGGTATCGTCCGTCAGCAGGTCTTATTCATCATTCTGACCGTGGGAGCCAATATGCCAGCCATGAGTACCAGCAAGCATTGAAAGATTACGAAATGATTGCAAGCATGAGCCGAAAGGGTAACTGTTACGATAACGCCTGTATGGAATCGTTCTTTGGAACACTGAAACGGGAATTGATCTATGGCAACCGCTTCAAGACAAGGGCTGAAGCCCGCCAAGCTATCTTTGAGTATATTGAAGTCTTTTACAACCGTATAAGGCTGCATTCGGCTCTTGGATATATGTCACCAGTAGAATACGAGCAGACCTTTAATGTCGCCGCTCGCGTTATTTGACCGCAACTTGCTCACATTCTATGGCCATCAGTATTGCTCATAAACCCTGTCCGAGATATTCTATTTAGACAGGGTTTTGGGCTTTTGCTACTACAATAAAGAGTTA
>Ga0067045_1030810_pt1 | contig 14041 bp, 9 predicted proteins | sample TerdegcTABiofilm_FD_59184 | JGI IMG/M metagenome (GOLD analysis project Ga0067045, IMG submission 59184) | Combined Assembly of (Gp0054472, Gp0054536) Wastewater bioreactor microbial communities from Singapore -Terephthalate degrading...
CCCGTGGAGGGGAGGGGTTCGGCGGGTTTTGTGATCAGCATTCCGTCGTCGAGAATCCATTTTTTCAGGTTTTCAGCGATTTCCCTTGCCATGGGGTAGCTGGAAAGGGAAGCGGTCTCGATCTCCCTGGAACCGATTTTCACTTTGCCGCTTCGAAGTTCTCCGTAGCTGACCCATGCGATGGGTTCTCCCCTCATGTTGGGGTAGTCCTCGCCGTAATCGATGACCGGGGCGTAGATGTCGTCATCGGTAACCGAGGTGTAAAGAGCCATTTCCTCATCCAGAATCGGAATGGGGACGCCGATTCCCACCGCCATGGAGACGCCGTAGCCTGTCATGGAAACTCCCCGCAGATACCGGGGGTTCATTCCCTTCAGGTCTCCCGTAACTGCCAGGGTTCCCGCGCCTCCTCTGGGGACGCCGTTTTTATCCCTGGGGACGTTGGGGTCATGCTGAGTGCCGTAGAAATAGACATATCCCACTCCTCCCGCCAGAAAGATCCGGGTTCCCACGCCTATGGTTTTATAATAGGGGTCGTTTAACAAAGGACTTAACTGTCCCGCACTGCAATAGTTTATATTAGCCATTCGGGGTCTCAATATGCCCATATATGTATAAATGGTTCTCTTACTGCCTTTATTGACAGCTACGTTATAATTCTGATAACAGTTTCTGGGATTCAAGAGGAAAGCGTTATTTATATCTTTGATATTTATCAGTGATTTTATATTTTTGCGGGGATAACAGTCGGTTCCGTAACCTTCGGCTTCCATGACGATATCCTTCCCCGACACCAGATCCTCGATGACGTGGCCTCCACCGTATCTGAATTTACCCGGAAACACCTTATTTAAAGGATCGTCCTTCGCCACTTCGGTAGCTCCTATGAAGAAGTCCACCGCCGCCAGACCGCCGTAACCCAGCACATCGTTAAACCATGCCCTGGTCATTTTCATCTTGGGCTGAGTGTGTCCCACGTTGACGATAGCCCCCGATGAACACATGGGAGCAAAGGTTCCGGTGGTTACCACATCGACTTTCTTCGCCGCTTCCTTCGCTCCGTTTTCTTTCACCATGTCGATCATTTCCTCGGCGGTAAGGACCACCGCTTCCTTCTTACGAATCTTTTCATTTATCTCTTCAAAGCTTTTTGCCATTTTGTTCACCTCATTATTTATTTCGTGCTTTACCTGTAATATAGTAATTACTGGCCATTGGTAGAACTTTTTTCAATGGCATGGTAGGGACAGGCGGGGATACACAATTCACAGGCGATGCACCGTTCCGGGATAAAGACTGTCTTTCGGGTTTCTTCGTCCACTTCCAGGGCTTTTGTGATACACTGTCCCACACAGGCCCCGCAATGGACACACTGTTCCTCCAGCCAGACGATCCTTTCGGGAGTTACGGTAACGCCCACACCCTGGTCCACCAGATACCCCAGGGCTTTTTCCATATTTTCGGGAGTAGATGTCAGCTGAACAAACATGGAGCCTTCCTCGTTGGGGTTGATGCTGGCCTGCATGATGTTTACTTCCACATCATATTTTCGAATCAGGACGGACATTATGGGTTTTTCCACCAGTTGCCGGTTAAAATGTAAATAAATATTTTTTTGCATTTTCCGTTTCATCTCCTTTTATCCAGAGGCAGGGAGGGAACAAACCTTCCTCAATATTACTTGATCAGAGATTATACCACCATTTCCATCTATCTTCAAGGCTGACGCAAAAATTTATTCATATATTCAAACATTATAATAAAAATTGTAATGTTTGAGTAAAAATTACATGATATTACCGGTATAAACCAAAAACCCCGCCGGAATTTCCGACAGGGGGGGTAACAATTCTGTTTATTCCAACCTCTGACCTCCAACCTCCGATTTATGACCTCTACTGGGCGGGGGCCACCTGTCGGAAGAATTCCCCGGCGTTGTCCGGGTTAAAGTCGGCGGCGGGGGCGGTGGACAGGAGCAGCAGTTGAGGATCCGGTCCGCCGGGGGTTTCCGTTCTCAGGATGACTCCCTTGTACTCCTTGCCTTCCCGTTGGAAAGAGAAAAGAACGTAGGTTTTTTTCAGCACCACTTCATCCTTGTCCTCTTCCTTGGCCTGGGAGGTATAGTCGAAAAGATCGGTTTTTTCGATTTTATATTCGGAAATTCCCATATTTTGCAGAAATTGTTGAAATTCGGGTAAAGGGGATGTCATGATTTCGTCGATTTTTTTATCTCCCAGCATATAGGCATCGGGGAATTTTATGATATTTATATCCTGAACTCCCTTGTATTTAAGATCTATAACTTTGACTCCGTTCAAAACTTCCCGGACTCCGGTAAATTCGTAATCAGGCAGCAGATCGAAGTCTGCCATACCCATGGCCATATTCAGCTGGGCCTTCTGGGTATCGGACATGCCCCGTTTATACTGAAGCCGTTTGATGCCGTCGGAGGAGAGTCGGTCATTACTGTTGATACCCAGAGCCTTGAGGTACATCTCTTCCGCTTTGGCATAGTCCTCCTTTTTTTCATATATGAATCCCATCAGGAAGAAACCCCGGTAATATTTGGGATTCTCCTCCACCAGTCCGGTCAGTTTTTCCATGGCTTCGTCGGGTTTCTTTTGCAGATAAAGAATCTTTGCATAATTATAACGGGCCAGATAATTCTTGGGATCCGCTTCCGCCGCCTTGAGATACATCTCCCCGGCTTTGGCGTAATCCTTTCTGCCGTCATAGATCTGTCCCATGAGGTTATACCCGTTGGAGTGCTGGGGTTCCTGGGTTACCAGTTCCTGCAGAACTTCCAGGGCGTTGTCCCATTTCTCCAGACGATAGAGGGTAATGGCCAGATTATATCGGGCTTTGTTATATTTATTATCCAGTTCCAGAACTTTTTCATACATCATCCTGGCTTCGATATAATTTCCCTGCTCCATATATATCAGTGCCAGATTATTATATGCCTTCAGATTCTGCTCATCCAGTCGGATGGAGCGTTTGTAATGTTCTATGGCTTTTTCGTAATTTTTAAGAAAATAATATGCAACGCCCATTTTATAATGAGAGATTGCTTTCTCCTCGTTCATATCCAGAGCCTGCTGATATTCGTTGAGGGCTTCCTGATACTTGCCCTGTTTTATGAATTCGTCCCCTTTTTTTATGAATTCATCGATCTTATCATCGACAAAACCCGCTCCCCATGCCGGTAACAGATTCACAAACAGAAAAATGAGTCCGATAACGATTGAAAATAACAAAACCTTCCTGCTCATATTCAACGCCAAAACCTCCTGAAAAAGAATAAAACCCCAATCAAAAAATCCGATCTTAACGATAATTGACAAATTCTTAAAAAACATGGAATTTCCTACCAATTGCAGAGAAAAAGAAAAAAAATCCCTTTTTACTCCCAGGAAGGAAAACAGAAAGAAAAGACTAAATCGAAATTGTGATCAAGAAACCGGAGGTTATTGATTTGAAAATAAAATTAAATCGATATTTATTAATATTTATTATGGCGTTTTTATTGCTGATCTTTTCCTGTCCCGCCCAGGAGGAGGAGAACGGCAATACGGAAACACCGCAACGGGAAAAACTGGCAACCCTTAACGAGATAAAGACGGGTATCACCAAAGAGGGAGTCAGAGTAGTTTTGGGTTTATCCGAAAAAGCCTCCTACGATATTTATTCAATAAAGGACTCCTCGATAATTTATGTGGATATTTATGACTGCCGGATGGGAGAAAATTTCCAACCGCCCGATTTCAAGAACGACAAACTCCTGGAAAAGATCGCTGTGGAGAATTACAATCCCCGGATGGTTCGATGTGAGATCTCCCTGAAGTACGGGATCCCTCTGGATAATTTCAACGAGTTTTATCTGTCTTCTCCCGACCGGATAGTTCTCGACATGGAGAGGGATTATATTAATTTTACTCAATATTATATAACAAAAAATATTCTCTGGCTGCAGACGGAAAAGGCACAGGACGGTCGTTTTCTTCTTCTGAACGAGGTTTACGTCAACTACAAGAACGAAAATGTTGATTTTCGGGTGGAAATGGCTAAAAATTCCGGCAGTTCCAGAGAAAAGATCACCGATATGGTAAAAAGAACTGGAGCTATTGTGGGCATCAACGGAGGATATTTCAGCAAGGAGGGCCAGAATCTGGGACTTATCGTCAATGACGGCAAGATCCTCTCCCCCTCGGTAAAGAGAAGACCTCCCCGCACCACTCTGGGTATAACCTCTGACAGAGAAATTTTGTTTAACCGGGTATCCGACAAGGATGACAAACTGGTTCCCTTATGGGGAAAATCCTGGAAAAACGTCGTAACCGCCCTGGGAGGAGGTCCCCGACTCATCGCCGATGGGAAGGTACATATTACTGTGGACGAGGAGGAACTGGGAAAAAACGGCAATAACATCACTTACCGTTCGGGCAGGACTTTCGTGGGTGTTTCCAAAAACGGATATTTCACCCTGGGAACGGTATCGGGATTCAAGGGAAACGAAAGAGACGGCATGTTGCTGCCCGAAATGGCGGACTGGCTCCTCACCAGGGAAATGGTGGACGCTATGAACTTAGACGGCGGAGGATCCACCTGCATGTCAATATTGGGGTATCCCGTCAGCAATTCGGTGGGTATGGGCAACTATATCCGCCCTGTAGCCAATGGGTTGCTGGTTTTCGACAAGAGTCCCGTGGTTTCTCCCGCCAATATGGAAACAGACCCCGACTCGGTGGTTCTGCCTGCCGACGGAGTCTCGACAACGACCGTAAAAGTCAGGGTCATGGACGGCGACAACAATCCCGTTCCCGATAATACCGCCCTTCGACTGGCATCGGGAGTGGGACTGTTTGAAAATAAAAATTATCTCACCAAGGATGGAACAGTGGAGATAACCGTCCGCTCCGTTCAGGCTCCCGGCAACTATTCCATAAAGATGGAGTGCGGTCCGGTTCGCAAATTCCTCCCGGTGAAACTCCGGACGGGAAATCCCGCATTCCTCACGGTGGACGTGCAGCCGGTCAACGGAACTAAAACCGACGATAAAGACAAAACAGGAAGCAAATATATTATCAACGCCCTGGTGCGGGATGAGTTCAAAAATCCCCTGAAAGCCGCGGGAGTTACTTTTGAAATAACCGACGGCGAGGGAAGTCTCAGCTGCGGTAACTGTTTGTCCAGAGAAAACGGCGTCGCCGACTCCACCCTGGAAATAAAAAAAGGAACGGTAAAACTAAGGGTCTCCGTTGATGGGCTTGAGAGTCAGGAATTGCAATTGAAATAAAGAAAGGAAGTTTTAATATGGAACCCTTTGATTTTGATATGACCCTGGATCTTCTACGGCAATATATCCGCGTCGATACTTCCAACCCTCCCGGTTTTACCCGTAAGGCGGGGGAATTTCTGGCGGGTATATGCGAGAGGGAAGGAATAGAATATAAAATATTCGAGCCGGAGAAAGACAAAATCAACTTCATGGCAAAAATAGACGGAAGCGGAGAGAAACCGCCTCTCATCCTTCTCAATCACCTGGACGTGGTTCCTGTGGAGAGCGAGAAATGGAGCACGGAACCCTTTGAGGGGCTCGTAAAGGACGGTTATCTGTGGGGCAGGGGAACCACCGATATGAAGACCCTGGGAATCTGCCAACTGATGTGCCTTATCGCCATAAAACGCAGGAAATTGGTTCCCAACCGGGATATTTATTTTCTGGGAACCTGTGATGAGGAGATCGGCGGCGAGAAAGGGGCGAGATGGATGCTGGAGAACTTCCCGGAATTGAGAGAAGCCGAGGCGATTATCAACGAGGGACTGGGGTTCGTGAAGAGTGAGGAGGGGGTTCTGGAGCATACCACCATAGAAACCTCGGAAAAAATCATGTTCCAGATCCGGCTGACAAGTCATGGAACTCCCGGTCATGCCTCCATGCCTCTTGCCGACAACCCCAATCTTAAAATAATAGAAGCCTGTCATAAACTGATCCGATGGGAGCCGGAAGTTATACTCACCCCTGCTGTGGAGGAATATTTTAACCTGCTGTGGAAAAAAGGCGAGAAAGAATTTAATCTGAAAGAATCTCTTATGGATGAGGATTTTAAAAGAGAGTTCCTGTCGGATATATCCAGAAAATCCATGGTTACCAACACCGTTGTTCCCACTGTCTTGAAGGCGGGAGCCAAATCCAACGTGATTCCGTCCCTTTCTGAAGCCATTTTCGATATTCGGCTCCTTCCGGGTGTGGATAAGGAGGAATTTCTGGGGAAAATCAAGGAAATTATAGGCGATCCCGGCGTGTCGGTGGAAATCTATCAGCAGGGAGAACCCACGCCCGAATCCTCCACCCAATCGGAGATATATAAAACAATAAAAGAAGTACTGGAATACCACTTTCCCTCTCTGCCGGTGGTTCCCAAAATGCTCACCGTATGCACCGACTCCCGGTATTTCAGGAAAATCGGCATCGATAGTTACGGAGTGGCTCCGGTGGTTTACAGTGTGGAAGAATCAAAACTACTGCACGGCAACGACGAGCGGGTCTCTCTTGAAAATATCCGCCTCTGCAGCAGAATCCTGCAGGACATGGTGGACAGAATCGCCGGATTATAAGAGGGAAAGGAATACAAAAAAAATAAGAAAAGGAGGGAATTTTTGCCTCTTTTTCACGTCTATTTTCTATTATGGTTTTATCCTCATTTTTTATTCATTTTCCCTTTTTATCAGAGGAAAATCCCCTGAAAGAGAGAAGATCACTGTGTTGTTTTTATTTTTTATGAGACCATCTAATAAGCCATCAGGGAGGTATATAGGATGAAAAAAATAACCGTATTTCTATTGATCCTGGCTTTCTGCCTCACCTTCTGGGGGGTAGCCCAGGCAAAATCCAAGACCAAGGATGCCACTCAAAGCACGTCGGAGGATCGGGTGGGAGGTAAGGATCCCACCAAAACCGACTCTTCCAAAACCCAGGATCCCACCAAAACCACCGGCAAAACCGGAGGCGATGCCACCGATTCCAGCGGAAAAACCGGAGGCGACGCCGTAACCCAGAAAAATTCAGCCACTACCGGAGAAATCCACTACGCTGCCGAAGAGGGAAAACTGGACAAAATAAAACAGTTGATGAAGCAGAACAAGAACATTCTGGAATCCAAGGACTCCAACGGCAGACTGCCCATCCACTACGCCGTCCGGGGAGGACAAAAAGCGGTAGTGGAATTCCTGATCGACAATAAGGTGGACGTCAACCCCAAGGACGACGACGGATACACTCCCCTTTTCCTGGCGGTCATGGAAGGCAGAAGCGAGATCGCCCAGATTCTCCTTAATGCGGGAGCCAAGGCCGAGATCGCCGATTCCCACGGCAAGACTCCCATGTATATTGCAGTCTATAACGGCAAGGAAGACATGGTGGAACTGTTGCTGAAAAACAAAGCCAAACTGGATGTCAAGACCAAAGACGGCAGAAGTCTGCTGCATCTGGCGGTGGAAGGCAAGAATATCAAAATGGTGGAACTGATGCTCAAAAAGGGGCTGGACGTTAACGCCAAAGATAAGGAAGATATGACCCCCCTCCATATCGCCGCCTACTTCGGCTCCAAAGATATCGCAAAACTCCTGGTGGAAAAAGGCGCCGACATCAATGCCAAGGACAAAAAAGGAAAACTTCCCTATCAGATAGCCGAAGAAAAAGGAAAAACCGAAGTGGCGACCATGCTCAAACCCCCGGAACCCACTGCCACTCCGACTCCCGCTCCCACCGGAGGAGAAACCAAACCGGAGGAACCCCCTACCGACGGCAAGAATCCTCCCATCCCCCCTCCCCCTCCAAAATAAAATGCGGGATTGAACGGGGAATATATTCTGATATCAACAAAAGAGGAAATTTGTCTGAATTTCCTCTTTTGTACGTGATCAGTTATATAGGATCGACTTTAATTATTCACCCAGATATTTTTTTACTTTGGCGGACAGGTCTTCGGGGCTGAGGGGTTTTTCCACGAACTCGTCCACTTTTATCCATTCCTTTTCTTCTCTGGTCTGGGCATCGAATTTGATGCTGGTTTCCCGATGTACCGCCGACACCATAATCACAGGGATATGGGCGGTTTTGGGATTGGATTTTATTCTGTAACTGAAGGAGAAACCCGAATCATAATGCTCCATCATCAGATCCAGTATAATCAGATCCGGTTGAAAACTCTGTAATTTCTCCATACCTTCTTTGGCGGTGCAGGCGTCTTCCACCGAATAGCCCAGATTCTCCAGAACTGCCCGGTTCATCATCAGGAAATCCTGGTCATCGTCCACCAGTAATATTTTCTTGCCATTACTCATTTTTAAAAACCTCTTTTCGAGTATAAATATAACAAATATATAATGAAAGAGACGGAGAGTCCCCTTAGAATCGGCTTATACGGGTAAAGGAAAGCCTATCGGGATTGGCAAAAAACAACGAAATACGGGGATTGTGATCGAACATCAACAATACCCCTCCCAGTCCGCAGACCGTCAGGCATGAAATAAAATACCATATATAGGGTTTTAAGCAGGACTAAAGTCCTGATCTACGGTGTTTTTTTACCCTTTCCACACGGTCTGACTTCTAACCTCTGACTTCCCTTTTCTAACTTCCTTATTGTTTGAGGTGTTTCTCCACTTCAGCGATAAGGGCGTCCGGTGCGACGGGTTTGGAGAGATAGTTTTCCACATCAACCCAGTCCCTGTCCGGTTTTTCAGTCCAGGCGGTCTTGTGGTGTTTATCGAAGGAGGTAATCATGATAATGGGCAGGTCTTTTCCGCCGGGAAGTCCCCGTATTTCCTCCACCGCGTTAAAACCTTCCACATCGGTGGTCATCATGACGTCCAGCATAACCAGATCCGGTTTCTGGTTTTTTATGAGACTAATCCCGTCTTTGGAGTTGCCTGCGGTCAGCACTGCATATCCGTTATTCTCCAGCACCGCCTGATTCATCTCTCTGAAATCGGGATCATCATCGACGATGAGAATCTTCTTAACCATTAATAGCCTCCTTATTTTAGGTTTGGAATCGGGATCGGGAGATCCCTTCTAGGGCATAAAAACAGGCGAGCCTGTCGGGATCGGGAGATCCCTCCTAGAGCATAAAAACAGGCGAGCCTGTCGGGATCGGGAAATCCCTTCTATGGCATAAAAACAGGTGAGCCTGTCGGGATCGGGAGATCCCTCCTAGGGCATAAAAACAGGCGAGCCTGTCGGGATCGGGAGATCCCTTCTAGGGCATAAAAACAGGTGAGCCTGTCGGGATCAGGAGATCCCTCCTAGGGCATAAAAACAGGCGAGCCTGTCGGGATCAGGAGATCCCTTCTAGGGCATAAAAACAGGTGAGCCTGTCGGGATCAGGAGATCCCTCCTAGTGCATAAAAACAGGCGAGCCTGTCGGGATCAGGAGATCCCTCCTACAGATCTGGTTCTTATATGATCAGGGGTTTAAAGATTTAAACCGTCGGGGTTGGTAGCCCACTGCCAGGGTTCCGGCGTTGGGGGTATTACCTAAAACAGTGCCGGAACTGCCGTGAAGTCGGGGGATGGTAACGATGAACTCGGAGCCTTTCCCTACCTCGGTGGCGACCCTTATGTCTCCCCGATGCATCTTTATTATGCCGTAGCAGATTGCCAGTCCCAGACCGGTTCCCTTGCCGATCTGTTTGGTGGTGAAGAAGGGGGTAAAGAGTTTCTTGATATTTTCCTGGGGGATACCGGGTCCCGTATCTCCTACGGAAAACACGATCCTGTCCTCTTTTGCCTTGAATTTCGACTTAACCGTTATGATCCCCTTTTCGTCCATGGCTTCAATTCCGTTTATGACTATGTTTACTATAACCTGTTTGATCTGTTCCGGATCCAGTTCCATGACGGGCATATCGGGATCCAGGTCCAGTATATATTCAATATTTTTGCGATCTTTTTGATTTTTTATCAATTCAACCGTTTCCATCAGAAGATCATTTATGTTCCCCTGACGGGTAAATATCTCTCTTTGACGGGAAAAATCCAGCAGACCCGAAACAATGGTCTTACACCGATGGGCTTCCTTGGAGATGAGATCCAGATCCGTATGGAGATTGCAGGGCAGATTGGGATCCTTCATCAGAATATCCGCATAAAGAAGAATGGTTCCCAGGGGGTTGTTGACCTCATGAGCCACTCCTGCCGCCAATTGCCCCAGGGATGCCTGCTTTTCCGAGTGGATCAGCTGCTGCTGGGTGGTCTGCAGTTCCTCATGGGATTTGTGAAGCCGGTTCAGGGTATTTTCCAGTTCTTCTATGGTATAGGTGAGGCACATTTCCTTTTCCGCTATCCCCTCGCAGACCGCTTTGGCAAATGCCCTACAGGATTCGTATCCGCAGGCTTTGCAGTTGAGTTCGTCCTTGACGGAGGTCTTGTTGGTGGATCTCAGCACTTCCTTGATCTCTTCCGGAGAGGGTTCCTTCATTTCAACATATTCGGGCTGGAAGGAGCGGGTAAGATCCAGATCTTCGTACTTCTTCATCTGGTATTGCCAGTCTTCCACACTGAAAGCCCGTTTGGTTTCCCGGATATAGTCCGCTACTTTTTTCTTCCGGGCGAAGGCTCCGTCCCCTTCGCTGATCATGGGGCCGTTGATACATCCCTCACAGAAGAGGATCTCGGTTATACGGGTATCGATCTGTCCCATCTGGAACATATCGATAAAGTCGATAAAATGTTCCCGGCCTTCCACGGTGAGGTTGTCGTAATCCAGGAAATCGTCGTGAATATCGGCACACTTTAATGCCCCTCCCGTGATGGGAAAGGCTCTTCCCCAGGAGGGATGAGGAGGATCGAAGGAGGAGGGTTCCATCTCGGCCAGTTCTATGCCCATCTCCTCTCTCAATATCCGACTTTCCACGAAGGTGAGAACCTCATCCACAACTCCCCGTACCGCCTGATCTCTGGCTTCCTTCTTTTTGGCTATACAGGGGCCTATGAATACCACGCCCGCATCTTCCCCGTATTCCTTTTTCATGGCAAGTCCCATGGCGATCATGGGAGATACCGTCGGGGTCAGATAAGGGATCAACTGGGGATGATATTTCTGGACATAGTAAATAACCGTGGGACATGCGGTGGTTATATAGGGTTTTCCGCCTTTTTCATAGAGTTTTTTATATTCTCTCGCCACCAGATCCGCACCGAAGGCGACTTCCACCACCTTATGGAATCCCATCTTTCTGTAAGCGGAGACCAACTGTCCCGGAGTGGAGTCGTCGTCGATCTCCGCCGGAAACGAAGGAGCGATACAGGCGATCATGGTTCTGCCCGACCGGAGCATCTCCTTGACGTGATCCATGCCGGAGTGAATCTCCTTGGCGCTCTGCATACATACTTTCACGCAGTTGCCGCAGCCGATGCACTTTTCCGGCAACACCACCGCCTGTCCCTTTTCCACCTTTATCGCCTTCGCGGGACAATACCGGACGCAGTTATAACACCGCTTACATTTATTTTCTATAGTCCGGACAACATCATAACACATGGGATTTCATCCTTTTAAATAAGTTGGAAAGCGTTAGTCGGTCTGAACCCGGAGTGCGTGGAAACCCCAAAAAAAGTGGTTATCCCTGTAGCTCAGACCTTCAGGTCTGCCTTAAAGAAGTCGGAAGATAGAAGTTGGAAACCGCTTTCCCTTTCACTCTGTCTAACCTCCAATCTCTAACTTCTTTGCTGGCAGGACTAAAGTCCTGAGCTACAAAAGAAACTAAAGCCTTTTCACTCGGTCTGACCTCTAAAATCGGTCTCTGGGGGTGTAATGGGTATGGAGAAGTTCATGGGAGGTATGTCCCAGGGGTTTCTCCAGGAATTCGTCGTAGATCTTTTTGATGAGGGGATTATGGTGAGCCAGTCTCAGAGTGGAATCCCGGTCGATATTATAGAGAGCCTGCTGCCGTTTGGCGATGATCTCCTTATTCTGGGGACGGGGTTGACCGCCGCCCGCTATACATCCGCCGGGACACGCCATGATCTCTATAAACTGATAGCGATTGGGATCTTCCTTCACCCTGTCCATGATAATTCCTGCATTGCCAAGTCCCGATGCCACCACTATATTGTAATCCTTTCCCTCAATATTGACCACCGCTTCTTTGACTCCCTCCAGTCCCCGGATCTGTCGGAATTCGAGCTTATCCAGATCCTTGCCGGTGATGAGAAAGTAACCGGTTCGGAGAGCTGCTTCCATGACGCCGCCGGTGGAACCGAATATTTTACCTGCGCTGGATATCACGTTGAAATAATTGTCATATTCGGAGTCTTTAACGGCATTGAATTCAATTCCTGCGGATTTGATCATCCTTGCCAGTTCCCTGGTGGTGATGGAGGCGTCCACGTAAGGGATTTCGCCGTCAAAGAATTCGGGACGTTTTACCTCAAACTTCTTCGCCGTGCAGGGCATGACGGAAACCACAAACAGATCCCTGGGATCCAGTCCTTCCTTTTTGGCATAGTAAGTTTTTGTAAGAGAGCCTAACATCTCCTGGGGTGAACGGCAGGTGGAGAGGTTATCCAGAAATTCTGGGTAGAAATGCTCGATAAACTTGACCCATCCCGGACTGCAGGAGGTTATCATGGGAAGGGTTCCGCCGTTGACGATGCGGTGTACCAGTTCGCTGGCTTCTTCCATGACGGTAAGATCCGCAGTTACGGAGGTATCGAATACCAGATCCACGCCCATTTTTCGCACCGCTCCCACCAGTTTGCCGGAAAGTTCCGTGCCGGGTTCATAGCCGAACTCTTCGCCGATGGATACCGAAATCGCGGGAGCCATCTGGAAGACCACTTTCTTTTTGGGATCGTTGATGGCGCTCCAGACTTCCTTTAAAGAACTCTTCTCTCTTAAAGCGCCCGTAGGGCATACCATGACGCATTGTCCGCAGAAGACGCAGGGAGCCACATTGAGTCCCCGGTTGAAGGCGGGTTCCACATGGGTTTTGAATCCCCGGTTGACGAAATCGATGGCGTTAACTCCCTGGACTTCCTCGCATACCCGGACGCATTTTCCGCAGAGGATGCACTTGCCGGGATCTCTCTCGATGGAGGGGCTGGAGGTATCCAGATGATACTCCTTCTTGACTCCCCGGTATCTCTTCTGCCGGATTCCCAGTTCGTGAGCCAGATCCTGCAATTGACAGTTCAGATTCCTCTCACAATACAAGCAATCTTCGGGGTGGTTGGCAAGGAGCAGTTCCACGATGGTTTTTCTTGCTCTTCGTACTCTGGGGGAATGAGTCTGGATCTTCATACCCTGCGATGCGGGAAAGGCGCAGGCGGGAACCAGAGCGGGCATACCGGCAACCTCCACCACGCAGATCCGACAGGCTCCCGTGGGACTCAGGTTCTCCAGATAGCACAGGGTGGGGATATTGATGCCGTGTTCTTTCAGGGCTTCCAGTATGGTTAAACCCTCTTTTATATCAATGGTTTGTCCGTTTACTTCAATTAGCACAGGTTACACCTTCTTTCACGATCTCCACGGCGCCGAACTTGCAGACATGGTAGCAGGCAAGACAGCCGACGCATTTATCCATAATTATATAATGAGGATGTTTTATTTCTCCCACAATGGCGTTGGCAGGACATTTCCTCTTGCACAGTCCGCATCCCTTACATTTCTCGGCGATGACCCGCAACTCGGTCATACCGGGACACAATCCGGCGGGACAGTGATTATTATAGATATGTTCCTCGTATTCGTCCTTGAAGTATCTCAGGGTGGAAAGGACGGGATTCGCCGCTGTCTGTCCCAGTCCGCAGAGGGCGGTATCCTTTATGGATTGAGCCAGTCTTTCCATATAGACGATCCCCTCAAACCGTTCCAGTCGCTCCTGTTCCTGCAGGAATCGGGTGGAGGAGGTAATCCTCTCCAGAATTTCCAGCAGTCTTCTGGTACCCTCTCTGCAGGGGATACATTTTCCGCAGGATTCCTTCTGGATAAAGTCCATGAAATATCTTGCCACGTCCACCATGCAGGTGTTT
>Ga0067045_1030812_pt1 | contig 14039 bp, 10 predicted proteins | sample TerdegcTABiofilm_FD_59184 | JGI IMG/M metagenome (GOLD analysis project Ga0067045, IMG submission 59184) | Combined Assembly of (Gp0054472, Gp0054536) Wastewater bioreactor microbial communities from Singapore -Terephthalate degrading...
CCCTTCTGATGCTTCCCGAAGATTCATTCGGGCTTCCGCCGCTGCTTTTCTGGTTCTCCAGGCATACAGCACCAGGGAAATAGCTATAACACCATACCCAATAAACTGGCGGAAATATTCTCCGATCATTGCGGATCCGAAGAGATTCTGTCCGGCCAGAGGGGATACGATGAACATTGCGTGTAAAAGCGTAACACCGATGAAAACATTTGCAATGTTTGCATGCGTCACCGAAGCTCCCCCCACAAGAATTGCCGCCACTGCAAAGAACCCTGTCTGGTCATGGGCGTTGTAGGTAGCGAGATTTCCCATATTCTGAAGGAAGATAATCTGCCCAGCACAGGCCATTACCGTTGAGATAATGATCGCCACAATACGGGTTCTTTCTACAGGGATACCTGCAGCTTCTGCAACAGCCCTATCCTGTCCTACTGCACGCATATCCTGCCCAAGCTTTGTCTTTTTAAACCAGAGTACAAAGATCGAAAGGACTGCTATCACAAGGAATGTTATTACAGGGATCGAAAACCCAGCAACGCGAAGCATGAAAATGGTATCCAGCGCCTGTCTCACAGAGTCGAGATTGAGGGTGTTACGAATTCCGTATCCCCGGGAAAGTACAATGGATTTGTTCCCCATGGGAATAACTGAGCCCAGCATGTACATGACAAAGAATTGATAAATACCATTGATGAAGAATGCCAGAATATAGCCGGTAACCATTTCCCGGCCTTTTGCTTTATTCATTACCAGGCCGCAGATCCAGCCAAGGAACACTGAAATGGGGAGACCGAAGAGAAGCGCAAATACCAGCCCCTGCCATCCAGCGATTCCATAGTTTACTGCAAAGATAAGTCCGACCTGTCCTGCCATAGCACCCAGGGTCATTCCGAAGTTCAGTCCCATGCCTGCATAGATGGGCAAGAGCAGGGCAATCACAAGAAAAGAATTCCTTCCTAACCTTGTTACGATTTCCTGGAGAATGTATTTAATTGACAGTCCGGAAGGAGGAATAGCGGCTGCCGTTATGATCAAGAAGATGAACACTACCGCATAGCGGGAAACCAATGTAGAAAATTTTTTCTGTGCACTCATTTGGACACCTTAACCTTACGAGTAAGGGCGTAGAGAATCATGCCATTGGATACGATGATCCGGATAACCTCCGACATATCTGTCTGTAGAATTGAATTGATTACAGAAGGCGTCATGGTGAGAAGCCCCTGAAACAGGATAGTTCCTACAAGAACATTTACCATGCTGGCCTTGTTGATCGTGGCACCCCCGATAAGGATTGCTGCAACAGCGGGGAATACCATCGGACTGGGTGCCGTATAGAGTTGGATAAAGCCAAAGCTCTGCTGATACACAATGATTCCTACGGCTCCTAAAAAAGTGGAGATAATGATGGAAATAGTACGCATCTTATCCACGTCTACACCCGATGCGCGGGCAAACTGAGGATTGGATCCAACTGCTGTCATGGCTGTACCTGTTTTGCTGCGCAGAAAGAGCCACATCATAGCTGCAAACAGTCCTACAAAGAGGAGAAGACCTGTGGGAAAGATAAAAAATTCACCGATACGGATCGCTAAAAAGTTGTTCAATATCCGAAGCCAGTAGTTCTCTACAGAAATGGTAGTTCGCAGACCCTTCCCTGCATACCCCCAGATCATGGTAGGATTGGAGTAGGGAAGTATAAGCCATAGGATACACATGAACATGATGAAGGAAAATCCTACATACATGGCAATGGTCATCTCCTCGCCTTTTACCTTGTTCAGAAGCTTGGCATAAAACCACCCAAAAAGGATAGAGAAGGGAGTCGCTAAGGCAATTGCCCCCAGAAATCCGGCTATGCCGATCAGTTCAAATTCGAGGGATAGGGTAGCACCCAGAAGACCTGATACGAGTCCCAGGGCAAGGCCAAAGTTCAGTCCGCACCCAGATTGGATCATGGGCACCATGGCAAGCACCATGATAGCATTCTGCCCGAAACGGTTTAGTACGTCCGAGATTGACGCGTCTATCCGCACCTGTACAAACGGAGCCATGATGAATAGAGAGACAAGAAAGAGGAATATGATGATCCGGGGCCATCCGAAGTCTTGAATGAATGTCTTAAGCCTATCCATGAATAGCCTCCCTAACCCTGGATCCTGACATTAAGAGCCCAAATTCGGAAATATCTGCCGTAGGAGGAAGGATCCCTGCAATCCGTCCTTCATCAACAATTGCGATCCGGTCGCAGATAGATCGCAGCTCCTCCAGCTCGCTGGAAGAGATTACTATGGTGGTTCCAAAATCAAGGTTGTAGTGGTGTAACGTATCAAGTACAAGCTTCTTAGCTCCCACATCAATTCCCCGTGTAGGTTCAGATACAAAAAGAAGGGTCGGGTTCAGGGAAAACGCTTTAGCGAGGCATACTTTTTGTTGATTTCCGCCCGAGAGTTCCTTTGCTTTTTGTTTTGTGCTGGTACATTTGATATCCAGAAGCTGGATGTACTCTTCGCAGAGGGCTTGCATGGCCTTTTCATCCCGGAGAGAGAAGAGGTTACCCAGGATTTTTTTTAAATACTGTCCTTGTATCTGCATTCCGGTAAAGGCAATGTTCCATTCAAGACTTTCATCCAGCAGGAGTCCTACCCCATGGCGGTCCTCTGATACAAAGGCCATTCCCATAGATAAAGCTTTTGCTGGATTGTTCAGCGGTACGGATTTTCCTTTCAGCTCAACCCTTCCGCTGGCAGGAAACAGCCCCATGATGCCATTGGGTATTCCGAGCTTTCCCTGCCCTGCCAGCCCGCCGATACCGAAGATTTCTCCCTGCATTACTTCAAAAGAAACATCCTGCACAGCTTCTCCCGGCATATCAACTCGAAGATGACGCACCTGCAGAGCAATCTGTGAGAAGCTTCGAGGCTCAGAACGTATTTCTGTTTCTTTCATGCTTCTCCCTACCATCCAGGAGGCAACATCTCTAATCCCTAGTTCCTGGTTTGGGACATTCTGTACCACATGGCCATCCCGTAACACGATGATACGATCCGCAAGAGTGAGAACCTCCTGCAGGCGATGGGAGATAAATATAATTCCAATGCCTTCCTGAGCAAGACGCTTAAGGGTTTTTAGAAGAACTTCCGCCTCTGTTTCGGTTAGTACAGCGGTTGGTTCGTCGAGAATAAGTATTTGAGTCTGTTCACGGTCGATTTCTCGAGCTATTTCAGTAAACTGTTTGTGGCCAACAGGCATTTCCGAAATCAGCATATCTGGATCGATCTCTACCCCGAGTTTCTCAATCGCCTTTTTAGCGCGTTCCCGCATCTTGTCCCGATCCAGAATGCTCATGCGATCCCCGAATACATCATTCAGAAGGCTGGGGTGCATGGATTCCCGGTTTAACACAATATTTTCCGTAGTGGTAAAACCGGGAATCAGGCTGAATTCCTGATGAACCATCCCCAGGCCTGCGTCCAGGGCATCAAAGGGGCTTGCAAAATGAACCGGATTACCTGCTATCTTGATCGTTCCCTGAAATCCTCCTGTATCAGAGATGACCGGCATTCCAAAGAGAATCCGCATAAGGGTGGTTTTCCCTGCACCATTTTCTCCCACCAGTCCCAGGATTTCTCCTCTCTGGAGGTCGAATGATACATCATGGAGTACAACGTTTCCATAAAATTCTTTTGAGATATGTTCAATAGATAGAAGAGGGCTTCCAATCATCATTGCGACCCTAACCTTATTGGATTTCTACAAAAAAAAGAACCCGTATCCAGGCAACGCCAGAATACGGGTTTGTAGCTACCTATGCATACGGAGTACGTGTTAATAATGAAAATGCCACTTGCAAACAGATCTTCATTCAGTTACTTATGCATTTTTATAGTAAAATACTTTTCGGGTACTTCAATCTGTGTGGTAGGCAGAAAGCCTTTACCAAAGATATATGTATCCATGTAAATTAGAATCTGATTCCTGGCTCGCACTCCTGTGCCAACATCTACATAGTAGGCACCGTTCCACTTAGCACCGGGCGTGTATTTCCCCAGAGCAGCAAAGACATCCTTCATACTATCTTTCTTCGCTTTGCCTTCGATGACATTCTTGGCGAACTCCCCGAGACCTGCTGAGAGGGTGTAACCGTACGAGAAAGCCCAGGTTCCAAAACGGCCGGCCCCTCCCTTTGCAATTACGGCAGATTCAACCTTCTTCAGGATTGCAGGGAAATTACCCGCTTCCTTCGAGAGGTCGAGACCCAGAGCTCCCGGATATCCCATGAGGGGGCTGGGAAGATCTGCTTCTACAAATATACCTCCGTAGGTAAGAAGCTGTTTAAGGAGAGGTTCGGTATGGGCATCGTTGGTACAGAAGAAGGCAGTCTCTTTCCCATACTTCTGCACCCATTGCGGGACTTTCTCCAGGATGAATTGTTGAGCCCCTGCTACCCCTACATCAGAGGTTGGATCTGGAGCTGTTTCGAAATAAAAATTAAGTCCCAGGTCCTTGCAAGCCTGCTCCATAATTGCACGGCGACGGCCCAGGGTTTCATAACTCATATGGCGGGGGAACGAGATATGAACGAAGTTTTTTGCACCGAGTTGTTTTGCAGCCCAAATGATGGTGTATCCACGGGAAACAAAGTCTGCAGAAACGGCGAGATCCGCTGCACCCTGGATGACAAGGGGATCCTCATGGGACTCTCCTACGAGGAGAAGAATATCAGGCCTCTTGGCACGTACACGCTTAAAAGCTTCAGCCGTGCCCGGGATTCCCTGGTTTACGATAATAGCCTTCATTGCTTTGTCATCAGCAAAGGCAACCACATTGGAAATAAAAGTTTCCTGCTGAGACATAAAATCATCGGGATACGTGATGTGCTGGATCATCCCTCCATCTTTCACGCTCCCATATTCTTTTATTAAGGCTTCTGCTCCTCGCAGATCATCTTCCGATTGGGATACAGTACCTGTAACTACCCCAATATGGAAGGGGGCTTTTTTCTGTGCAAACACGTCTATCCCCAGAGTGATGAGAGCAAGCATAAACACACCTATTAAGATTTTCTTCATAGAACCTCCCTATAATGTATATGACAGTCTATGCTCCCAATTGTATAATCTCTGAGGAATCAGTCAAGAGTGTGTGCTCCATTTTCTCAGCCCTTTAATCCTGTAGAAGCGATTCCTTCGGTGAGGTAGCGCTGGAAGCAAACGAAAAGAACGAGCACGGGAACCAGCGAAAGGAAAGACATCGCAAAAATCGCACCCCAATCGGTCATACCTCCTGGATCGGCAAAGGATCGGAGGGCAACAGAGAGAGTATAGAGTTTTGGATTATTCAGGTAGATCAAAGGCTTGAAAAAATCCCCCCAGGACCAATAAAAACTAAAAATAGCTGCGGTAAACATAGGGGGTTTTAGTAAAGGTAAAAGAATATGGGTGAAGGTATACATTCTCCCGCAGCCGTCTATTTCTGCTGCCTCATCCAGCTCCTTAGGAATTCCGCGTATAAATTGCATCAGCATGAAAATAAAGAACGCTTCTCCGAATAACTTGGGGACAAGGAGAGGGAGAAATGTATTGATCCATCCCAGATACCCGAAGAAAATGTACTGGGGAATGATCTTTATCTGATCGGGAAGCATCGTAGTGGCTAACATACAGGAGAACCAGAGACCTTTCCCAGGAAAGCTGATTCGGGCAAACCCGTATGAAATAATCGTTGAGGATATAATCACGAAGAGGGTTTCTAATCCTGAAATAATAATCGAGTTTTTAAAGAATGTTCCAAAGGTTAAGCCTCCGAATCCCTGCCAGCCGTTGATATAATTCTTGAAGGTTGGGTTTTGGGGGATGAGGGATAAAACCCGTGTCCAGATTTCTTCGGCCGGTTTAAAGGAACTGGCAGCAAGCCAGAGGATTGGATAAATCATGAGGAACGCTGAAGCACCCACAAGAAAGTGAAATAGGAACGTTTGTGTTTTTTTTCTTAACGGTGAAGCTGCATGAGCCATTCTTAGCGCCCCCTTTCCGTTTCATAGAATACCCAGCGGGAAGAAGTCTTGAAAATAAAGATGGAAAACACGGATATAACTACCAGTAGAATCCATGCCATCCCTGATGCATACCCCATCTGGAAATTTTCAAAACCTCTTTTATAGAGATAGAGAGCATAGAAATTAGTTGTATCCAGCGGTTGTCCGTTTGTAATAATTAAGGCAGGGGTGAACACAATAAATCCATTGATCATCTGCATAATCAGGTTAAAAAGAATCACAGGCGAAAGAAGGGGCAAGGTAATTTTAAAGAATTTTTTTATCCCGGACGCACCATCTATCGATGCGGATTCGTACAATTCGGAGGGTATCTGTTTCAGCCCGGACAGAAACACGAGCATGGGGGAGCCGAACTGCCAGGCTGCAAGAAGGATGAGAGTCCAGATTGCAAACCGTGGATCGCCGGTCCAGGAAATATTTGAAGGTATTCCGAGCATATTCAGCAGAGCATTGAAGATTCCTTCTGTGCCAAAATACTGTCTCCACATCACAGAAACTGCAACGCTGCTTCCCACAATGGAGGGAGCGTAGTAAAGAGCCCGATATACAGCCACACCCTTTCGATTTGTATTTAGTACCAGAGCAATAGCGAGGGCTACGATAAGGCGTAAAGGAACCGCTGCTACTGCATAGTACAGGGTAGCAAAAACAGATTTCCAGTATCGTGGATCCTTTGTGAACATTGTTATAAAATTATTAAGGCCTGTCCAAACAGGGGGCGTTAATAAATCATAATCTGTAAAAGAAAGATAGAATGAAAATAGCAGGGGTATTAACGTTAAGGCAAAAAATCCGATCAGCCATAGAGAAATAAATGCATAGCCATCCCGTGCATCCCGTATTTTTCTATTCCTTGGAAAGGATGATTTCATAACTCTACCTTTTTTAGGAAAGAGGGCCGGTTAGATTCCGGCTCCTCTTTTTCCGAAAGTTACTTATACAATTAGTATTTAATTTTTTGAAAGTATTGCATTTCCCTGTTCCCGCAGGATTTTTGCCGCTGTGGGTGCATCAATGATATCGAAAAGGAATTTGTCAATAACTTCTGGCTGGTATACGTTGCTAATCAGTTCTCCATGACGTGGAGCATCCGGCGGAGGACAGGGGCTTCCAGTTTTGGAAATGTAACTTACAAACGAGAATACTTCTTTCTGTACCGGCGGCAGTAAGGGTAAAAGAGCTTCTTGTACCTTCGAGGAGATAGGAACACCCCGTTCTGCCAGTAAAATTTTGTTGGCCTCTATATCGTTCGTAAAGAAGTTGATAAACTTTGCCGCTTCATCGGGAAATTTCGACTGTGACGAAATGGAAAAATATTGAGAAGCTTTTATGTAATTTGCCGATTTTCCACCTTTTACCCTTGGGAGCGGATATAGAGCAAAGTTCCTCTTACCTCCGGAAGCCTTATCTACAGCACTTAACTGGTTACTCCACTGATGCTGCATCGCTGCTTTTCCAAAGATGATCGGAGTTTGTTCCGGCTGAGTTCCCCCTGCATATTGAGAAATTTCTTCCTGCCGGGGTGTCATGGCTCCTGCTTTTACCAGCCGTTTCATCATCTCCAGGTACTGGATAAAAGGCGTATCATCCGTGTATCCAAGGGACTTATTATCCGGAGCATAGATCCACTCTCCTCGGGAAATATAAATTGCTTTCCAGATTTGGTCGTTCCACATGTGGACTCCGTATCCATAGACTCCAAGCTTTTCATGAATCTGAAGAGCGATCTTTTCGAAATCTTCCCAGGTCCAATCTTTTGGAGGGAGGGGGATACCTGCTTTCTTAAACATATCCACATCAAGAATCATTGCATGAGAGTTAGATCCCAGGTTTATGGCCCATAACTTCCCATCAATTCTTCCTGTATCGATCAAGGAAGGTTCAATATCCGTCCCATCAATAACCTTCTTTGCCAGGTAATCATCCAGCTGTACATGGAGTCCCCGTTTTACCCATTCTGCAATTCGAGCATAGTCCTGCTGCATTACATCAGGCAACTGTCCTCCGGCTGCCATTGTGGTTACCTTTGTCCAGTAATCTGCCCAGCTGGAAAACTCGTAGGTGATCCCTAAATTGGGGTTCTTTTGTTTGTACAGGTCGATCACTTTGATTGTCCCTTCATGCCGTGTTTGGGATCCCCACCAGATAATTTTGATGTCAGCCTTTGCTGGAGCTTTAGCTTTTCCTGGTTCCGCTTTTCCAGCGCCCATCACCATTCCCCCTGCTATCAGCAAGGTCAATACTAGAAGAGTGAGTTTCTTTGACATGCCGTCAACCTCCCTTAGAATAATTTTTAAGTCTATAACCATTGTATTTCTCTAAATGTGGAACCGGAAGGAATGAATTATTCAGAAATGGTATCATTTTTTCAGAATTTGACATGTCTCTGGTGCAGTTACTATACTTTCTTCCATGTATTCTGTCCTATTAGTGGATGATGAGCGGGATATATTAAATAACCTGGCAACATATTTCCCGTGGCAGGAAGGGGGATTTATCGTAGCAGGAAAGGCAGAGACAGGGACCGAAGCGCTCGATTTCCTGAAACAAAACCCAGTGGATGCAATAGTGTGCGATATCAGAATGCCGGGTATATCCGGATTGGATTTTGCTAAAACTGTGAAAGAGTTAGGTTTATCGACCCGTATTATTTTTCTAACTGCTTACAGGAAATTTGAGTATGCAAAAGAAGCGTTCAAATATGGGATCAGAGATTATCTGGTTAAACCACCTGACTTTAAAGAACTCCTCCAGTGTCTGTTACGAATCAAGAACGAACTGGACATTGAAAAGCAGGAAAAAGCAGAATCGGACGAAGGAAGTGCTGAAGGAAGAGTAGATCCAGTTATACAGACAGTAATCACTTACATAAAAGGGAACATGGAACATGCATCTCTTCAAAATGCGGCAAAGATAGTCCAGATGAATCCGAACTATTTATCTACGTATTTTAAAGAAAAAGAGGGAATATCTTTTGCAAAATACCTCAGGAACGTTAGAATGGAGCGGGCAAAACAACTCCTGCCAGACCCTCAGTACTCTGTAGATCGGATTAGTAAAATTGTAGGCTATTCAAACGTGAAGAATTTTACCCGTTCTTTCCGTCAATTTTACGGATTTTCTCCCGGTGCCTATAGAAAAGGCAAGGTTCCCTGACGTAGACGTAAATGTAGCATTTCTGCATCTATTGTTTTGCGGGAATTCTTAAAGTTACAATCGTTCCGTTTTTAAAGGGGCTTTCTATCCGCATTTCCGCACTATCCCCGAAGAAGAGTTTTAATCGGCGAAACGTATTTACCAGTCCAATATGATCGGAAAGGATAGCAGGGTCCTCGCTCAACTTAAGAACCTCTTCCAATCGTTCCCTGGATATTCCACATCCCGTATCTTCTACCGTTAAAATAAGAAAATTCTGTTCCAGTCTGCATTTTATCGTAATGGAAAGCTTTTTAGAGTCGGAATTGATCCCATGAGAGATCGAATTCTCTACAATAGGCTGAAGGATAAGCTTCATTACTTTACAGGTTAATGCTTTTTCTTCTATATCCCACTTTGTGTGGAATCGGTGTGGGTATCTGTAGGACTGTATCTCTAAATAGTAGCGGGTAAATTGGATTTCATCTTTTAGTAGAACTTCTTTCTGGGGAGACTCAAGGGAATAATCCAGGATACGGGAAAGGAGGTCTATCATCTTTGTTACATCATTGGGACCGCCCGTATACCCCATAGAGCGAAGGGAGATAGAGGTCAAGGTATTGAATAGGAAATGGGGATTCATCTGCCACTGAAGAGCCTGAAGTTCAAGAGTCTTCTGCTGGAGCTTCAAATAATTCCGTTCCAGAAACGTTCTTACAATTTTATGTGTGATCGCATAGAAACTATCTTCTGAAGCATGCTCCTGCTCTTCGGGGACCGGCAAGTTTTTTTCTGCTGCTTCAATGATATCACAGATATATTTAATGTTACGGAAGCTTCTTCGGGTTAAATACACGATTGCCACGACCCCCAATAGAAGAGCACCGATAGAAAAAAGCAGGGTCAATTGGAAGAGCTTATAAGATAGCTGGTAGTATATTTCCTGCGGCGCGATCGAAATATAGAGAAGGGGGTGTTTGTTTGATACAATATAATCAATGATATAGTCCACATCCTCATGCTTTAGAACAAAGGTTTCTCCTGACTCTGTACGGTTTGTAAGCTTTGCCAGAATCTCTTTAGAGGGGTCCCAGCCTTTCGATGTATTTACCAGCGTACCCAGGGAAGGATGAAGCACAAGAAAATGCTGTTCATGAGAATTGGAAATGGATCGGATCACATCCTCGACATAATCGAGTTTGATATTTACCAGGATGATCCCCTGACTTTCAAGGGTATACGGTTCCAGGATGTTCCGATAGAGTGTAAGGACCTCTTTTGATACCGTGGAAGCAGGAAAAAGGGGGATAAATCGATGGCTTAGCCAGAAGCGCATTTCATCCTTCTTATCTTCCAGATTGGAAAGCCATTCTATGTCATAAAAATTTGATATATTGAGAATAATCTCGGTATTTGTAATCAATTTATGGGGAACATACTTGTTGTATATATACAAAGAATGGAGGTATCTCCTTACATTCGTAGCGGTAAGAAGGCTGTCCATAAAGTTCCGATATACTTTTGAATCATCCAGAGTCTGTATCCCCTTCTCAAGGAGCTGTCGTGCTGTCTGATTAAACCCGGGATCTGTAGCCATGCTTAAGGCTAACGCATCTGTCTCATTGATTATCAATTCAAAAGTGTCTCGTACTTGATTAAGGTTTCTGAAGCTTAAACGGGTAAGTTCTTCAGATACGTACCGCTGGGAGAAGAATAGGGATGTGGATCCGAGAATGGCAAAAAACAAGAATGGAACAAGAGAGATACTTAAGTACCGAAGATAGAGTCTATTTTTATACTTAGCATCAATCACTTCCCGGGCATTCATTAGCCGGATATCCTCGTTGTATTACTTCACTTCGATTCCCAGGAGCCTTTCCCAGAGGCGTACCACGGCAGGCTGGGATTTCTTTCCATCCCCGGAAGCCCGGGCGGCTTTGAATATTTCGTGTACCAGGGCTGTTACCGGGGTGGGGGTATCCTGGTTCTTTGCAAGGGAGAGCGCGTAACCCAGATCTTTCCAGTGGATGTCTACTGTTCCGCCGGGCTTAAATTCCCGGCTAAACATATCAGTGGCTGCTACATCCAGGAGTTTTGATCCCGCCCAGCCGCCCTTAATGGCCTCGTACAGGACTTTTGGGTCCAGACCGGCCCGTACCCCTAAGGCAAAGGATTCGGCAATAACGGAAAACGTTGCTCCTACAATCATCTGATTTATACATTTGGCCACCTGCCCCATAGAAGTACCCCCGGTACGGACTACCGATGCCCCCATCGCCTCTAGGTACGGCTTGCAGGTCTGGAATACCTCCTCCTCTCCTCCTACCATGAAGGATAAGGTTCCTTCCACGGCAGCTTTTTCTCCGCCGCTTACCGGAGCATCAAGAAAAGCTATCCCTTTTTTCTTAAGGGCAGAAGCAATCTCAAGTACTACAGTTGTTTCGGTAGTGCTGACATCTATCACGATACCCCCGGGCTTCATTCCTTCAAGCACCCCTCCGTTGCCCAGAGTAACTTCCTTTACTACTTCTGAAGTAGGGAGGGATAGAAATACCCGATCACAGATTGAGCCGACTTCCTGGATGCTGGAAACAGGCAGAACTCTTCCCTTTGCGGAGGATACAAGGCTATCGATTTTTGTCGTGTCTGCATCGTATACCCGTATCCCCGGGAATGTTTTAGAAAGGTTCCAGGCCATGGGCCTTCCCATGATTCCCAGGCCAATAAATCCTAAGGTGTGGTTCATAGATTTTGGACTCCTGTTGATTCATCCGGTGTTCTCAACCGATGTACTACTTCTTTCAGCGTTTCATCATCCCCCACATTTCCAGGGAACACTACATAGGGAATACCCGGCCATTTTGTCTCAGACCCCAACTGCCAGAGGGGTACTCCTTTTGCTATTTGTCCAGGTACGTATGCCTCTTTTACACCCAGACCGGTACGGGCAATCTCCACGCTCGTTATACCTCCTTTGGCCACCACAAAGGCAGGCCGGATCTGAATATTTTGCACTACCTTGCAGAGGGAATCCATTACCCGGTTCCCGAACTCCAGAAATTCTTTCCCTTCCGCCTCCCTTACCCTGCGTGAAGTATATATAGCTACAGTTTTTCCTGCTTTCATAAGCTTTTCCGCCTCGTCTTTTACACGTTTTACCTCTCGATCCCGGGCCGCCTCTCCTTCTGCCAGCAGATCAACCTGCAGCTCTATCCCCTGACAGAGATCCTCCGCTAAAAGTCTATCCAGCTGACGACTTGTTTTGCCTACGTAAGAACCTACTACAATAAGTCCAGCCCCACCGGATGTGCCGAGTTCGGAAGCAGTGAGGAGGGGCTTTTCTACAAACCCGCCTCGCACTTTTATAAAACAGGCAGCAGATCGATATGCGAAACGCTTTCCCTTTTTTTCCGCTTCAAGGATCGCAATTACAACGGTTTCCAGGTCCTCGTAGCAGGCGGCGTTTACAATGATCGGGACTCGGCCCTGTGCCTGCATCAGGACGTTTAATACCCCTTTGGGCCCTTCCCCCCGGATCCGTTCTAGAGAAAGAGATAAAACATCTTCCGCTTTCCATCTTCCCCCGGTCTTCTCTTCTACCCATTCCCGAAGGTTGCTATGGGTGTAGCCGAACGCAGGATCCCTGGCAAACTCTGTATCTGCCGCAGGCACAAGGGTTCCTCCCTGTTCTACCCAATGGATGTCGTCGATCGTATACCGCCCCGCTTCGAATAATGCAGGGGCCAGGATTATTCCGTCTACCGTTTGTTCAAGCCCTTCGAGGAGTGCATCCACTTCTTCGGGAAAATGCCCCCGGAGGGTGCTGTCGCTTCGGGAGGCGATAAGTATGTGGGGGCTAACACCCTGGACGCGTCCTTGCTCAGAATCTTGAGAAATAGCTTGAGATGCTTTTTTTAAATTTCGTCCCAGATCCCGGGAAAGTATCTCCATTTCTCTTTTAGGAAGGGCACGGGAGTTGGTCGAAACATAAAATACTTCCTCTTTTTGGGTTAAGGCTCTTATCATTGTTTCTACGGACCAATCCATGTATACCCAAATTCCGTGAACTGTCTGCGTACCTGTGGGGTCATCATCGTCTACCACAAGTTTGCTATTTGTATCCCGTAGGGCTTTGCGTATTTCCAGCCGATTCTTAAGATCGTGCCGTACAGGGGGTTTTCCTTTTAACGCCTCGTTCAATGTCATATCATGATCTCTCCTTTTAGTACCGTATGAACAGGATTCAGGTTACTCTGAGATTAAAGATATTTCCAGCCTGATAAATCACCTATTTCAGATTTTTAGATAAAAAGTATCGTTAAGAAAGTCTCTTAGTTTTTATTTATCTGGCCGCTGTATTTCATCTCAAACTCAAAGCTTTTCAGCAGGTGTATCTCTGGATACGTACTGCGGATATACCGTTCAACCTGAGGCGGAAACACATACCCCACCAGAAGAGGAAAAATCCGCCCCTTCAACACCTTTCCCGCCCGGGTAAGCTTTCTTGCAAACCGATCCGCATCCCTCTTTCCCGGCTGCGCCTTACATTCCCCTACAATATAGCAGAGTTCCCCGTTTATACGCCCCTCGGCATAGATGTTGATCTCGTCGTACTCTGTTTCAGAATATTCCAGGTTCCTTCGATCTACCGTGGTAACTTCTTCCATGCCATAGGCATCCCGGGCAAATGCAGGAATAAAGAGGAGGATTTTGTCTTCCAGACCATATCCTACGGTCATGGAAAGACCTCCCAGCCGCTTATTGACCCCTTTCAGCTCCCTCGATAGACGAGTAATTTCCTCCTCGGTTCGAAGCTGAGCCTTAGCCAGTTGATCTACCCGCTCAG
>Ga0067045_1004339_pt1 | contig 14037 bp, 15 predicted proteins | sample TerdegcTABiofilm_FD_59184 | JGI IMG/M metagenome (GOLD analysis project Ga0067045, IMG submission 59184) | Combined Assembly of (Gp0054472, Gp0054536) Wastewater bioreactor microbial communities from Singapore -Terephthalate degrading...
TTGTGATTGAATTCGGGTTTAGACCTCATTTCTCGTTTTCATGATCGTCAGAGATCGCCCGTCGGGCTTCAAGCTGCTGTGGATTGTCCGGGGCTCGGTGCTGCAACGCATCAAAGGCGTGCTCGCCGTCAATATCGTGCTGGCCATCATCGTCACCGTGGCGCATGGCACGCTCTTCCACACCAAGATTCCCATTACGCCGATTCCGTTCACCCTGATCGGTCTGCCGCTGGCGATTTTTCTGGGCTTTCGCAACAACACCGCGTATGCGCGCTACTGGGAGGGTCGCAAGCTCTGGGGCGAGATCGTGATCTATGCGCGCACGCTGGCGCGCCAGTGCCTGAGCCTGATTGAACTCGACCACCCCATAGACCCGCGCCAGCGGGCCAACGATGTACGGGTGCGCATGGTGCACCGGGCCGTGGCTTTTTCTCATGTGCTGCGGGCCCAGCTGCGCGGCCTCAAGGACGATGTGGCAGCCCAGCAGTGGCTGACCCATGCCGAATGGCAGCGCCTGCAGCTGCTGCCGCTGAATCAGCGCACCGATGCGCTGATGCTGGCCATGGGCCAGGATCTGGGGCAGTGCGTGCGCGACAGGCGCATAGACCCCTGCCTGGCCGTGGAGCTGGACCGCACGCTCAACGGCTTCACGACGGCCGCAGCCTCCTGCGAGCGCATCCGCAACACGCCGATTCCGTTTTCCTACACCTTGCTGCTGCACCGTACGGCCCATCTGTACTGCTTTTTGCTGCCGTTCGGCCTGGTGGACATCACGGGCTTCATGACGCCGTTTGTCGTGGCCATCGTGGCCTATACCTTCTACGGCCTCGATGTGCTGGGTGACGAGCTGGAGGAGCCGTTCGGCATGGAAAGCAACGATCTGGCGCTGGACAGCATCTGCCGCAGCATCGAGATCAGCCTCAGTCAGTCGCTGGGCGACCCCCAGGTGCCGGCACCGCTCAAGCCGGTGGACTATCTGCTGACCTGAGACTCTCCGCCATGCAAAGCCCTGAACTCATCATTCAGGGCTTTGTTCTTGATGGCGCCTAGACCGTGGCGCGATCCTCGTCCACGGCCTTTTGCCAGGCCTGGTACAGGTCCTCGCCGGCATCGCGCACGCGGTGGCCGATGACGGGCAGTTCGCGCCGGCCTTCGGGGCGGGCCAGCTCCTCATAGCCGCGCGCGGCCGACAGGTCGTAGGGCTCGCCGTCTTCGTTGGAGTAGGCGAAGTAGACCTGCTTCACGCCGGCCAGCAGCATGGCGGTGTGACACATGGAGCAGGGGTAGCCGCTGGCATACATGACAGCGCCGGACAGATCCGTGCTGCCCAGGGCCTTGGCGGCAACGCGCAGTGCCTGCATCTCGGCGTGGGCCGTGGGATCGCACAGATCATCAACCTGGTTGACGGCGCGCGCCAGGATCTTGCCGTCACGCACCAGCACGGCACCGAAGGGCCAGGTCGCGGATTCGCGGCCCTTGACATTGCCCATGGCCAGGCGGATGGACTCCAGCAGATACTTTTCGCTGTCTTGCTTGCTCATGCATGTCTCCTATGATTCTTGTGAATGGCGCAAGAATCATAGGAAGAGCGATAGGGTCCATAGTGCATGCAGGAAGCAAAACAGCACGCCGAAGCGTGCTGTTGACTTTTAGTTTTGGGTTGAATGCAGTTGCCGTGATTTTGATGAATGTTGATGCAGGCTTTCAGGCAAAGACGCCGGCGCTGTCCTGCATATGGGCCGATACCGTGCCCAGGTGGTGCAAGGTGTCGCCGCCCGTCATCTCCATTTGCGTCAGACGCTTGAAATAGTGGCTGCCCACATATTCGTCCGTCACACCGATGCCGCCATGCAGCTGCACGGCCTGCTGGCCCACATACCGCATGGACTGACCCAACTGCACCTTGGCGCGGGCGATGGCGACATGGCGCTCCTCGGCAGGCGCCACCAGCTTGAGCGTGCCGTAGTAGCTCATGGAACGTGCCAGCTCCAGCTGCATCTTCATGTCGGCCACGCGGTGGCGCAGGGCCTGGAAGCTGGAGATCACCACGCCGAACTGCTTGCGCTGATTCATGTACTCGGTGGTGAGCTTGAGCGTCTGTTCCATCACGCCCACACCTTCGGCGCACAGCGCGGCATTGGCCACATCCTGCGCCAGGGTGAGGGCCGCCACGCCGTTGGTGGTGATCAGGGTGGCCGATGCGGCATGGCAGACCAGGTCGGCCGCGCGTCCTTCGTCCTGGGTGGCATAGGGTTTGCTGCTCACGCCCTCGCGGCCGTTCTCGACGAGGAAGAGCGCAATCTTGCCGTCGAGCTGGGCCGGCACGATGAAGGCGTCGGCCTGGTCGCCTGCAGGAACAATGTTTTTCCTAGCATCTACCGTATAGCCATCGCCGGATTTAGACGCCTTTGCCGCGCAAACATCAATCTGGTAGCGCGCCTTGCGCTCCTGCGATGCGAGCACCACCAGCTTTTCACCGCTGGCGATACGGGGCAGCCAGGCTTGCTTGACGGCCTCGTCACCAAACTGGCCGAGCAGGGCGGAGGCCACAAAAGCCTGGGTCAGCGGCTCCACCACCAGGCCGCGGCCCAGCTCCTCCATGACCACCATCACATCGACTGCACCCTGGCCCAGGCCGCCATATTGCTCGGGCACCGTGAGGGCCGTCAGGCCCAGCTCGGCCAGCTCGTTCCAGACCTCGCGCGAGAAACCGCCCTGCTTGGCAATGCTCTGGCGGCGCTCGAAGGTATAGCCCTTGTCCACCCAGCGGGCGACGGCATCGCGCAGTTGCTGCTGGTCGTCGGAAAAATCGAAATCCATATTTGTCTCCTGCCACCAGGCCACGATTGGCGCGAAGCGCCAAACCAGCCCAGCGAAGCTCAATCTAGAGCCCCCTCCCGGAGGGGGCACGGGGGAGTAGTCCTGTTTCGCAAGGCGAAGACGGTTCCTGGCTAGCCAAGAACCGTCTGCGCGACGATGTTTCGCTGCACCTCGTTGGAGCCGCCATAGATGGTGGTCTTGCGCATATTGAAGTAGGTCGCGGCCAGCGGCGCATTGCCCAGCACGTCGCCAGGAAAATCGCCCTGGTAGCCGGCTTCCATGGCTTCCTGGATATAGGGCAGGGCATAAGGGCCGGCGGCCAGCATCATCAGCTCGGAGTAGCGTTGCTGAATCTCGCTGCCCTTGATCTTGAGCAGGCCGGCAATGTCCAGCGGGTTCTTGCCCGATTTCATGGCCGACAGCACGCGCAGCACCAGCATTTCCAGCGCGATCACATCGATCTCCAGCAGGGCGATCTGATCACGGAAGCGCTGGTCTTCCCACACGCCTTCGGTCTTGGCGATGCGCTTGAGGCGCTCCAGCTCGCGCTTGGCACGGTTCACATCCGCGATGTTCGTGCGCTCGTGGCTGAGCAGGTGCTTGGCATAGGTCCAGCCCTTGTTTTCCTCGCCGATCAGCTGGTCGGCAGGCACTTCCACATTGTCGAAAAAGACCTCGTTGACCTCGTGCGAGCCGTCCAGCAGCTTGATGGGGCGCACGGTCACGCCAGGCGACTTCATGTCGACCAGCAGGAAGCTGATGCCGGTCTGGGGCTTGCCCTCGTTGCTGGTGCGCACCAGGCAGAAGATCCACTCGCCGTACTGGCCCAGCGTCGTCCAGGTCTTCTGGCCGTTGACGATGTATTTGTCACCCACGCGCTCTGCGCGGGTCTTGACGCTGGCCAGGTCCGAACCCGAACCTGGTTCGGAATAGCCCTGGCTCCACCAGACTTCGCCACTGGCGATGCCGGGCAGAAAGCGCCGATGCTGCTCCGGTGTGCCATAGGCCATGATCACCGGCGCCACCATCACGGGGCCGAAGGGCACGATGCGCGGCGTGCCGGCGAGTGCGCATTCTTCCTCGAACAGATGCTTCTGTACGGCGCTCCAGCCGGGGCCGCCGAATTCCTTGGGCCAGCCGTAGCCGAGCCAGCCTTTCTTGCCCAGAATCTTGGCCCAGCGCTGCATGTCGTCGCGCGTCAGGTGCAGATCGTTGCGCACCTTGTGCGCAATATCCTCGGGCAGATTTGCCCGCACCCAGCTGCGGATCTCTTCGCGAAAAGCCTGTTCTTCAGGGGTGAATGCCAAGTCCATGCGTTGTCTCCTGCAAATGCTGGAGATTTGTAGCACGCACGTTCTTTTTCTGGCTGTCCGGGTTGCGACAAATGGTGGGAAACCCCAGGGATGAGCATCCCCTGAGCAGGCTGCGCCTGCCTGCCTTCCTTTGCTTGGCGTGCGCCAGTTTGGGCATTGGCGGGTCGTTTGTAATGAAACAGGCCGCCAGCGCTTATTTGATAAACGCTGGCAGCTATCAGTTTCTGTCTGGATCTATTCAGCCTGGGCTGCAGGCGGTTCCACGCCCAGCGATTCGCACAGCATCTGCACGGTGGCGCGCAGCTGGGCGACTTCGGTTTCGAGCGCATCCACTCGCTGCTGCAGGGCCGATGCATTGCCGCCCGTGCTGGCGCTGCTGGTGCTTGCCAGGGCGTTGACATCCACCGGGCCGCAAAGCAGGTGGGCCCAGCGCTGTTCACGGGCACCGGGGGCGCGCGGCAGCTGCACGACCAGCGGACCGCCTTTTTCCTCGCTGCGTTCGCGCAGTTCGTCAAGAAAGGCTTCGACCGAGGAAATGTCGGCAAAGCGGTGCCAGCGCTCGGAGTTGATGCGCAGCTCGCCAGCGGTCTGAGGGCCGCGCAGCATCAGCAGGGACAGCAGTACGGCGGACTGGTCGGGTACGCCAATGCCGCGCGGGAAGTTGTGCTCCCAGCGCGTGGAGCGCACGCTGCTGATCTGCACCGAAAGGGTCTTGAGGCGCAGGCTGTCCAGTGCCTCCTGGGCTTCACCCTCGCTGACCTCCATCACCGGGTCGCGGCTGGACTTCTGGTTGCAGCCCGTGACCAGGCTGTTGAGCGTGAGCGGATAGCTGTCGGGCACGGTGCGGGCCTTTTCCATCAGCGTGGCCAGAACGCGGGCTTCGATGGCGCTCAAAGGGGTGTTGCGTGGGTCAAACGGCATGGGATCTCCTCGAAAGTCTTAGGGCAGCGCACAGGAACTGGTGCAAACCCGATAGGGTTTGTCCGTCAATGCGACAATCGCCGCCCATGAAAAACATCGTGATCCTCATCTCGGGCGGCGGCTCGAACATGGCTGCCATTGTGCGTGCATCCCAGCAGCAGAACTGGGCAAAGCAGTACAACGCCCGCGTAAGCGCCGTGGTGAGCAACAAGGCCGATGCCCAAGGTCTGGTGTTCGCGCGGGACAACGGCATCGCCACCGAGGTGCTGGATCACAAGCAGTTCGACAGCCGCGAGGCCTTTGATGCCGAGCTGGCGCAGGTCATCGACCGCCATGCGCCCGATCTGGTGGTGCTGGCCGGTTTCATGCGTATTCTCACGCCGGGCTTTGTTGCGCACTATGAGGGCCGGCTGATCAACATCCATCCCTCGCTGCTGCCGGCCTTCACCGGTCTGCACACCCATCAGCGTGCCATCGATGCGGGCTGCAAGTTTGCGGGCTGCACCGTGCATCGCGTGACGGCCGAGCTCGATGTGGGACCGATTCTGGAGCAGGCCGTGGTGCCCGTGCTGCAGGGGGACACCGCCGAGCTGCTTGCCGCGCGCGTGCTGGAGCAGGAGCACATCATCTATCCGCAGGCCGTGCTCAATCTGATCAAGGGCTGATTCAGATTTGCTTGATGAGCAACGAGTCTCAGCCGATCTGAGAGGCGGAGGTGCCAAGGCCTCTTCGCACTACTGCCCAGTGCCCAAATCCCGCGCCAACTCAGGCAAAGACAAGCCGTGTTGAAACTGGATTCGGTCATGGGCATGGCGATAGCTCACGACTGCAGATATGCACGGCATCTTCCTAGGACTCTCACTCGTCTAGGAGTTCAGCTGGAGTTATCTGAAACACATTGCTGATCAAGCAGATTTGATAGCTGCTATCGCTTTATAGCTAAGCAATTGGGTCTGTTTTTATGCTGTTTTTTGCAGCTCGGCAGGCAGGCGGCGAAAGCGTGGCTGCTCCACGCCGTCGATCACCACCGTCTCGTTGAACATGACCGCGGGGCGCACCCACAGGCCATGCTCGCCATAGAGCGCGCGGTAAAGCGTCATGGGCTCCAGCGTCTCGCTGTGGCGCACGGTGGCTATGACTTCATAGCGCATGCCTTTGTAGTGTTCGTAGAGACCGGGCTCGGTGGTGATGAGTGCAGGCAGATCGTGGTCGGACATGATGCTTTAAAAAGATGAGCTGTCAGCGCTTGAAGGAAAAGGGCTGGAGCCTGTTTTTACTATGAATCGCTTGGAGCAGGCCGGCGTCATAGATTTCTGGTGCCAGCCAGGGCCAGGGCGAGAGTGGGACAATTGCGCCCATGCATCCCAAAGCCCTTCTCGACGCTTGCTCTGAACTCGTCAAGCGTGCCCTGACATTTGAACACCCGGCCGATGCCGTGGTGTCCCGCTTTTTCCGCGAAAACCGCTATCTGGGCCCGCGCGAGCGCGCCACCCTGGCTGAAACCGTCTACACCGTGCTGCGCAAGAAGCTGCTGTTCGAAGCACTCGCGCATTCGGGCAGCGGCGCACGCGAGCGCCGGCTGGCCATTCTGGGCTTTGCCGCCGTGCTGCGCGAGCAGGCCAAGAAGGAAGGCAAGGTCAAGAACAAGGACGGCCAGGACAGTGAGACCTTTATCAAGGCCGCGCTGACGCCCCAGGAACTCAAGTGGCTGGCTGCCTGCGACGGCGTCAAGCCTGAAGAGCTGATGGAGGCGCACCGCCACAATCTGCCCGAATGGCTGGTCGAGCCGCTCAAGGCCCAGCTGGGCGATGAGTTCTGGACACTGGCTGCCAGCATGGAGCAGGCCGCTGCGCTGGATCTGCGCGTCAACACGCTCAACGACAAGCGCTCCGATCTGCGCAAGGAACTGGAAAAGGCCGGCATCAAGGCCGAGCCCACTCCGTTCTCGCCCATCGGTCTGCGTGTGGACGGCAAGCCCGCCCTGGCCAAGCTCGATGCCTTCAACCGCGGTGCCATCGAGGTGCAGGACGAAGGCTCGCAGCTGCTGGCCCTGATGCTGGATGCCAAGCGCGGCGAAATGGTGGTGGACTTTTGCGCTGGTGCCGGCGGCAAGACCCTGGCCATTGGCGCGGCCATGCGCAATACCGGTCGTCTGTATGCCTTCGACGTCTCGGGCCATCGCCTCGATGCGCTCAAGCCGCGTCTGGCGCGCTCGGGTCTGTCCAATGTGCACCCTGCCGCGATTGCCCACGAGCGCGACGAGCGCGTCAAGCGCCTGGCCGGCAAGATCGACCGCGTGCTGGTCGATGCTCCCTGCTCGGGCCTGGGTACGCTGCGTCGCAACCCCGACCTCAAGTGGCGCCAGAGCGTCAAGGCCGTGCAGGAGCTGACGCAGAAACAGGCAGCCATCCTCGAAAGCAGCGCCCGTTTGGTCAAGGCCGGCGGCCGCCTGATCTATGCCACCTGCTCCATCCTGCCGCAGGAAAACGAAGCCATTGCCGAAGCCTTTAGCGCCGCTCACCCAGAGTTTGTTCCGCTGGACGCGGGCGAGGTGCTGGAGCAGCTCAAGATTGCCGACGGCGACAAGCTCTGCAGCGGCGGCGACGAAGGTAGGCGCTATCTGCGCCTGTGGCCGCACCAGCACGAGACTGACGGATTTTTCGCCGCTGTTTGGGTGAAAAAGGCGTAACTTCGGTGCAAATCCGGTATCTGCTGCCGGGAAATCGGCAGCAGATCGGGCGGCGTCTCGCCTAAAATGGCACGACCGTTCTTATCGGGTGAGCGCGGTTTTTTGCCAAAGGCTTTGTTATTTATGTCGCTGGATATAGCCTCTATCGGGAATGCCGTCGTGGACTGGATGGCCAATGGCCTGTGGGATCTGTCGTGGTGGCAGCTGCTGCTCTACACCCTGATCACCACCCATTTCACGATTGCGGGTGTCACGATCTTTCTGCACCGCAGCCAGGCGCACCGGGCGCTGGATCTGGGGCCTGTTCCCTCGCATTTCTTCCGCTTCTGGCTCTGGCTGGGCACGGGCATGGTGACCAAGGAGTGGGTGGCCATCCACCGCAAGCACCACGCCAAGTGCGAGACCGCAGATGACCCGCACAGCCCGCAGACGCGCGGTCTGGCCAAGGTGATGCGCGAAGGTGCCGAACTCTACCGAGCCGAGGCCAGGAACGAGGAAACGCTCAGGAAATACGGTCACGGCACGCCTGACGACTGGATGGAGCGCAATATCTATCGCCATTCGGTGATGGGCCCTTCGCTGATGCTCATCCTCAATGTGGCGCTGTTCGGCGCGATCGGCCTGTCGATCTGGGCCGTACAGATGGTCTGGATTCCATTCTGGGCGGCGGGCGTGGTCAACGGTGTGGGGCATTTCTGGGGCTATCGCAACTATGAGGCGACGGATGCCTCCACCAATCTGGTGCCCTGGGGCATCATCATCGGCGGCGAAGAGCTGCACAACAACCACCATACCTTCCCCACTTCGGCCAAGTTCTCCGTCAAGCCCTACGAGTTCGATATCGGCTGGGTCTATATCAGCCTCATGCAGAAGCTGGGCTGGGCCAAGGTCAAGAAGACCCCGCCGCGCCTGCGCATGGGTGCCGTCAAGCCCGTGGCTGACGAGCTGACGCTGGAAGCCATCATTGCCAATCGCTACGAGGTCATGGCCCGTTATGCGCGCGGCGTGCGTACGGCGGTTCAGCATGAGCTGGATCTGCTCAAGCAGCGGCAGGCGCAGAAGTCGGATGTTTCGTTGCTCAAGGGCGTGCAGCGCTGGCTGCACCGCGATGCCGACAAGGTGCCCGAGCGTGCCCAGGGCCAGTTGGCGCAGGCGCGTGCTGCGCACCCGGTGATTGACCAGATGCTGGTCATGCGCGAAGAGCTGCGTCAGCTGTGGCTCAATACCAGCCTGAGCCGCGAGCAGCTGACCGGCCAGTTGCAGGCCTGGTGCCAGCGCGCCGAAGCCAGCGGCATTGCGGCACTCAAGGACTTTTCCGTCAAGCTGCGCGCTGCCCACGTCTGAGGCCGAGCTTGCCAAGCTGCTGCCAGATTCTGGCAAGCGCGAAGCTCAGGCCTTTTCCCTCTTCAAGCCGCCTGGCTGCCCTGTTCGGGTGGGGGCGGCTTTGCTGTGTCCGTGCCGCCGGATATTGAATCCAGGCCGCGCCCGCCGGCGCGCTCAGCTGCACCCAGGTGCGGCTGGGGCAACGCCAGCTTTGCCCGGTTTGCAGCACCATGAGCTGGCCGAAGTGATTGTCGGTAAAGCTCAGCGGCCCGATGGCCAGACGCAGCGGCCCTTGCTGGCAGAACAGTTCGCTGCCTGGCTCAAACAGCAGCGATGCGGCTTGGCCGCTGTTGAGGCTATGTGTTTTCGGGGGCAGGTCCGGCTGTGACATGGTGGCTAGAGGTCTGTGATTCAGACCCTCAAGCGTAGGCAAGCACGGCTTGGCAGAACAGGCACAGCAACCGTAATGTGCAGGCGTAGCAGCGCGGATTCCGGTGTATCTGTTCTGCTGTGTTTGCTGACAATCTGTATCTGTTGCAGAACAGGGCTTGCTGGCATGATGCCTGCCCGGCCCTGCGTTTTTGTCATCATGCTGACTTCCTCCCCCTCCGAACCACAGCCTGTCGATGATGCGGCAAGCGATGTGCTGCTGCCGCTATATCAACGGCTGGCAGCGCACTACAGTGCAGCCATAGAGCTGGGGAGCCTGAAACCCGGGGAGCGCATGCCGTCGGTGCGCGAACTGATGGCGCGGCATGACATCAGTCTCTCGACGGCCTTGCAGGTGCTGCGCTTTCTGGAAGCGCAGGGCTGTCTGGAGGCCAGGCCCCGTGTGGGCTACTTTGTGTGCGCGACGAGAGCGGCCGATATCCCTCTGACCAGCGAGCCGGACCTGAGCCAGCCGCTGGCTCCGGGCGCACATGCGCATTTTGTGGGCATCAACGAGCATATTTCGCTGTTGCTCGAGCGCGGCCGCCAGGCCGAGGTATATATGGACATCGGCGGCTGCACGCCGCCTGCTTCCTTGTTCGATCATCACTATCTGAACAAGACTGTCACCAGGCTGCTGCGCGAGCATCCGACCCTGCTCTCGCAGGGGCGCTCACTGCTGGCCAATCAGGGCAATCACCCGCTGTTTCAGCAGGCCATGGCCAGGCGGGCGCTGGCCTCCGGTATCCGTGTGGCGCCTGCCGATGTGCTGGCAACCACCGGCAATTCCGAAGCGGTGAGCCTGGCGCTGGCTGCCGTCGCATCCCCCGGGGATATGGTGGCCGTCGAGTCGCCAACCTATTACGGCCTGCTGCAGGTGGTGGAGTCCCTGCAGCTGAAAACGCTGGAGATTCCCTGCAGCCCACGCTCCGGCATGTCCATCGAGGCGCTGGAGCTGGCCTTTCAGACCCAGCCGCGCCTGAAGGCCGTGGTGGTGGTGCCGGATCTGCAGATGCCCCTGGGCGCGCGCATGCCGGATGAGAAAAAGGCCAGACTCGTGGCCCTGTGCGCGTCCCATGGGGCGGCGCTGATCGAGGACGACTCCTACGGCCTGTTTGTCGAAGGGCCGCCGGTGAAGCCGCTCAAGGCCTGGGACAGTGTCTGCGGGCATGTGATCTATTGCCAGGCCTTCAACAAAAGTCTGGCGCCGGGCCTGCGCCAGGGCTGGATGAATGGCGGCCAATGGCATGGCCGCATCCAGATGCTGAAATTTGCGCAAAGCCGCAATACCCAGACGTTGGGGCAACTGGTCGTGGCCGAGGTGCTGGGCTCACCCACCCATCAGCGCAGCCTGGAAAAGCTCAGGCAGCAGCTCAAGCGACAGCGCGAGGCCATGGCCAGACTGGTGGCGCGCCATTTTCCGCTGGGCACGCGAATGAGTCTTCCAAGCGGCGGCCTGTGTCTGTGGCTGGAGTTCCCCGGGCAGATGTCCACCTCGGACTTGTTCACGGCAGCATTGGCGCGCGGCATACGCATTGCGCCGGGCAGCATGTTCTCCAACTCCGGCAGGTATGAGCACTGCATGCGGCTGGCCTGCACCCATCCGGTCAACGAACTCATGGACAGGGCGATGCAGGATCTGGGCGCTATGGCCTGCCGGCAGCTGGGGCAGAATCCGCGCAGCTAGCGCTGGCCGGGGTCCTTTATTTCGTCGGCTGACCGGCCATGCACTTGCTCAGGAACTCACGGGCCTTGCCGCCTTCCTTGTAGAAGGTGCTGATCACTTCCTTGCCTTCCATGGAGACCTTGAAACGGGCTTCCTCCTCTTCACCCAGCTCCTTGACCAGTGCTTCGGGGCCGCCCAGCGCGTAGACGATGGCTCCCCATTTGCCATTGGACATGGTGTAGTTGATGGCACCAACCTCCTGGGGCCGGTCCTGGTTCTGGGTCAGAGTGGTTCTGATCTTGCGCGGGCTGGCGGGCTGGGGAATGTCCATGCCCAGAAAGGTCAGCAGGGCACCGTCGTGCTTGGCCGTGGGGCCGGAAAGCTGAACGGCACCGGACATGCTGCCAAAAATCGCCGCACATCCAAGACCCGAGCGCGGGTTTTTCTCGTCATGCGAGAACATCCAGTAGCCCTTGCGCAGCTTCTGGTACTGTGGGTCTTGTGCAATTCTCTGTCCTTCCTTGATCAGCTCCTGGCCTTCGCGCAGCAGCTCCAGCTGGCCGCGTGCCAAGCTACCCAGGGCATCGGCGGGCGATGGTTCGGCGCGTTGGGTGGCGGCGGGTGCGGAGCTGAACTGCTCGCACACGGGCACGGAGGCCAGACCCGGTGAGCCGCCCGTCATGCCGACCTGGCGCTGGCCGGGGCCGGGTCCCGTGGGGCAGATGAAGGTCTGGCCGAAGACGGCTGGCGACACGGCAAGCGATAAAAGCAATGTGCTCAGCGTCTTGTGATTCATGTGATCCATCCCTGTTCGTTGCAAAGTGCCCAGTATAGGGAGGCTCGCCGCCTCAGCTCTTGCGCCGCGACAGGCGTCACTAAGGCATAAAAAAACCGCCTGCACTTGCGTGAGGCGGTTTTTCAGGAAACAGGCCGAATTACTTCAGCTTGGTTTCCTTGTACTCGACGTGCTTGCGAGCCTTGGGGTCGAACTTGATGATCGACATCTTTTCAGGCATCGTCTTCTTGTTCTTGGTCGTTGTGTAGAAGTGACCGGTACCAGCAGTGGAAGCCAGCTTGATCTTTTCGCGTCCGCCTTTAGCAGCCATGGTGTTTCTCCTTCAGGAAATTAAGCTTGGCCACGAGCGCGCATGTCTGCGAGCACGGAGTCGATACCGTTCTTGTCGATCAGGCGCAGAGCAGCGCTGGAAACGCGCAGGCGCACCCAACGGTTTTCGCTCTCCACCCAGAAGCGGCGGTATTGCAGGTTGGGGAGGAAACGACGCTTGGTCTTGTTGTTGGCGTGGGAAACATTGTTGCCCACCATGGGCTTCTTGCCCGTAACTTCACATACGCGTGCCATTGGGACACTCCGATAGTTGAATCGGCCGCCGGCTCTGGAATCCTGCAGGAGCAGGAGGTGCCGACAACCTCACCTCGCCAGTTTGTAATGGGTGGCGGTAGCCCGATTGCGGAAGTCCCGAAGCACGCTAAAGCGCGAACCTGGAATTCAGCAAAGTCTGCGATTATAGCGTTCTCGCAAAAAAGCCCCTGGTGCCGGCCAAAACTGGCCAAACCCAAGGGCTTTTGCGCCGAACATGCGCTAACAGCCGCTCAGACGCCGAAGCGGTCTGGCGTCATCAGGACTCCTGTTCCAGGAAGCGCTGGGCGTCCAGGGCCGCCATGCAGCCGGTGCCGGCGCTGGTGATGGCCTGGCGGTAGACATGATCCTGGCAGTCGCCGGCGGCGAACACGCCGGGCACGCTGGTCTGGGTGGCAAAGCCCTTGAGGCCGCCCTGGGTGACGATGTAGCCGTTTTCCAACTCCAGCTGACCCTGGAAGATGTCGGTGTTGGGGTGGTGGCCGATGGCGATGAAGGCGCCTTGCAGCTTGACCTCTTCTGTGTGGCCGTCCTGGGTGCTCTTGATGCGGATGCCGGTCACGCCGCTCTGGTCGCCCAGCACTTCATCCAGGGTGAAGTGGGTCTTGAGCTCGATCTTGCCTTCCTTGACCTTGTCCATCAGCTTGTCTACGAGGATGGGCTCGGCCTTGAACTTGTCGCGGCGGTGCACCAGGGTGACCTTGCTGGCGATATTGGACAGATACAGGGCTTCCTCCACAGCCGTGTTGCCGCCGCCGATCACGCAGACGGGCTGCTCGCGGTAGAAGAAGCCGTCACAGGTGGCGCAGGCGGAGACACCGCGGCCCATGAAGGCCTCCTCGGAAGGCAGGCCCAGGTACTTGGCCGATGCGCCGGTGGCGATGATCAGCGAGTCGCAGGTGTAGACGCCGCTGTCGCCGGTCAGGGTGAAGGGACGCTTGGAGAAGTCGACCTGGTTGATGTGGTCGAAAACGATTTCGGTCTTGAAGCGCTCGGCATGTTCCTGAAACCGCTGCATCAGCTCGGGGCCCTGCACGCCCATGACGTCGGCAGGCCAGTTGTCCACTTCGGTGGTGGTCATCAGCTGGCCGCCCTGGGCCATGCCGGTGATCAGCAGAGGCTTGAGATTGGCACGGGCGGCGTAGACGGCGGCGGTGTAGCCGGCAGGGCCGGAGCCCAGGATGAGAACTTGTGCGTGTTTGGTAGAGGACATGGAGCGGAACTCTGGAAAAAGCAGGCCGACAACCGGCGCGCGGTCATGAAAACATTGGAAAGATGTGGGAGTATCGCTCCGGATCAAGGTCTGCGCGTGCAGCGGTTTTTAATCACCGGAATTGTTAAAAATGATAGTGATGAAGCGAATCTGGCTGCCGTATGGCTGTTTTGTTGCATGTGCTTGCATTACGCTGAGCGATCGTCTTGGCCGAATGTACCGCTTGGATAAGGGCCTAAGGTAAGCTTGCGCCTGCGTATGACATATACATTGAACGCTTCGAAC
>Ga0067045_1030813_pt1 | contig 14034 bp, 13 predicted proteins | sample TerdegcTABiofilm_FD_59184 | JGI IMG/M metagenome (GOLD analysis project Ga0067045, IMG submission 59184) | Combined Assembly of (Gp0054472, Gp0054536) Wastewater bioreactor microbial communities from Singapore -Terephthalate degrading...
GCGAAGAGCTGCTACTGATGGGAAAGCCCTGGAAGAACCCGGCGGCCAGGTTGGCGAAACCCAGCCCCGCCATTTCCTGGTTCGGGTCGACATAGGTGCGGGTCCGCGCCGCATAGACCCGTGACAGCACGCTGGTGTCGGCGAATGACACCAGGGCCACGGCACAACCGCCGATCAGCACCGGGACGATATCGTCACGGGTGATCCACGGCAGCGCGAATGCCGGCAACCCTTGCGGCAACGAGCCCAGTACCGCCACCCCGGCCCGCGCACCAAGGTCCAGCAGCCCCACGGCGATCGTCGCACCGGCCACCGCGATCAGGATGCCCGGCACACGTTTGTTGCCCTTGAGCAGCAGAATCACGGCCAGGGTGGCAGCGCCCACGGCGAAGGTGGTCCAGTTGCTCCTGCCGTCCAGCACCCCGCTGGTGATCGACCACAGGTTGCGCAGTGGGCCATCGGAGTCGATGGAAAACCCGAACAGCTTGGGCAACTGGCTGATCAGTACGGTCACCGCGATCCCGTTCATGTAGCCATACCGAATCGGTTTGGACAGCAGCTCGGTGATGAACCCCAGGCGCGCGATGCCCGCCAGGATGCACACGGTTCCCGAGACCAGCGCCATCATTCCCGCCAGGGCGATGGCCCGTTGCGGATCGCCACCGGACAGTGGCAGCACCACCGCGAGGATCACCGCCGCCAGGGAGGAGTCCGGCCCCAGCACCAGGATCCGGCTGGGGCCGAACAAGGCATAGGCCAGCAGCGGAATGATGGTCGCGTAGAGTCCATAGATACCGGGCACGCCGGACGCCACCGCATAGGCGATGCCCACGGGCACCAGCATGGTGGTCAGCACCAGCCCGGCGACGATGTCGTGGCGCAACCAGGCGAGCTGGTAATGCCGCAGCGTTTGCAGGCCAGGCAGCCAGCGGGCCCAGCCGGGCTGGCTGTCGCTGGACTGGCGATGGGCGATACGCCCAGGTTCCGGGGCGGGAGGCAAGGGATCCGTCTGGCTCATGGGCGGGGGCCTTCTACTGTAGAGCGAATGGAAAAATCAACAGGGAACAAGATTGGCTATTACGCAGGTACCCAGGCGCGCCGCGCGGCGCTCAGCCGCCGAGGGCGATAATCGCGGCGATCAGCGCAGCACCGGTGGTGGCCGTGGTCAACGCGCCTTGCCAGGGTTTGCCACCGGCATACTTGGCCAGCACCCAACCGGCAATGAACAGCACCAGCAATCCGATCAGGTTGGACAGACGAACCGCCAGCGCCGTCTGATCGAGCAGCAGGAACGGCACCACGAGGGGAAATGTCGACAACACCACCAGCAGGAAAACCCCGACAGCGCCCTTGAAGTCATCCCAGCCCAGGCGCGGTTGCACCGCCGTCGCAGCGTGGCGGATCAACCGTTGCCGCAATGCCTCCAGCTCCTCGGTACCGGCCGCAGCCACCAGGCGCCAGGGCAACGCCTGCGCGATCAGCGCCCGCCCGGCGGCCGGATCCGACCCGCCCCGCAGACTGGCGAGCAACGTGCGCTTGCGGCTGTGTTCGACCAGGCTGCGCAGCAGATACATCACCGCATCGGCCAGGCCCCAGGCCAGGTTGCAGCCCAACGCGGCGATCATCATCGTGCGCTCTTCCTCCTGGCCGCCGGTCGCGACGCTGATGGTGCCGGTGAAGGTCATTGCCATGAGCAGACCGAAGATCACTTCGGTGACTCGCTCGACGGGGTCCAGGACCCGCGCGCACTTTGCGTCGTCTGTGTTGGCCATGCACTGATCCTTATCACTGTTGAATCGATCTGCTGTGCGTTGCGCAAAATTGATTGGCCAGAACACGGGTAACGTCAGCCCCTGGGGCCCGATCCAGTTTCAGTGTAGTGTGAAAAATTCTTCGCGCTGCCTGCCAAAGGCCTGGAGGTCCAGATGTCCGATGCCGAATCCGCCCTGCTGCAAAGCTGGCACCACAACGCCTCTTCCTGGATCGAGGCGGTGCGCAGCGCCAGCATTGAAAGCCGCCGGCAGGTCACTGACCAGGCGATACTGCTGGCAGTGCTCGGGCGCCAGCCCGAACGCGTACTCGATCTGGGTTGCGGTGAAGGCTGGCTGTTGCGTGAGCTGACAAAACGCGGGATCGAGGCGGTCGGCGTGGACGGTACGCAATCCCTGGTGGAGGCGGCGCGGGCAGCAGGCTCGGCGCCCGTACACCTGGCCAGTTATGAGGCGCTGGTCGAGGCCCGGGTCGATATCGGCAATCAGTACCCGCTGATCTGCGCCAACTTCGCCCTGCTGCACCAGGACATCATCCCCCTGCTCAGCGCCCTGCACGCCCTGCTCGCCCCCGACGGCGCCCTGCTGATCCAGACGTTGCACCCCTGGACGGCGGCAGCGGGCGAGTACCAGGACGGCTGGCGCCAAGAGACCTTCGCCGGGTTCAAGGGCGACTGGCAACCGATGCCGTGGTACATGCGCACCTTGTCCAGCTGGTTCAACGCCTTGGACATGGCCGGCTTCCGGCTGAGCGGCCTGCAGGAACCGCAGCACCCACAGAGCCCGGTGCCGCAGTCACTGCTGTTGATTGCCCAGCGCCAGGACTAAAAAACCGCGTTTACCCAATAAATGCTTGCTGTCGAACCAGGCTCGATCTCGATCCCACTGCTACGCTGATCTCACCTGCCGGCGCTGTGTGTTGGGTAAATCGAGGAATGGTGATGGCCGACTCAAGCAAAAAAATGAGCCTCACCGGGCTCACCACACTGGTGACGGTGAACATGATGGGGTCGGGCATCATCCTGCTGCCCACGAGCATGGCCCAACTGGGGGCCGTCTCGTTGCTGTCATGGATCGTCACGGCCATCGGTTCCATGGCTATCGCCTACTGTTTTTCCCAGTGCGGCATCTATTGCATGCGTTCCGGCGGGTTGTCCGCCTACACCGAGGAAGCCCACGCCAAATCGGGTTTCTTCCTCTGTTCGTACCTGTACTTTCTCTCCCTGGGCATCGCCAACGTGGCCGTCGCCATCTCTGCGGTGGGCTACATGACCTCGTTCGTGCCTTGGCTGGGCAGTGGCGCCATTCCCCTGTTCGTCGGTACGGTCGGCCTGCTCTGGTTGACCACGGTGGCCAACTTCGGGGGCCCGCGCATCACCGGCAAGATCGGTGCGCTGACCGTGTGGGGGGTGATTGTCCCGGTGGCGGGGTTGAGCATCATTGGCTGGTTCTGGTTCAAACCCGAAGTGCTGATTGCCGCCTGGAACCCCAATAACCTGCCGATCTCCGATGCCATCAGCAAGGCCATTCCCCTGACCCTGTGGGCGTTTCTGGGCATGGAGTCGGCGGCCCAGGCCAGCGATGCGGTGGAGAATCCCAAGCGCAACGTGCCCCTGGCCTGCCTGTTCGGCACCCTCGGTGCAGCCGTGGTCTATGTGCTGTCGACGACGGTGATCCAGGGGATGATCCCCAACGCTGAACTGGCCAACTCGACCGCGCCCTTCGCGCTGGTCTATGCCCATATGTTCAACCCCGTGGTGGGCAACATCGTCATGGCGCTGGCCGTGATGGCCTGTGTCGGTTCGCTGCTGGGGTGGCAGTTCACCCTGGCGCAAACGGCAAAGATGACCGCTGACCAAGGGATGTTCCCGAAATTCTTCAGCAAGGTCAGTGCCCAGGATGCCCCCATCATCGGCATGCTGGTGTGCGGCGTGTTGCAGACCTTGATGGCGCTGTCGACCATCTCCCCCAACGCCAGCGCCCAGTTCGCCAAGCTGGTCAGCCTGGCGGCGGTGACCAACCTGATCCCCTACGTGACAGCCGCCACCGGGCTGCTGGTGATGATGTACAAAGCCCGCGTCAGCGCGGCGATCTACACGCGCAACACCGTGCTGTTGCTGATCGCCGTGGCCTATTCGTTGTACGCCCTGTACGCCTGCGGCAAGGATGCGGTGTTCGGCGGCCTGATGGTCCTGGCATTCGGCTACCTGCTCTACGGCTTTCTCTCCAAGCGGTTTGTCGACATCCCTGCACCCGCCGAGGCCGGCACCGGGACCGGAACCAATCCCTAGCACTGATTTCCAGATCGCATAGACAGCCGACTGCGGGGCGCCCGACGATGAAGCCACAACGCACCAGAGCCACCCACCTGCTCTTCGCCTGCCTGCTGGCGATGGCGCCGGTTATCGCCAGCGCCAGTACCCTTGAGCGCGTGCGGGCGAGCAATACGTTGACCCTGGGGTATCTGGCCAACCTGGCGCCCTTCAGTGTCCAGGCCGGCGACAGCGCCCAGGGATATGCAATCGACCTCTGCCTGAAAGTCGCCGACAAGCTCAAGAGCGAGCTGGGTTTGCCGACGTTGCAGGTGCGTTACCAACCGATGACCATCGACGATGAGATGTTGGCCGTCAGCTCGGGCAAGGTCGACATCCTCTGTACGCCGACCCCGCCCACCCTGAAGCGCCGACAACGGGTGAGCTATTCGATCCCGATCTACACCGCCGGTCTTTCGGCCGTGGTGCGCCAGGATGCCGCCGAGTCGCTGCTCAATGTACTCAATGGCAAGGTCGCCCGTACCGGCCCGACCTGGCGGGCGACCGTCAATCATGGGCTGTCCAACCAGACCTACGCCACCACCGCTGGCGGCATCAGCGAAGCCTGGATCCGCCAACAGATGCAACTGCTGGGCGTGGTGTCCAACCTGGTCACCGTGCCGGACACCGCCGCGGGCCTCAAGCTGGTCGCCGAAGGCAAGGCCGATGCCTTCTTCGCCGAACGCATGCTGCTGAGCAACCTGCTCGCCAATCAACCCGCCACCTCCAACCTGATCCTGCTGGATCGAGTGTTCGAGTACTCGCCGACGGCCATGGCGCTGGCACGCGATGATGAAGATTTCCGCCTGCTGGTCGACACGGCCCTCAGTGAGATGTATCGCTCAGGCGAGATCGAGCAGGCCTACGCCAGGCACCTGGGCGGTGTCGGCGAGATGGCGAAAAAACTGTTCAAGGTCTATGCGATTCCTTGAGCCCGTACCGCACGATCGGCCAGCGTTGCACTGAACAGACTGCGACCCAACTGCCGCGCCAGTTCCAGATGCACCTGCGGGTCTTGGGTTTCCGACTCCAGCAATAACTCAGACGTCATGACCTGGGCCCCGCAGTAATCGAAGATCCCGTGATCAATCTGAGTCTTCATCGCCGGCCCATAGCCGTGCCGTTCGTAGGTGCCGCGGTCCGCGCCACCCACCCCAATCAGGTGCACCTGCAGGTGCTGGAGTTTTTTCAGCAGTGGGGCGTCTGCGGTGAAATCGAATGCCCAGCCATTGGCGAACACCCGATCGATCCAGCCCTTGAGCAGCGCCGGCATCGACCACCAGAACACCGGATACACCAGCACCAGGGCATTGGCGCGGTCGATTCGGGCTTGCTCGGCCACCACGTCGGCAGGCGCTGGAGCTTGGCGGTGATGCACGGAAAAATCGGCGGCGCCAAACCTGGGGTCGAAGCCTTCCGCCCACAGGTCAGCGACTTCAAATGTGTTGCCGTTATCGGCCAGGCCCTGGGCGACCTGCGCCGCGATACTCTGGCTCAGCGAGTGGGGATCATGATGAGCGACCACGATGAGTGCGTGCATGGCAAAACTCCTGCTGACGGGTGAGGACGAGAGCTATATACTTTTAGTAAGTTAACGCCACTAAGTTACTTTTGGTATATAAATATGTCAAGTCGCCAACCGCTCCAGCCAGATCCCACTGCCCCAGCGCGTCGTCGCCTGTCTCGCGAAGACCGCCTGCGTCAGTTACTGGAGGTCGCCTGGCAACTGGTCCGGGAGGAAGGCACCGAGGCCTTGACCCTGGGACGCCTCGCCGAAGCAGCCGGGGTGACCAAACCCGTGGTCTATGACCATTTCGTCACCCGGCCGGGGCTGCTGGCGGCGCTCTATCAGGATTTCGACGGACGCCAGACGGCACTGATGGACGCGGCGCTCGCGGCGAGCGAACCGACCCTGGCCAGTCGGGCAAGCGTAATCGCCAGCTCCTATGTCGAGTGCGTCTTGCTGCAGGGCAACGAGATACCTGGGGTGATCGCAGCGCTGGCGAGCTCGCCGGAGCTGGAAAAAATCAAGGCTGAGTACCAGGCGATCTTCATCGAGAAATGCCGCAGCGCCCTCGCCCCTTTCGCCAAGGGTGGGCAGATTGGAGCCGCCGGCCTGCGCGCGATGCTGGGCGCCGCCGAGGCGCTCTCCCACGCCGCCACGACAGGTGAAATCACCGCTACCGAGGCGCAAGACGAACTGTTTGCAACCATTGTCGCGATGGTCGAACGCAGTGGCAGCTCGGCGGGCCTGTGCTAATTTGCCCGCTGGCTGACTGCACAGGCCTTCGCCCATGTCCATTACTGACAACTTCCAGGCCTTCACCCTCGCGGCCCCCCTACTGACCCTGACACCGGGCCTCGACACCGCATTGGTGCTGCGAACCGCGACGGTAGAGGGTAGAGGGTAGAGGGTAGAGGGTAGACGTCAGGCGATGCGTGCGGCCTTGGGCATCAATGCCGGCTGCTTGCTGTGGGGCGCTGCAGTCGCCTTTGGCCAGGGGGCATTGATCGCGCTGTCGGAGCTGGCCTTCAGCCTGCTCAAGTATTGCGGTGCTGCCGCCCCCAAATCGCCGCTACACACCCCCTGAATCGCCAACAACGAAGACACCCCGCCAATACCAATCCCGATGTAGCCACCCGACTGCATATATTGGGCAGCACGACTGGTAGCGCTGACATGCGTGGCATACCCCGGTATCTGTCCCGGCGCCCCGGCCTTATCCCAATGATGGACCAGGCTTCGACTGGAAATGCCGAGGGTTGTTTTCAGTTCGGAGTATCTTCGATCACGTTATTTAAACTTCAGCAGCACAACTACAATCACGAACCAAGTAGCGCCACCAACCAATATCACTGAATTGATTTTCAGTAGACGTTTAAGGTGGGTAGGGAAGTTTTCAAGATCGTCTGGATCCAGCTCACCGACCTGAAGCGAGCTTCTTGGCATCGTGATCATCTGGGAGATTTTTGCCATCTCCAAGAGGGACCAGATCCAACCGCGCTTCCCGAGATTTGTTCCCCAAATACAAATATAGCGGCTGTTCTTCATTGCCTCTTTCATTGCTTGCAGATGACGACGGCGCAGGTACTGGCTATAGGCAATACTCAAAAAACCAAGCAGGCCTGGGCCGGACAAAAGCCCGAAAGCGAGCCATGACTTCCAAAACTCTTCCGCTGTCATGGCAAGGTTTTTTCGTACAATATTTCACCTAAATCTTCACCAGCCATACCACCGTACTCCGTACCCACCCAGGCACCTGTCCCCACTATGGCCGCGACACAGACAACACCTCCGATACCTGTGGATACGCCAAGCGCCAGGCAGATTGAACCGCTGGCATATTTGGCTGCCGCGCCCACCAAAGCCCCCGCACCTGTGGCCCCAGCAAACTTCCCTCCCTCGGTAAACCTGACCTTCTCGCAAGCCGCCCCCGAATCGCCAATACACACCTCCTGAATAGCCAACAACGAAGACACCCCGCCAATACCAATCCCGATGTAACCGCCCGACTGCATATATTGGGCAGCACGACTGGTAGCGCTGACATGCGTGGCATACCCCGGTATCTGTCCCGGCGCCCCGGCCTTGTCCCAATGATGGACCAGGCTTCGACTGGAAATGCCGAGGGCTGTTTTCAACTTGGGGTGATCGCCCAGGGTGGTCTGGCCGCGCAGCCGCGTCGAGTTCAGCAAATGGGCATCCAACTGGCTGATCAGGTGCCTGCGATCGGCGAAGAACTGCGGCGATTTGAGGTGACCATGCTGGCGATAGCTTTCCTGATGCAAGCGCTCCATGGCCTGGAGCGTGTCACGCAGCCTGCTCACGTGGTTTTCCATGACCAGAGCACTGACGCCAAGCCAGGTTGAGGTGTGACCGGTAAAGCTGGCGATTTCAGCAGCGTGGCGAAAGCGAAAATCGGCCTCTTGCGGTGTCAGGGGATCAAGGGTCGCCTTGACCTGTCGAGCGGCCTGCATCAGTTGCGCCTCCTGGTAGGTACAGGAAGTGTTGTTCGGATCGCTGAGCACGATCATCGAACCCGCTTTGACCTCCCCCATACCCGGGTTGAGCGCCTGAAACTTGCTCATCACAGCCCCATCACGCACCGGGAAAAGCGTGGCCTCCAGTGCTTCACGGGTCATGCTTTTGGGTACCACATAGAAGCCTGGCTCCTGAGGTTCCAGACGGTTGAACACTGACGCAGCTGGCTGGCTCGACGGGGAGAAGGCGGATTGCCGCGGCGCTTGCGAGGGGCTGGTGACTGCTGAAGAAACGGGTTGATCGGCTGTTCTTGTCGTTTGCGGTGCAGCGCTTGATTGCTCAGACGCGATCACTCGGTTGCGGCCCTTGGGACAGCCGCAGTGGATCCCTGCGCCGTCCAGCGCCGTCGCAATCCCCATCCACTTCATTGCAGGCTGGCTTTCAACGATTACACCGATTTCTCCGCACAGCGGACAAGGTGTGGTTTTATCCCCGAGCCGCAGGACGCCCCGGCCGCCTTGTGTCGCATTGGGCAGGCTGCTGATACACACCGCGCCGGTGGTGGTCAGATCACCGTGCAGACCTTGTCTTATACCGTTGACGCTGGCTCGGATCATGATTCAGCCCCCGCTCGAAGGTAGCTGGCTGGCTTGTTGAAAGCGGCAAGCGGCTGCTCGATAACGGGTGGTTTTTTCCAGCGTTTGGAGAAGCTCTAGGGAGACATCGTCCGTGTACAACAGGGGCAGTGCGGCTTTCATGTTTATGATCCAGATCCTTGGGTGTTTTTTGGCTGCCTTACTCTTGTCACGCCAGTGAGAACGATGGGCGCGAGACCAATCGGCCGATGACCATGAGTAAGAGGATGTGATTGACAGGCAGCACCCTGAAGATGTGAATGTTGGTAGTAAATAGGTCGGTTCCCTGATGCTTGTGGGAAACGTATTAAGTTAGCCGTCCGCGTACGAGTGCAACGTCATAGACGTGGTGGCTACGCGTGTTCCCAGGGCTGGCGCCTTGTCAGACTCGATCCTGGCGCAGCCACTCGATGAACAGCGCAAACAACTCGGACTGGGAGTTGATCGCCAGCTTCAGGTAGAGATTCTTGCGGTGCATGCGCACGGTTTCCGCGGCGATTCGCAGTTCGTTGGCGGTCGACTTGACCGAGTGGCCGCGCAGCACCATGTGCGCCACTTCACGTTCACGCTCGGTCAGTACCTCACTACCAAAATGCTCGAAGGCGTGCTGGATACTGGGTTTGAGGTCAACCGTCGCAGGCACGGCCACAGTGTCCTGTTGCGTGATCAGTCGGTTGCACTGGGCGAACTGGCGGATGAACTGGCGGACCATGGGTTCGACCGCGCGGAGCAGGTCCAGTTGCCCGGCACTCAAGGCCTGGCCGCCAAAGCCCTGGAACAGGCTCAGGGACACCTTGCTCCGGTTGCCGACATCGACAATGAAATAACTGTCTTCAGAACAACCGCCCTTGAGGTAGTAGGTCTTGTAGTAGTCGCTGTCGAAAAAGTCGTCCGGGGCGATTTCTTCCAGGTGGTAGAAGCCTTCCGCCAGGCCCTGCTCCACTGCCAGGCAAAACGGGTCGAGCAGATAGCCGCCGGCAAAATAGCGTTCGATTACCGACTCCCGGTACTGCTCGGGGATGCCTTGCAGGTACAAGGATTGGGGTGGCTGGTCCTTGCGCTCCAGGCTGATCATTACCGATTCCACCGACACCAGGTGCCCCAAGGCCTGCGCCAGGCAGCGCAGCGCATCCGCGGAGTCGATCCGGGTAAAGGCGTGCGCAAGCCCGGCGTGCCATTGATGTAGGGCACGCCAGGGCATGGCGATCAGTGTGTGGTCCTGGGCTTTACTCATGCCGCGCAGTCTAGCCGGGGAGCCAGGACTGCGCATAGGCAGGCTGCTGCTCATCGCCCGGTGTACAGGTCCAGGGCCTGGAGTTCGGCGGCGACCTCCAGGATGCACTCGCGCAGGGTCTCGACGATTTCGTCGACCTGGGCGTGGGTGATGATCAGCGGCGGCGACATCACATTGAGGTGCATGATCGGCCGCACCAGCAATCCCCTGGCCTGGGCCCGCAGGTGAATCCGTTCGCCGATGTTGACCTCGTCGGCAAACAGCGCCTTGCTGGCCTTGTCGGCGACGAATTCGACACACGCCATGAGCTTCTCGCAGCGCACATCACCCACCAGTGGCAAGCCCCGCAGGGTGTCCAGGCGTTGTTCCAGGTAGCTGCCCACGTCCTGCACGTGGGCCAGCAGGTTCTCGCGCTCGATGATCTCGATGTTCTTCAGCGCCGCGGTGCAGCACACCGGGTGGCCGCTGTAGGTGAACCCGTGAGTGAAGCAGCGACCCTGGCCGGGCTCGGCGATCACGTCCCAGATCCGCGTCGAGAAAATGCACGCCCCCAGCGGCAGGTAGGCCGACGTCAGGCCCTTGGCGGTGGTAATGATGTCCGGCTGCACGCCGAACAGCTCGCTGGAGGCGAACCACTTGCCCAGGCGGCCGAACGAGGTCACCACTTCATCGGCGACAAACAGGATGTCGTGGGCCTGGCACACCTGCCACATGCGCTGCAGATAACCTTCAGGGGGAATGATCACCCCGCCGGACCCCATGATCGGCTCGGCAAAAAACGCCGCGACCCGGTCGGCACCGATGCTGTGGATCTTGTCTTCGAACTCCTGGACCAGGAATTCGAGGAACTGCGCTTCGTCCATGCCATCGGGCGCGCGGTAGGGGTTGGGGTTGGAGACGTGATGAATCAGCTCATGGGCGTAGTCGAACTCCGGCACCCGGTCGGCGGCCTTGTTGCCGATCGACATCGTCAGGCAGGTCGAGCCGTGATAGGCGTTGTAGCGGGCAATGATGTGTTTTTTCTGCGGCTTGCCACGGCAGTTCTGGTAGTACTGGATCAGTCGATAGGCGGTGTCGACCGCGGTCGAGCCGCCGGTGGTGAGGAACACGTGGTCGAGATCGCCGGGGGCCAGGCTGGCAAGCTTTTCGCAGAGCTGGATCGCCACCGCGTTGGCCATGTCGGAGAACGGATTGGCGTAGGCCAGTTGCCGTACCTGATCGGCAATCGCCAGGGCCATCTCCTCGCGCCCCAGGCCGATGTTGGTGCACCACATGCCGCCCACCGCATCGAGAAAGCGCTGGCCTTGGCTGTCGTAGATATAGGCGCCGTCGCCGGCGACGATGTTAAGTGCACCGTTTTGCCGGTGTTCATCGAACACGTGGTAACCGTGCATGTGGTGGGCCTTGTCGGCCTTGACCAGTTGGGCGTTATCGAACGTGTTGAAGAACTCGGGGTTGGGCGTGGTCATGGCAAAGGTCTCGAAGGTAATGATCAATCCGCTGGGATATCAAGGTGGGAGCGAGCCGGCGCTGACTCAGAGCCCGGTCTTTACCGTGCTCCAGACCCGGGTGATGGCCCGCATGTCCTTGGCGTCCTGGGTCTTCTGCGCGAACAGCCGTTCACGGGTGGCGGCGTCGGGGTAGATCGCCTGGTTGTCACGCACCTCGGGCTGCAGCAACGCGGTGGCGGCCTGGTTGCTGTTGGCGTAATGGATGTAGTTGCTGACGTCGGCCATCACCTGGGGTTGCAACAGGTACTGGAGGAACGTGTGGGCGTTGGCCACATGGGGCGCGTCGCCGGGGATGTACATATTGTCGAACCAGATCAGCGAGCCTTCCTTGGGCACGAAGTACGCCAGGTTGATCTTCAGCTTGGCCTCCTCCGCTCGGGCCTGGGCGGTGGCGTAATCGCCGGACCAGGTCATGGCCATGCAGACATCGCCATTGGGCAGGCTGGTGAGGTAGTTCACCGAGTCGAATTTCTTGATGTAGGGGCGTACCGACAGCAGCAGGTCCTGGGCGGCCTTGAGGTCGGCCGGCGCGGCGCTGTGGGGATCGCGGCCCAGGTAGGTCAAGGCCAGGGGGATGACTTCGGTGGGGGCGTCGATCAGGGTCACGCCGCAGTCGGCGAAACGCGAGACGATCTTTGGATCGAAGATCATCGCCAGCGAACCGATGGGCGCATCGGGCATGCGGGCCTTGATCATGTCGACGTTGTAGGTCACGCCGTTGCTGCCCCAGGTGTAAGGCGCCGAATAGACCACGCCGCTGTCGTAGCCCTGCAAGTCTTGCAGCACCTTGGGGTCCAGGTTGCTCCAGCCCGGCAGTAGCTGCTTATCCAGGGGCTGGAACACCTTGGCCTTGATCAGCGGCGGCACCAGGGAGGCATTGAGCACCACCAGGTCATACCCGGAATGGCCGGTGAGCAACTTGGCCTGCACCGTCTCGTAGGCATCGAAGGTGTCGTAGATGACCTTGATCCCCGTGGCCTGCTCAAAATCGGCCAGGGTCTTTTCACCGATGTAGTCCGCCCAGTTGTACAACCGCAGCGTATGGGCGTCGTTCACCTCGGCGGCATGCACCGCCCAGGACATGGGAGCAAGCAACAGACTGGAAAACACGCGTAGTGCCTTGCGCATTGCACATTCCACCTTATGAGCAGGCTCGGCTCTGGATGAGCGGGCGTGCCTACTATTGGAGGATTTGCGCGAAGGCACCATACCCCGAAAGGGGGTGAACGGCCGCACCACCAAACGCAGAACCGTAGCGGCTGCCGAGCCCGCGAGGCAGCGTTAACGGCCGCAGGACGTTCATTCAACGTGGCACTACATCCGCCGGGGGTCGCTACGCAACCCAACGCAGCCTTCGGCAGCGGCTACAACGCACTTTCCGTCAGACCGCCAGCACGCTGCAGGACGCCTGGTACAGCAGGTGCTCGGTGGTGCTGCCGATGAGTTTTTCCAGGCCCCGCGACTGGTTGCGGCCCAGGACCAGCACATCCACCTGGTGCTCATGGGCAAATTCGGCCAGCACCCGGACCGGGTCGCCGCTGATGAAGTGCCGGTGCTCCGGCGCTACGCCAAACCGCTCGGCGGTGTCGAGAAAGGCGTTTTCCAGGTCCTGGCGCAACTCCCGGGTCAATTCCCCCAGCGCCAGCCCGGCGCCGCCCAGGTCGCCGAGAAAGTCCGCGGCGATGTCACAGGCACTGATCAGGTGCAGTTCGGCATCACATTGCAACGCCAGGCGTTCGGCCTGCTTGATGATCCGCGCGTTGAGCTGCTGGTTCTGTGGTTGGTCGTTGGCGCTGTCGATGGCGGCCACGATCTTGCGCGGCAAAGCCTGCGTCTGGTCGCCCACCAGGTAGGTCGGCACCGGGCAATAGCGCAGCAGGTGCCAATCCATTGGGGTGAAGAAGGTGCGCTTGAGCAATGGCTCCTGCTGCACTTGCTTGATCAGCAGGTCCGGTTGCAGTTCGCTGACGTGCTCCAGGATGTCGCGTTTGAGGTCTTCGGACCAAGTGGTATGGGCCGTGACCTCGACCCCGCTGGCCCGCAACTGTTGCGCCTGTCCCTGGAGCCAGTCGTCCTGTTCCTGCAGATAGCTGACCCGCGCGCTGGCCCAGTCATCGCCCTCCAGCAGGGTCAGGATGCCCAGGGACTTGATCAGCGCGACGATGTGCAGGCTCGCGCCACTGGCTCCGGCCAGCGCTCCGGCCTGCTGGATGGCGGGCGACTCGCGCAGGGCCGGGTTGATGATCAGCAGCAGGCGTTGGTACTGGCTCATGGTCGGGTTCTCGGATGAAGTTATGTTCAGTATTGACCCAAGACTGCACCCGTGGCGGTTTAGCGTATTGATCCCGATCAAGGCCGGCGGCGCTGGCCAGCCAGCGCCTGTGGATCGCGGCTCAGGCCGTGGTTGGAGTCCGCGGATACAACTGCTCGTCAAACTGCGCCAGGCGCGGGAACACCAGGGGCTGTTCATCGGCCAGGTGCTGCAGGCGCTGGTCGTACTCCACCAAAAATGCCTGGCGCGCTTCATCGCTGATGTAGGGCACATGCCAGGCGACGAAGGGTTCCAGGACATCAAAACCGACGTAGGCCAG
>Ga0067045_1000847_pt1 | contig 14027 bp, 11 predicted proteins | sample TerdegcTABiofilm_FD_59184 | JGI IMG/M metagenome (GOLD analysis project Ga0067045, IMG submission 59184) | Combined Assembly of (Gp0054472, Gp0054536) Wastewater bioreactor microbial communities from Singapore -Terephthalate degrading...
CCGCCTTTCCCGACTATTTTTTTCATCATTTCTTCCCTGGTATAACGGCCGCTGTAACACATTTCCACCAGTTTTCCCACGGGCAGGCCACCGCTCCTCTCGGGGGTAAACGGTCCGTCACCCGCCAGCGCGTCATTCACATCGACAACCCGGCCACGCGAGTGGGCGCCGACTGATATCCCACCCCCCAGGTGAGCGACGATAAGGTTTACTTCTGAATAATCCCTTCCCATGTCCTCCGCCGCCCGCCTGGCCACGGCCTTCTGGTTGAGCGCGTGGAACAGGCTCTCCCGGGGGTTTTCCGGCATTCCCGAAATGCGCGAGACAGGTTCTTTTTCATCAATGCACACCGGGTCCACGATATACGCGGGGATACCCAGTTCACTCGCGATAGAGTGAGCAATCAGGCCGCCGAGGTTCGAAGCGTGCGATCCCCGTTTTTCCGCTTGCAAATCTTCAATCATCGCTTGATTTACCAGGTAGGTGCCCCCCGGAACCGGTCTAAGCAAGCCGCCCCTGCCAACCACAGCGTCAAGTTCCCCGGGCTTTATGCCTGATTTCACAATAGCTTCCATGACAAGCTGCCGCCTGTATTCAAACTGCCCGGCGATCCCCATGATTCTTTCCAGGTCTTCGCTGCCGTGTCTCAACGTCTCTGAATACACTGGTTCGTTGTCCCGAAAAACCGCAAGTTTGGTTGAAGTTGAACCAGGGTTGATAATCAACAGCAGGAAACTTTTCATATCCGCGCAACTCTCCTTAAGGGCTTACAGTAAATTTACTTATTTTTTTTACCGGTATTGGCCATGAGCACCCCAATAGCCACCGAAACAAGTTTGGCCTCGGAAGAATCGGCCCTCGAAGTCAAGATCACCGGGGCGCTGGCGCCCACGATCAAGCCGGTTATCTTTGCCCCGCCCAGGAATACCAGCGCTTTATAAAGAACATTGGCCGCATCGATATTGTCCAGTACGAGGATGTCAGCCTGGCCGGCAACAGGGCTTTTCACACCCTTGGCCCGGGCGGATTCTTTGGATAATGCCAAATCCAGAGCCAGCGGCCCGTCAACGATACAGTCCTTGATTTGGCCTCTTTCAGCCATTTTGGAAAGCATACCCGCATCCACGGAACTGGTCATGTCAGGGTTTACCAGTTCCATATGGGCGATGATCGCCACTTTAGGGTTTTTGATATTCAGCGACTTGGCGACAGACACGGCGTTTTTGACCATATCAACCTTTTGGGCAAATGTGGGCTTAATATTCATCCCGGCATCCGTCATCAACATCAACCTGTCGTAACCTGGTGATTCGAACACAGCCACATGGCTTAACACTTTCCCGGTGCGGAGACCGATGTTTTTGTCCAAGACCGCCCTTAATACAGTCGGTGACTGGACGGCGCCCTTCATCACCATATCGGCTTCTCCATTGTGGACCATTTGAACGGCCTTTCTGACCGCGTCATCAATCTCCGGTTCGTTGATCACTTCAAAGTTACTGATGTCAATGCCTCTTTCGCCGGCTATTCGGGCAATTTCATCAGCGTCACCAACCAGCACGGCATTGGCAATACCGTTTTCCTGACATTCTCTGGCGGCCTCCACTACTTCCCCGTCCTGTGCCACAGCTATGGCAACCTTTTTCGGAGGGCATTTTTTAGCTTCTTCAAGTATGTCGGTAAAAGTTTTCACCCACAATCACCTCTCATCTTTGGTTAGAAATAATCATTTATTCAGCAGCTTACCAACTCATATTTTTTTGTTCCCAGCCCGATTTCTTCAGCGTAATCAAGTTGGCGGCGCCAGTTTATGCCGGGGTACAAGGCGCGGAACTTGTCCTGCACGTCTCCCTTGCCGGCCAGTCGGCTGCCCGGAAGGACATTTTCCCGGTTGACCAANTCGGCACAGGCCTGATCAAGGGCAACCGGGTCGCTCGAGGCCAGGATGCCGATATCTCCCACCAGGGGAGGGTTGCTAAAACCATAACAGTCACATTCGGGGGTTACATTGTTAACAAAAGTAATAAACCCGTATTTACCGTTTTTATTTTTCAGTGCGCCTTCAGCGTACTCCACTATTTTCTCCTGCGCCAGATCCGGCTTGGTCCGCCAGTCAATTTCAATAGCACCGGCCGGGCAGGTCACGGTACATTCACCACAGCCGATACACTTGCCGGGATCAATAAAAGACACTTTTTGCCGGACTGAGATTGCTCCCGCCGGGCACCACCGGCCGCATTTCTCACAGCCCTTGCACTTGTCCGCGCTTATGACGGGGAGAACGTCGGAGTGCATCATCAATTTACCGCTCCTGGAGCCCAGCCCCATCCCGAGATTTTTTAAAACACCGCCGAACCCGGTTAACTCATGGCCTTTAAAATGAGTAACCGCGATCAGAGCGTCGGCGTGGTAGGCAGCCGCGCCGATTTTCACTTCTTTAAAGTGTTTCCGGTTGATTTCCACATTCACGTACTCTTTTCCCGTCAGCCCGTCGGCGATGACCAGCGGGGCGTCCATCACCGCATAGGCGAAACCGTTCTCGACCGCTGTTTGCAGGTGGTCGACGGCGTTCGAGCGGCTGCCTTTGTAGAGCGTATTGGCATCCGTAAGAAATGGTTTGCCGCCGAGCTCCTTCACCTTGTCCACAATCCGGCGTACAAACTGAGGGCGGACATAACCGGTGTTGCCCCGCTCGCCGAAATGCAGTTTTATAGCGACCAGATTTTCGGGCGCGATGATTTCCCGGAAGCCGGCCCTGACGAATAATTTTTCCACCTTATCCAGTAGGCTTTGGTTGTGTCCCACCCGCATGTCAGTGAAGTATACTTTCGCGTTCACCAGCAAATCCCCCGCATAGTTTAGATTTGCTTTATGATTTCTATTGTTTCTTTTGTTATTCCTGCCTGTAAATAAAAACTATTCATTAAAAAACTATCCGGTATTTCGACGGTATATACGGTACCGCGGCCTTCGATTGTATCAGGGGTAAAGATAGCCGGATAAATATAAATCACATTAACCACTCCTTTTTTGAGTTTTATGCCTTAAGGCCGGGGATTTATTTCAATCCCGCAGCCTTGTTGGTGTTCCTGCCCGGGTCTTTGACCACGTTTGCTCTACAACGGTTTTACTCATCGCTTTTCAAAAACCAGACCGCCTGCCGGGTCCGCGCTCACCAGGATTTGATCGCCCTCGGCGCCTTTTCCTTCCAGGATATACACCGACAGCGGGTTTTCCAGCCGCTTCTGGATCGCGCGTTTGAGCGGCCGCGCGCCGTACACCGGGTCAAAGCCCTCCCGGGCAAGGAGTGCTTTGGCCTCCGCCGCCACTTCCAGGGATATGCCCAGTTTAGCCAGCCGCTGTTTTAACAAAGCCAGTTGGATATCAACGATTTTAGCAATCTCATCCTTGCCGAGGTTGTTAAAGACAACCACCTCGTCGATACGGTTCAAAAACTCGGGGCGGAAGCTGGCCTTGAGTTCTTCCATCACTCGCGCTTCCAGTTCGGCCCGGTTGCCCCCGTTCAATTCCCTGAACCAGTGGCCGCCCAGGTTGGAGGTCATGATCACCACGGTGTTTCTGAAATCGACAGTCCGCCCGTGCCCGTCAGTCAGCCTGCCGTCATCCAGCAACTGGAGCAGGATATTGAACACGTCCGGGTGCGCCTTCTCAATTTCGTCGAAAAGAATCACCGCGTATGGGCGGCGGCGCACGGCTTCCGTCAACTGGCCGCCTTCGTCATAGCCGACGTAACCTGGAGGCGCCCCAATCAGGCGCGACACGGTATGTTTCTCCATGTATTCGCTCATGTCGTAGCGCAGCATGGCCCGCTCGTCGTTAAACAACAGGTGGGCCAGGGATCTGGCCAGTTCGGTCTTGCCCACTCCCGTCGGGCCGAGAAAGATAAACGATCCCATCGGCCGGTTCGGGTCGGAAACTCCCGCCCTGGCCCGGCGAATGGCGTCGGATACCGCCTGCACCGCGCGGTCCTGACCGACCACCCGCTTCCGGATGTATTCCTCCATCTGCAAAAGTTTCTGCACTTCGCCTTCCAGCATACGGGAAACCGGGATGCCGGTCCACTTGGCTACTACTTCGGCGATGTCTTCCTCATCCACTTCTTCTTTCAGCATCTTATGTGCTTTCTGCAAATCTGCCAGCTTCTCATTTTTTTGCTGCAGGCGCTTGTTCAGTTCAGGCATTACCCCATAGCGCAATTCAGCCACCTTGCCCAGGTTGCCGTCCCGCTCGGCGGCCTGTTCAGTCAGTTTGGTTTCCTCGATCTGCCCCTTGATCTCCCGGATGTCCTGGATCAGTTCTTTTTCCTTGCGCCAGTGATCCTTCAATTCTTCCATCTTGCTCTTCAGGCCCCGGAGTTCATCCTCCATCCGGGCCAGCCGCTCCAGGCTGCCTTTATCCTGCTCTTTGGAAAGGGCCTGCTTCTCTACTTCCAGTTGTCTGATCCGCCGGTCGATCTCGTCAATCTCAGTAGGCATGCTATCTATTTCAATGCGCAGCCGGGAAGCCGCCTCATCGATCAGGTCGATGGCCTTGTCCGGCAGAAAACGTTCGGTGATGTAGCGGTGAGACAACGTCGCGGCGGCAACCAGAGCGGCGTCCTTCACCCGCACCCCGTGGTGCACCTCGTACTTTTCTTTTAAACCGCGCAAAATGGCGATGGTGTCCTCCACACCGGGCTCACCGACATAGACCTGCTGGAACCGGCGCTCCAGGGCGGCGTCTTTTTCAATATGCTTGCGGTACTCGTCGAGGGTGGTGGCGCCCACACAGCGCAGTTCGCCCCTGGCCAGCGCCGGCTTCAGCATATTGGCCGCGTCGACTGCTCCCTCGGCGGCGCCGGCCCCCACCAGGGTATGCAATTCATCAATGAACAGGATGATCTCACCGTTGGCCTCGTTGATTTCCTTCAATACCGCCTTCAACCTGTCCTCAAACTCGCCCCGGTATTTCGACCCGGCCACCATCGCCCCGATGTCCAGGGCAAGCAGCCGCTTGTTTTTCAGGCCTTCCGGCACGTCCCCGCTGAGGATGCGCTGGGCCAGCCCTTCCACGATGGCGGTTTTACCGACCCCCGGCTCCCCGATTAAAACCGGATTATTCTTTGTGCGCCGGGAGAGAACCTGGACCACCCTGCGGATTTCTTCATCCCTGCCGATTACCGGGTCCAGTTTCCCCTTGCGGGCCATCTCGGTGAGGTCCCGGGTAAAGCGGGCAAGCGACTGGTATTTATCCTCCGGGTTCTGGTCGGTAACCCGTTGAGTGCCGCGGATCTCCACCAGGATTTTATACACCCGGTCCACGGTCACCCCGGCCTGCCGCAGGATCCGCCCGGCTTCGCCGTCCCGCCGGGCGACCATCCCCAGCAGGATGTGCTCGGTGCTGAGGTATTCGTCCTTTAAACGTTCGGCCTCCTTCCAGGCCAGGTCAATCGCTTCCGAAAGCCCCCTGGAAACATACATCCCTCCGCCGCCCTGCACTCTGGGCAGGCGCTCAACAGCAGTTTCGACCTGACGCTTCAGTTTCGCCGGGTCGATTTCCATCTTCCGCAATATTTGACAGACAACCCCTTCTTCCTGTTCAAGCAGTCCCAGCAGAACATGGACTTCTTCCATTTGCTGGTGGCTGTATTTGGCCATCATGCTCTGGGCCGCTTCAAAGGCTTCCTGGGTCTTCAAAGTAAGTTTATCCATACGCATTATCAACCCCTCCTTCCGGGTTTCTTCATCATATTAACCAGGCGGGCGCGTGGATTTTCTTTATTTAACCCCGCCAGTGTCTTATACAGTTCTTCTTCACGCCGGGTCACAGTTTCAGGGATCACCACTTTAACTTTTACCATCAGGTTTCCGGGGTTGCTCCCGCCGGGGTCCGGCATACCCATGCCGCGCAGGCGAAAAACCTTGCCGGTTTGAGTTCGCGGGGGGATTTTCAAGGAAACCGTGCCTTTTAAAGTCGGGATGTCCACTTCCCCTCCCAGAACAGCCTCAGTTACCGTAACCGGCACTTCACACTCCAGGTCTTTGTCCTTAACCTTGAAAAGCGGGTGGGGCCGCAGGCTGACGGACAGGTACAGGTCGCCGGCCGGACCGCCCCCTTTGCCGTTCCCCCCCTGCTGTGGAACCCGAAGCTTGTGGCCTTCCCTCATGCCGGGCGGGATTTTAACTTTCAAATGACGGCCGTTTACCAAAAATTCCTTTTCCGCCCCTGCGAAAGCTTCCTCCAGGCTGAGCTCCAGCAGCGCCTCGGTATCCGTGCCGCCCCCGCCCCGGCCTCGCCTCTCCCAAAAGAGGTCGGTGTCGGTAAACGGGTCCATATCACCGAAAAACATCTTGAAGAAGTCACTGAAGCCGTCATATCCCGGGTTCTCATAGTAGAAACGGACGCCGCCGGGTCCGGCTTCCCGCCATTGCCCCCGGCCCTTTTGATAACTGTTCCAGTCGAAATTCTGCCAGCCGGCGCCGATATCCGCGCCAATTTCATCGTATTTCTTCCGCTTCTCCGGGTCACTTAAGACTTCATACGCCTCGCTGATTTCTTTAAACCGCTCTTCTGCTTTTTTATCGCCCGGGTTGGCATCCGGGTGATAGCGCCGTGCCAGTTCCCGGTATGCCTTTTTAATGTCCTTCGTACCGGCTGTCTTTTCTACTCCAAGTATGCTATAATAATCTTTGTAATGCACACCGGTTCACCCCCTTACTTTACGGTTCCGGTTTATTCCGTTAATTATTCTCACAAAAAGGCGAGGGTTAATACCCTCGTCCGCAAATAGATCAACCAACCGGGAGACAGATGTTTTATCCCTCAATATCAATGTTGAATTCTTTTCTCCTGGCAGACTCTTCCTTGGGGAGAGTAATTTCCAGGACACCGTCCTGATAGCGTGCTTTCAATTTTTCATGCTTTACCGGCACGTCTAAGGTAAACGACCGGCTGAAGGAACCGTAGCTGCGTTCGACCCTGAGATAGTTGACATTTTCCTCTTTTTCTTCTCTCTGGCGCTCGGCCCGGATAGTCAGCAAGTTATCCGCTAAACTAACCTTGATGTCACTTTTGTTGAATCCCGGCAGTTCCGCTTTAATCAGGATCGCCCCGGGAGTGTCTTTAATGTCGACAGGAAACGCTCCCTCCTGGGTAAGGGTTACTTCAGGCTCCCTCCAGAAGCGAAAGTTGTCATCAAAAAGCTTGTTGATTGAAGACTGTAAATTTGACAAATCACGGAAAGGGTCCCACTTTACTAACGCCATGAAATACACCCCCTGATTTTTAATTTCATTAATTTATACTGTAATCGCTCCCGGTGGTTGAATTGTCTGATAAATTGACCTTCCCTGACCTTAGTATAATCTATAACCTGTTGGTTGTCAAGTTTTTTCCAACAATTTTTTGTCAGCTATTAGGCCCTTCTTCTATTGATGTGATATAATTTTTGTTACTATATTAGGTATTCAAGAGTCAGTAGTCTGAATTACTAATTAGAATTCAGACGCCCATGAAGCTTCGCTTCACCATCAGATGGATGAAAATGGTAAAGATTTATTTTCAGGGCAGTAGGGATTTTTTGCATTCCTTTAGGGTTTTTAAACCCTTGAGTTGTACCCAAAAATTATTCTGACTCCTGACTTCTGAGTAGTTACTAATTTTTTAAATTATTCCGAAAGGATTGAACCAAGTTGCCTTTGATTCTGGGATCAATTTTTATTTTAGGTTTTCTCACCGGAGCAGCCACTGTGTTCTATTTTTTGAACAAGCCGCCACGCGGAAGAAGACCATAATACAAGACGGTAATGAGCCCTTCATGGGCTCTTTCTTTTTGGAGTGAGCGGGGACAACGCCGTACCAACACCGGATTCACCAAATAATTACTATTGAGAAATATCTGGTGATATACAAGCATACACTTACATAAAAAAGAAAGGAGGGTTCGTAGTGAGAATTCTCTCTGCTGTTATCGCCGGTTTAGTCACGGGGCTCCTGCTGTGCCTGCTCGTCTTTCTGGCAAGCCCCAAAGCCGCTTTTCCAGCGTTTTGGCTCGCCTGGGCGGTATTCGGCCTGCTGTTTTACTATAAGGCAGAATCAGACGGGAAAATTTGGTCCAGGGCTTGCTTAGCCGCTGGAGTAGAATGCCTGGCCATCCCGCTGGCATCATGGTTTCTGCCTTTATTTTGCGGCCAACAGGCAGTCCAAACCGCAAAACAAAGCGCTTACAGCGCGAGCCAGGCCTTCGGATCAGCATTTGGCGGCGGTTTGATAAATTTGCTGGCTGGTTCCGCCGGTATCTTGATCGGCTTCTTGCTCCTCTTCACCGCCTATTTTTCCTTAAAACCGGCTAGAAGGAGATAGATCTCTATACTAAACCTTTTTTAAAGCACCTTAAGGTGCTTTCTTTATTGTTAAGGAAATTATGCTTTTCGAGAATTTTGAGGCTTAATTCAAAGAGCGAGTGAGCCCGAGGATAAGTGAGGGAACTGTTTGAGGCGCAAAGCGCCGAGTTTGACCGAACCCGAGGGCAAATGAGCTCGCGGCTGAGGAAAGGGGACACACCTCCCTTTCGGGTCTATCTTTCGGGTCGGAGGAATGTCCCCAATTGGTATCTTTGGGGCCGGAGGAATGTCCCCGATTAGGTGGGCCGAACATGAGCCGCGTTGTAAGCCCACAGGTCGCCACAGGCGACTTTGTTCTTGCTCAATAAATTGTTAAAGGATTTTTGCTATATATATCGAATATTGATATATTATGCATTATTTTCCATGGGGGTCCAGTTAAAATGATGATGAAATTGTTATTAAAAGTAATGATATTCGTGTGCTTTATTTTCCTGACCGGCGGTGTGTGCGAAGGTAAGAGTTATAAACTGATCACCAAGGAAAACGAATCCGACCCGCTGCCTGCGCAAGTATACTATCTCATCGATCAACCAGACAGCGAACAGACAAAGCAGAAACCTTTGACCAAATACACCGCGTTTAACAAGTATGTTGAACTGGACTGCACAAAAGACAACCCGGGCGGCGGCAATCCGGGCAATCACCTGTTATACTATAATCCGAGCAGTGACAAAGTTTCTTATTCAAACACCCGAATCGGCGTTTTTGTCAGGGACACGATCAACTACCCGCGCCTATTGCCCAGCAACTCCAGTGAATTTTCCCAATTGCCCGGTGGATCGGAGCCGGGTAATTTTAACTGGATTGTCAAGCCCCTGTCTTTTGTTTACACGATTCTCCCGATGGACAGTCATATTGATTCATATGACATTGATGACGACGACGATGACGAGTTTGAAAACGGCACCCACAAGTGGGTTTCCCGTTACAACTTTTACTGGCCGGCAACGCTAAAACTGAAATATAACAAGTTCATGTCGGATCCATATGAAACCGTCAGCGTGCTGTACCGCAAAAGCGATAACAAGCCATGGGAAATATTACCCTGTTCTGTGCTAAAGGAAACCAGCCAGCTCAGCAAAAATCTTGGTGAAGTTGAGGTCACGTTCGCTAAAAATGGTTTCGGCAGTTATTGTGTAGCCAATATAGACAGCGATTTTCTGGATTTCCGCGATGACGACAGTCCGGTCAAATGGTCACAGCAATATGTAATGAATCTCTGGGCAAAAGGCATTATGAGCCAGACCGGCAGCAACGGTTACTTCGGCTTATATAATAAAAGCGCGGATAACAACGAATACCGGATCACGCGCGGTGAATTCGCGTGTATGCTGGTCAAAGGCATGCGGCTTCCCCTGGAGAGTTCCGTGCAAAGCACGATTTTCTCAGGTGATGAAAAAATTTACGATACTTTTGCCGACGTTGATGATACGGATGATTCATTTGAAGAATTAACGGCGGAATCTGTGGATTATTACGATTACTATCCTAATTGGCAGTTATACGCAACAACTGCCGCCAAATACGGTTTGTTCAACGGGATCAGACACTCCAACGGCGACCTGTATTTTGAACCGGCTTCGCTGATCACCCGCGAGCAGGCGGCAGCGCTTATCGCGCGCGCCGCCAAACTTAAAGTGGACAAATTGGAGGTGGCGGATACCAGCCACGACCCTAAAAACGGCAAAATATATGCGGCGCTGGCCAAACTATATACCGATGCGGACGAGATCAGCCCGTGGGCCATGCCCTACGTTCTCGCCGTCTCCAAAGCAAAATACATGGAAGGAATCCCCGTTAGCCCGGCCGTCGGAACAGGTAAATCCAGCGCAAAGAGTCAATACAAATTCGGCGCAAGCGGCAGCGAACAGTACATTACCCGCGCCCAGGCGGCAAAAATTACTTACAAACTGCTGGAACAGCTGAAACTAATTAATTAACGGTAAGCATTCAATAAACCCGGCCAAGGAAGGCATGGCATTGTCTATAGCGAACAACTTGCGGAGCGCCGGTAACGCAGCCGGCGAAGCGAGGGTAACCGGACTTCAAGAATTGTGGATAAACGACTTGTGGGCTTATTAGGCGGCGATTTTGAGGCCTAATTCAAAGAGCGAGTGAGCCCTCGGAATAGCGAGGGAACTGTTTGAGTGAGCGAAGCGAGCGAGTTTGACCGAGCCCGAGGGCGGAATAAGCTCGAACAATAATAAGGGCCGAACATGAGCCGCGTTATAAGCCCACAGGTCGTCGAAGCCGCCTTTGCAGTGCCGCTAGTCCGGTCCGAAGCGAGCCGTTCTGCGCATCTTACGCGGAGTATCGGAGTGAGCGGGGACAACGCCATGCCTATACTCATAGAATTACCCAAAACCGGTTAGGGCACCAAACCCAACCGGTTTTTTATGCTTTTTTGCATTTTTTTCATAGATCCGGGTCACACTATTTTAAACAGAAAAGGAGGTGGATATCATTGATTCAAATCACTGAAATGGAGCTTCTCCAAACTGGAGAGCAACTCAGGTCGGAAGCTTTGGCCATCGCCAAATACACAACATGCGCCCAGCAGACCACCGACCCGAAGCTCCAGCAGATCTACTCTACCATTGCGGACAGACACCGGGGGCACTATGAAACGATTTTGAGAAGCGTACAAAACTTAGCCGGCCAAAGACAATTTTAAGGAGGTGTGAAGATGATGATGGAAGAGAAAGACCGCTTAACCGATTCCCTGGTTATGCAAAAATATATTGCCGACGGCTACAATTCAGCTGCCATTGAGGCATCCAACACGCAACTTAAGGAAGCATTTATCAATATTCTAAGAGATGAACACCTGATTCAGCACGAGATATTTAACGAAATGAGCAACCGTGGCTGGTACCAGCCAAAGCCGGCAAACATAAATGACATTAACCAGAATCTAAATAAATGGAATCAGGAGTTGCAGCGGGTGCAAACCACCGCCTACCAACGGCCGGGGGCGCAGCCGGGCAACTACCAGACCGCTTTCCCGCAGTACGGATATCAAGCCGGAACCGGTATGGCGCAAACAGGCAGCGAAGTCCAACAGCAAACCATGTACCGCCCTCCCCAAAACCCGATAGCCTAACCTGAGAACTCACCCCCTGATCAGGGGGTAATTTTTACTTTCACACTCCCGTAACAACCATTCACACCCAGAATATCTCAGCCTCATTTAATACACTTAACCATTCAACTGCCTATAATGCATTTAAGCGGCTTATTCTGTTAACTAAAAGCAAATTTCTTAATTATTTAAAAATAATGATGTAATATATTAACGGTCGAAATGTGCGTAAGAGCCGATAGAAACATCCAATACCTAATAATATTATGGAGGGGAAAACATGGCGGAAATGAAATCGATGATGGTTGAAAACCGGATTTTCAACCCACCGGCAGACTTTGTCGCAAAAGCCAGGATCAACAGCCTGGAACAGTACAAGGAGATGTACCGTAGATCCATCGAAAGCCCGAACGAGTTCTGGGCTGAGATGGCTGAAGAAAACTTGACCTGGTTTAAGAAATGGGAGACTGTTGAAGAATACAGCTTTAGCGATGATGTGTATGTCCGTTATTTCGCAGGCGGCAAACTTAACGTATCATATAACTGCCTGGACCGCCACCTGGACAGCTGGCGGAGAAACAAGGCCGCGCTAATCTGGCAGGGTGAGCCTGTTGGGGAAAGCAAGACTTACACATATCAACAGTTGCACAATGAAGTCTGCAAATTTGCCAATGTCCTGAAGAGTTTGGGAGTTAAAAGAGGAGACCGGGTAGGTATATACCTGCCGATGATACCCGAGTTAGCCATTGCCATGCTGGCCTGCACCAGGATCGGCGCTATCCACTGCATCGTATTCGGCGGTTTCAGCGCCGAAGCGATTCGGGACAGAATGCTGGATGCTAAAGCAGAAATACTGATTACCAACAACTATGGATACCGTTCCGGCAAATTCCTTGGTTCCAAAGATGTAGCCGACGCCGCCATGGCCCAATGTCCCGACATCAAGAAGTGCATTGTAGTCAAGAGAGTGGACAAGGAATGCAATATGGTAGAAGGACGCGACGTATACTGGGACGACTTGATGGCAAAGGCTTCGAACAAAATTGAAGCTGAAGCAATGGATGCGGAAGATCCCCTCTTCATTCTATATACAAGCGGCAGCACCGGCAAACCCAAGGGCGTTATGCATACCACCGGCGGGTATCTGCTCTATGCGCTTATGACTTGTAAATATTTCTTTGACTTACGCGATGAGGACGTTTATTTCTGCACAGCGGATATCGGCTGGGTAACCGGACACAGCTATTGTATTTACGGCCCGCTGTCGTTAGGGGTAACTTCCCTGATATTTGAAGGGGTACCGAACTATCCCCAGCCGGACAGGTTCTGGGAAATTGTAGAAAAATATGGAGTAAACGTTTTCTATACCGCTCCAACTGCCATTCGTGCAATGATGAAAGACGGCGATCAGTGGCCAAACGGCAGAGACCTCAGTTCCCTGCGTCTGTTGGGTTCAGTCGGCGAACCGATTAACCCCGAAGCCTGGATGTGGTACTATACAGTTATCGGCAAGGAAAAATGCCCGATTGTTGATACATGGTGGCAGACTGAAACCGGCGGGCACCTGATCGCGCCGATGCCGGGCGCGCACCCGTTAAAGCCCGGCTCCGCCGTTAATCCTTTCTTCGGCGTAGTTCCCGTGTTGCTTACGACTGAAGGCAAAGAGGCCGGCGTGAACGAGGGCGGTCACCTGTGCATGAAGAAGCCCTGGCCCGGCATCATGCGCGGCGTGTACGGCGATCCCGGCAGGTTTAAAGAAACTTACTTTGTGCAACATCCCGGCTATTACTTCAGCGGAGACGGCGCGCGTAAGGACGAAGACGGGTATTATTGGTTAATGGGCCGTGTGGACGACGTGATTAACGTTTCCGGTCACCGGATGGGCACTGCGGAAATTGAAAGCGCACTGGTTGCCCACCCGACGGTTGCAGAAGCCGCCGTGGTCGGTTTCCCGCACGACATCAAAGGTGAAGGCATTTACGCCTATGTAACGCTAAAAGAAGGCGTGACTGCAACCGACGAATTAAAGAAAGAACTGGTAGCGCACGTACGCAAGGAGATTGGTCCGATCGCTTCACCGGATAAGATCCAATTTACGCCGGGTATGCCCAAGACCAGAAGCGGCAAGATCATGAGGCGGATCCTGAGAAAGATTGCCGCCGGAGCTATAGACGAGCTTGGCGACACCTCGACCCTGGCCGATTCCACAGTGGTCGACAACCTGGTGGCTAACAGGCAGTAACCATAACAAAAAGATAACTAACAATAAAGTATCTTAAAGCGGACTTGAAAAAAGTCCGCTTTTTTCATTGTTTAGGAAATTATGCTTTTCGAGAATTGTGGATAAGTGACCTTTGGGCATACAAAAGCGGCGATTTTGAGGCTTAATTCAAAGAGCGAGTGAGCCCGGGGATAAGTGAGGGAACTGTTTGAGGCGCAAAGCGCCGAGTTTGACCGAACCCGAGGGCGAATGAGCTCGAACAATTATAAGGCCGAACATGAGCCGCGTTATATGCCCAAAGGTCGCCGAAGGTGAATTT
>Ga0067045_1004970_pt1 | contig 14022 bp, 9 predicted proteins | sample TerdegcTABiofilm_FD_59184 | JGI IMG/M metagenome (GOLD analysis project Ga0067045, IMG submission 59184) | Combined Assembly of (Gp0054472, Gp0054536) Wastewater bioreactor microbial communities from Singapore -Terephthalate degrading...
AGTAAAAACTGGATCACGGAAGGCCTCGCAGACTCATTATTGTTGTTAACCGTTATGACCCGAATTTATCAGGTCTGACTTTTCGGTCAATGGTTTTCTGACTTAAAGGTCAGGAAATTACCTTTTGTCGATCAGCAACCCCTGCTTTGAGTATTGACCCTCTGGGCCCAGCTCGCTTTTTGCTTGAATCGTGCCAATTTCCACTGGCCGGGCCCTGCATCATCCACTACCAAGTGCGCTACACTGCGCCGCTTGTACAGATCGAAGAGTTTGAAGGAAAACCATGACGTTCAAGGCGCCGGACAGCCTCGCCGAGCAAATTGCTCAACACCTCGCCGAACGCATCATTCGCGGCGAAATGAAGCCAGGAGAGCGCATCCAGGAACAGAAGGTCACGCTGGCGCTCAATGTCAGCCGCGGTTCGGTCCGTGAAGCCTTGCTGATCCTCGAACGACGCCACCTGGTCGCGATCCTGCCGCGACGCGGCGCCCATGTCACCGAGCTCACCGCGCACAAGGTGCAGAGCCTGTGCACCCTGATGAGCGAGCTGTACATCCTGCTGGGCAACGCCGTGGCCAATGGCTGGCAAGTCCAGGCCGACATGGCGCCCTTCGTGCAGATCCAGCAGCGGCTGAACGCCAGCTACGAACGCCAGGACATCCGCACCTTTGTCGACGACAGCTTCAATGTGATGCGTGCCGCGTACCCGTTCGCCGATAACCCCTACCTGCAGGAAACCGTCGAGAACCTGCAGCCGGCCATGAGCCGTGCGTATTTCCTGGCCCTGGAACAACGCAAGGCGGAAATGAGCGAGTTCCTCGAACTGTTCGATCGCCTGCTCGCCGCCGTGCTGGCCCGTGACCTGCCACAGATCCGCATCGTGCTCTCGGCCTACGCCCAGCGCAGTTGCGACCTGGTGCTGTCTGCCTTGCCGGCGGCCTGAGCGTGCGGCTCAAGTGCATCAAACTGGCGGGGTTCAAATCCTTCGTCGACCCGACCACGGTGAACTTCCCCAGTAACATGGCGGCGGTAGTCGGGCCCAATGGCTGCGGCAAGTCGAACATCATCGACGCCGTACGTTGGGTGATGGGCGAGAGTTCGGCGAAGAACCTGCGCGGCGAGTCGATGACCGACGTCATCTTCAATGGCTCCACCAGCCGCAAGCCGGTGAGCCAGGCCAGTATCGAACTGGTGTTCGACAACTCCGACGGCACCTTGCTCGGTGAATACGCCGCCTATGCGGAGATTTCGATTCGCCGCAAAGTCACCCGCGACAGCCAGACCACCTATTACCTCAATGGCACCAAGTGCCGGCGCCGTGACATCACCGACATCTTCCTCGGCACTGGCCTGGGCCCGCGCAGTTACTCGATCATCGAGCAGGGGATGATCTCCAAGCTGATCGAGTCCAAGCCCGAAGACCTGCGCAACTTCATCGAGGAAGCGGCAGGGATCTCCAAGTACAAGGAGCGCCGGCGCGAGACGGAAAACCGGATCCGTCGCACCCACGAAAACCTTGAGCGACTGACCGACCTGCGCGAAGAACTGACGCGTCAGCTCGAGCGTTTGCACCGCCAGGCGGAGGCCGCCAAGAAGTATCAGGAATACAAGGCCGAGGAGCGTCAGCTCAAGGCCCAGCTGTCGGCCCTGCGCTGGCAGGACCTGAACGAGCAGGTCGGCCAGCGTGAAGCGATCATCGGCACTCAGGAAATCAGTTTCGAGGCCCTGGTGGCCGAGCAGCGCAATGCCGATGCGAGCATCGAACGCTTGCGTGACGGTCACCACGACCTGTCCGAGCGCTTCAATCTGGTGCAAGGGCGCTTTTATTCGGTCGGCGGCGACATCGCTCGGGTCGAGCAGAGCATCCAGCATGGCCAGCAACGCTTGCGCCAGCTGCAGGACGATCTCAAGGAAGCCGAGCGTGCGCGCCTGGAAACCGAATCCCACCTGGGCCACGACCGCACGCTGTTGCTGACCCTGGGCGAAGAGCTGGACATGCTGACCCCGGAGCAGGAAATCACCAGCGCCGCCGCCGAGGAAGCGGCCGCCGCGCTGGAAGAGTCCGAAACCACCATGCATGGCTGGCAGGAGCAGTGGGACGCCTTCAACCTCAGTTCGGCCGAGCCCCGGCGCCAGGCCGAGGTGCAGCAGTCGCGCATTCAACAGTTGGAAACCAGCGTCGAACGCTTGGCCGAGCGGCAACGCCGCCTGGCCGAGGAGCGCGATCTGCTGGCCGCTGACCCGGAAGACGCGGCAATCATGGAGCTCAGCGAGCAGCTCGCCGCCAGCGAAGCGACCCTAGAGGACTTGCAGGCCAGCGAACAGGCCCAGGTCGAACGCCTTGAACAGTTGCGCCAGGAGTTGCAGCAGGCCCTGCACAATCAGCAGCAGGCCCAGGGCGACCTGCAACGACTCAATGGGCGTCTGGCGTCGCTGGAGGCCTTGCAGCAAGCCGCACTCGACCCGGGCACCGGCACGGCGCAATGGTTGCGTGAGCAGCAGCTGGCCGAGCGCCCGCGCCTGGCCGAGGGCTTGAGCGTGCAGGCGGGCTGGGAGCTGGCGGTGGAAACCGTGCTGGGGGCTGACCTGCAAGCGGTGCTGGTGGACGATTTCGCCGGTTTCGACCTGGCCGGCTTTGCCCAGGGCGATTTACGCCTGCTCAGCCCGGGTACCGACGGTGTGCGGGTCGCAGGCAGCCTGCTGGACAAGGTCGAGGCGCAGATCGATCTGTCGCCGTGGCTGGGCCAGGTCAAGCCGGTGGAAACCCTTGAGCAGGGCTTGGCCTTGCGTGGCCAGTTAGCGGCCGGCGAAAGCCTGATCAGCCGGGACGGCTACTGGATTGGCCGGCACTTTTTGCGCGTGCGTCGCGCCAGCGAAGCCGAAAGTGGAGTCTTGGCCCGTGGCCAGGAAATCCAGGCCCTGGGACTGGAGCGCGAGGAGCGCGAAGCCACGGTCGAACACCTTGAGACCACCCTGCAGAACCTGCGGGCCCAGCAGCGACAACAGGAGAACGGTCGTGAACACTTGCGCCGCCTGCTGCAGGACGAAGCGCGCCAACAGGGCGAGCTGAAGGCGCAATTGTCCGCGGGCAAGGCCAAGGCCGAGCAGTTGACCTTGCGTCGTACCCGGCTCGATGAAGAGTTGGTGGAGCTGGGCGAGCAGCGCGAGCTGGAGTACGAACAGATCGGCGAGTCGCGCCTGCAATTGCAAGGCGCCCTCGACAGCATGGCCCTGGACACCGAGCAGCGCGAGTTGCTGCTGGCCCAGCGTGACAGCCTGCGCGAGCGCCTCGACCGGGTGCGCCAGGAAGCCCGGCAGCACAAGGACCATGCGCACCAGTTGGCGGTGCGCCTGGGCTCGCTCAAGGCGCAACACGACTCCACGCGTCAGGCCCTGGAGCGCTTGGAGCTGCAGTCCGAGCGCCTGACCGAAAAGCGTGAACAGTTGAGCCTCAATCTGGAGGAGGGTGAGGCGCCGCTGGAAGAATTGCGGCTCAAGCTCGAAGAGTTGCTCGACAAGCGCATGAGCGTCGATGAAGAACTGCGCACCGCCCAGCTCGCGTTGGAAGAGGCCGCCCGTGAGTTGCGCGAGGCCGAGAAGCGGCGCACCCAGGCTGAGCAGCAGTCGCAGTTGATCCGCAGCCAGCTCGAGCAGCAGCGCATGGAATGGCAGGCCCTGACCGTGCGCCGCAAAACCCTGCAGGAGCAACTGCTCGAAGACGGCTACGACCTGCACGGCGTGCTCGCGACCCTGGTGGCCGAGGCGAACGAGAACGACGCCGAAGAAGAACTGGAGCGCATTGCCGCACGGATTCAGCGCCTGGGGGCGATCAACCTGGCGGCCATCGACGAATATCAGCAACAGTCCGAGCGTAAACGTTATCTGGACGCCCAGGACGCCGACCTGGTGGAAGCCCTCGATACCCTGGAAAACGTCATTCGCAAGATCGACAAGGAAACCCGCAACCGCTTCAAGGACACCTTTGATCAGATCAACGGTGGTTTGCAGGCCTTGTTTCCAAAAGTTTTCGGTGGCGGCAGCGCTTATTTGGAACTGACGGGCGAAGATCTACTCGATACAGGGGTGACAATCATGGCGCGTCCACCTGGGAAGAAGAACAGCACCATCCATTTGCTCTCCGGTGGCGAAAAAGCCCTGACCGCATTGGCCCTGGTATTTGCCATCTTCAAACTCAATCCTGCGCCGTTCTGTATGCTCGACGAAGTTGACGCCCCGCTGGATGACGCTAACGTTGGACGCTACGCAAGACTGGTCAAAGAGATGTCACAGACGGTGCAGTTCATCTATATCACCCACAATAAGATCGCCATGGAAATGGCTGACCAATTGATGGGAGTAACGATGCACGAGCCCGGTTGTTCGCGTCTGGTGGCCGTGGATGTCGAGGAGGCGATGGCGATGGTGGACGCCTGACGTCCTGTGTTTAAGCCATATGTTTATGGGAAGTAAGGATTTTCGCCGGTAGGGATTGCTGGCCAATCGACATATTCGCTGAAGCCATTGTGACAGACGGTGTAAAGTTACCTTTGGTCGTGCTAGTTTAATGTCAATTTATTGTGTACGTGGGCAAAACGCCTGTCAGAACATAGAGTTGGCGCCACGTTTTAAAGCGGTTTGCAGCTTGTAAACCCCTTATTTTTCAGCATTTTTTATAGAGGCACGGGATTACATGGAAATCGGTCTGCGCGAGTGGCTGATCGTCATCGGCATCATAGTCATTGCCGGTATTCTTTTTGATGGCTGGCGGCGCATGCGCGGCGGTAAGGGCAAACTCAAGTTTCGCCTGGACCGCAGCCTGTCCAATCTGCCGGACGAGGACAGCGGTGCTGAACTGCTGGGCCCGCCGCGCGTGCTGGATAACCACAAAGAGCCGCAACTGGACGAGCACGATCTGCCGTCGGTCAGCATGCCTGCCCGTGAACCCCGCGAGTCGGGCTCCAAGCGTGGCAAGCGCGGTCACAGCGAGCCGGCCCAGGGCGACTTGAACCTCAACCTGGACCTGGATGGTGGCCCGAGCTTCAGCAGCCGTGACGACGATTTCCCGGACGAAACCAAGGCCTCGAGCGCTGCGGCGAGCAAGGACCAACCGCAAGCCGAAGAAGTGCTGGTGATCAGCGTGATCTGCCGTGATGCCGGTGGCTTCAAGGGCCCGGCGCTGTTGCAGAACATTCTGGAAAGCGGCCTGCGTTTTGGCGAGATGGATATTTTCCACCGCCACGAAAGCATGGCAGGCAATGGCGAAGTCCTGTTCTCCATGGCCAACGCGGTCAAGCCGGGTATTTTTGACCTGGATGACATCGACCACTTCAGCACTCCTGCGGTCAGCTTCTTCCTTGGCCTGCCGGGTCCGCGTCATCCGAAGCAGGCGTTCGATGTGATGGTCGCCGCCGCTCGCAAGTTGTCCCAGGAACTCAATGGCGAACTCAAGGACGATCAGCGCAGCGTCCTGACCGCACAGACCATCGAACACTACCGTCAGCGCATCGTCGAATTCGAGCGCCGTGCCCTGACCCAGAAGCGCTAAGCGCTAAGCGCTTGTTCGCTGGCAAGCCAGCTCCTACGGATTGTTGGTTTCCCGTAGAAGCCGGTTTGCCGACGAAGCTTTTATCGAATCAACAGATTGAGCAGCCTCGGCTGCTCTTTTGCTTTATGAGAGAACACCCATGAACGCCGCCGAAAAACGCATTCTAGAGCTTCGCGCTGAACTGGATCTGCACAACTACCGATACTACGTGCTGGATGAGCCGAGCATTCCGGACGCCGAGTACGATCGGTTGTTCCAGGAGCTCAAGGCGCTGGAAGCGGCCAATCCGCAACTGATCAGCCACGACTCGCCGACTCAGCGCGTGGGCGGCGCGGCGCTCTCGGCGTTTACCCAGGTGCGCCACGAAGTGCCCATGCTGAGCCTGGGCAATGCCTTCGAAGAAACCGACATGCACGAGTTCGATCGCCGGGTCACCGAAGGCCTGGACTTGCCGGTCGGCGATCTGTTTGGCGGCGGCGCCGAAGTGGAATACAGCTGCGAGCCCAAGCTCGATGGCCTGGCCGTCAGCCTGTTGTANCAGGATGGCCTGCTGGTGCGCGGCGCTACCCGCGGCGATGGCNCCACCGGTGAAGACATCAGNGTCAATGTGCGCACNGTGCGCANTATTCCCCTCAAGCTGCAGGGCAGCGGCTGGCCGGCGACCCTGGAAGTGCGCGGCGAAGTCTATATGTCCAAGGCCGGTTTCGAGCGCCTGAATGCCACGCAGTTGGAGGCGGGCGGCAAGACCTTCGCCAACCCGCGCAATGCCGCCGCCGGCAGCTTGCGCCAACTGGACTCGAAAATCACCGCCAGCCGGCCGCTGGAGTTCTGCTGCTACGGCATCGGTCAGGTATCGGCAGACATTGCCGACACCCACATCGGCAACCTGCTGCAGCTCAAGACCTGGGGTGTGCCGGTCAGTCGTGAGTTGAAACTGGCCAAGGGCATCGGCGAATGCCTGGACTATTACCGCGATATCGGTGAGCGGCGCAATGCGCTGCCTTACGAGATCGATGGCGTGGTGTTCAAGGTCAACAGCATTGCCGCGCAGCGTGAGCTGGGCTTTCGTGCCCGTGAGCCGCGCTGGGCGATTGCCCATAAATTCCCGGCCATGGAAGAGCTCACCGAATTGCTCGATGTGGAATTCCAGGTCGGCCGCACCGGTGCGGTGACGCCCGTGGCACGCCTCAAGCCGGTGAAAGTGGCGGGTGTGACGGTGTCCAATGCGACCCTGCACAACATGGACGAAGTGGCACGCCTGGGCCTGATGATCGGCGACACGGTGATCATTCGCCGGGCCGGCGATGTGATTCCGCAGGTGGTGCAGGTGGTCACCGAGCGGCGTCCGGCCGATGCCCGGCCGGTGCAGATTCCCGAGAGCTGCCCGGTCTGTGGCTCCCATGTCGAGCGCACGCAGTTGATCAAGCGCAGCAAGGGGCGCGAAACCATCAGCGAAGGCGCGGTGTACCGCTGCGTCGGCCGCCTGGCCTGTGGGGCGCAGCTCAAGCAGGCGATCATCCATTTCGTTTCGCGGCGGGCCATGGACATTGAGGGCCTGGGCGAAAAAAGCGTCGAACAGTTGGTCGATGAAGGCCTGGTCAGCTCGCCGGCGGACCTGTATGGGCTGACGTTCGAGCAGATCGTCGACCTGGAAGGCTTTGCCGAACTGTCGAGCAAGAACCTGCTGGCGGCCATTGCCGACAGCAAGCGCCAGAGCCTGGCGCGGTTTATCTATGCGCTGGGCATTCCGGATGTCGGCGAGGAGACGGCCAAGGTCCTGGCGCGCTCGCTGGGCTCGCTGGAGCGCGTACAGCAGGCATTGCCGCAAGTGCTGACGTACTTGCCGGATGTCGGCCTGGAGGTCGCCCACGAGATCCGCAGCTTCTTCACCGACAGCCACAACCAGCAGGTGATCAAGCAGCTGTTGGCTCATGGCCTGGAGATTCAGGATCAGGGTGAGCTGGGCGCCGAGTTCGCCGCGAGCACCACCCTTGGGGGGTTGCTCGACAAGTTGCACATTCCTTCGGTCGGTCCTGGCGGGGCGCAGAAGCTGGCCGACAAGTTCGGTTCGCTGCAAGCGGTGATCGAGGCGGACTGGCTGGACATGCGCCAGGCTCTGCCGGAGAAACAGGCCAATGCGGTGCGCGAGTTTTTTGCGAACGAGGACAATCGCCAGCAAGCCATGACGGCTGAGCAGCAGTTGCGTGATTTCGGCATGCATTGGCAGAGCGAGAAGAAAGTCGTCGAAGGCTTGCCGCTGGCCGGGCAGACTTGGGTGCTCACCGGCTCCCTGGAACTGATGAGCCGCGACATCGCCAAGGACAAGCTGGAAAGCCTGGGCGCCAAGGTCGCCCGCTCAGTCTCGGCCAAGACCTATTGTGTGGTGGCAGGGCCGGGCGCCGGCTCGAAACTGGTCAAGGCCAATGAGCTGGGGCTCAAGGTGCTGGATGAACAGGCTTTTGTCGCGTTCCTGGGCGACCACGGCATTACCGTGTGACGGTGGGGGCTGGCCGGGCGGCGCTCCGCTTGCCCGCGCTGACGTCCTTGGCGACAACCGGACACTCAGAGTCAGAGGGAACGATCAACGCGGTGCCAGGATCTAGACTTGGCCAGCCCCCAGGGAGAGATCGCCATGTACCGCTTCTTCGAGCAACTCAGTGCGCGGATCGCCGCGCCCTTCATCGGCGACAGTTCACGCAACAGCAAGGTCTGGCCGTGCCGGTGTGGGCAGTCGCTGTTTTTTCGCAACAGCCAGTGCCTGGCCTGCGCCGCAGCCCTGGGCTATCAGCCTGAACAAAGCCGCTTGTCGTCGCTGCAGCCCGGCCCACAGCCGGACACCTGGCAGTTGGACGCCGACCTGGGAGGTGGCCTGTTTCGGCGCTGCGCCAACCTCGATACGCCAGCGGCCTGCAACTGGCTGCTGCCTGCTGGCGATCCGCACTCGCACTGCATTGCCTGTCGCCTGAACCGGACCATCCCCGATCTGTCCATTGCGCAAAACCACGAGCACTGGCGCAAGGTGGAGATCGCCAAGCGTCGACTGGTCGCGCAATTGCTCGACCTGGGGTTGCAGGTTATCGACCGCTCCATCGACGAAGAGCAGGGGCTGGCCTTCGACTTTGTCAGCATCGATCTCGACGGCAAGCCGCCAATGACGGGGCACGCCAGCGGCCTGGTCACCCTGGATATCCGTGAGGCCGACGACGCGCACCGCGAACGGATCCGGGTGCAGATGGGCGAACCCTATCGCACCCTGCTGGGACACTTGCGGCATGAGGTCGGACATTATTATTGGGATCGCCTGATTGCCAACGGTCCCTGGCTCGACGGCTGTCGCCAGGTGTTCGGCGATGAGCGCGCCAGCTATGCCGAGGCGCTGGAGCGGCATTATCAGCAAGGCGCCCCGGTGGATTGGCAGCAAAGCCACGTCAGTGCCTACGCCACCATGCACCCCTGGGAAGACTGGGCGGAAACCTGGGCCCATTACCTGCACATGATGGATGCGGTGGACACGGCGCTGGGCTTGGGCATGAGCGCTCGGCAGATGGATTTCGACTACCCGGCATTTCCTGCCAGCGTGCTCTATGACCCGCAGCACCCGGGCGCCGCGGCGTTCCTGTCGTTCGTCAATGCCTGGATCGAATTGGCTGGCATGCTCAACGAGCTGTCGCGCAGCATGGGCCAGCCTGACTTCTACCCCTTCGTCCTGCCGCCAGGGGTCGTCGGCAAGCTGCACTTCATTCACCTGGTGATCCAGCAAGAAGGCGGCCGCGCCGACCAGGCGGTGCAGGCCCTGTAGCAGCTGTCGAGCCTGCGAGGCTGCGTTCGGCGGCACGGCGGCCGCCATGCGCTGAATCAGGTCCACCCAGTGAGTCGGGGCGACGCCGGCGACGCCGCCGAACGCAGGCTGCGCCAGCTGCTACCTGCGCTGTTCTCGCAGGGCTATCGCATGTCATTGAAGTGGCTCATTTTTTTTAATCTGCGGGAACGGTTGTAACTTCGTCTCAGATAGGTACAATGGCGCGGCTCGCCGACTGGCGAGTGTCGTTATGGTGACCCCATCGGTCCCCCCGCAACGATTACCCGTGAACCTGGTCAGATCCGGAAGGAAGCAGCCACAGCGGGAACATTGTGTGCCGGGGTGTGGCTGGTGGGGTTACCACCTATCTCTAAGTCCTTGATTCTACAAGGATTTATCAGTCAAAAATCTCGAAGTGTGACAGCGTTTAGGTACACCAAAGTGGTGCACCATAGGCGGCATATTATCGTGTCTGCGATACCTACTCCAGTAACTCACCGTCCGCTCAGTGATCGAACCGCTTGCTGGGAAGATTGGGTAAGGTCCGTCCTGTTCGTCAGTGCATCTCTTTTCCCATATCCCGATCCTCTTAGCCACTCGTCATCTCTCTCTTGAGCCGCTGCTCTGCAAACCATTCTGTTCGCATATACAGTATTGTGGTGCGTGCTTGATGGAAGACGATGTGATCGATGATTCTGGGTTTGAGCTGGGGATGCCGAGTCGCGTAGAGACGCTCCAGCACTACTGCTCCGTCCTGGAGGCTGAGCGGGATACGACACGTCAGGACTTGCGTAGAGCCCACGAGACAATCGCTGGCTTGATTGTCATGTCCCGGGACGGATCAAATGAGATTGGTGCCCTGAAGATCGAGCACGGACGTTTGAAGTGGGCACTGAGTGACATGTTCAGGCAAGAGAGTGGGCGGGACACGGCACAGATGGGATACGCCTATGGCGACTACTCAGATTGAGACAAGACCTGAGTATACGGCGAGCGAGTGGCAGCTATCCGAGCGCGCGGTCAAACATTCGGATAACTAACGATCCAGCAGTCAGTGCATCCAGACTGCTTGTAGTAGGCAACTACTGAGGGGACCATTTCATGCAGAACGGCAATAGACGTATCACAGAAAGACTTCGGTGCGGTGCTTTCGTACTCGTATCGGCTCGCTGTGAACAAGTGCCTACAGAACTCAATACTGGCTTCGTGTCGGCTTAATCCAGCAGCCAAGCGAACTGGCTCAGGTATCGCATAAAACAACGTCAACAAATCATGAGAGTCAGGCCTAGCCTTAGCGTTGTCCTCAGCTTTCAGCAGCGCGTGGCCCGCTTTGATAATTTCAGAATTAGGAGCGTAGTTCTGATTGACTTTGCCCTCGTTCTCCGTGACGCGCGCAACGAAGGACTTCAACAAAATCTCCAAGCCAATGGCCGCATTGATACTAGCGACGTGTAGCAAGTTATAATCTGTGCGGTACAGAATTTCAGCAGCACGTAGATACTTGTTCGCGCTCTCAACCATCCATGGGGCTAAAGACATGTCGGAATCTCCGGTGATGTGACGGATTACATTAGCAGAAGCCATCAGTCGTGTTGAGTCATGATGGCGGAAGGCCATGCCGGGCGGTAGGATCTGCCAACTATCCACATGCGGACATTGACATGGACGACCGGAACATCAAGATCGAGCGGCTGACGATCCAGCACCAAGAAGCGGCCAGTAAGCTGGATTACTTTATCCTTGGCGTCACACTGGCGATCTGTGCCTACCTCGCCCAGACAAACCCATATGCGCAGCTAGGAATGAACAAGGAAACACTCCTTCTCGGAAGTCTGGCGATATTCACCGCGAGCGCCGTATGTGGCTTCAAACGGCTGGAGGGGGTGCTCAGGGTGCTCAAGGCCAACACTCTCGCCTTGCAGGAGACAGATCCGGTGAGAGCAGATATGAAGCTGTTAGTCACCCAGCAATTCTCTGACAGAACCTTTGCTTACTATCGCGCTCGGAACATCTTCCTGCTGTTGGGGGTGCTCTGTTACACAGTCACTAAGGTGTGGGCCACCTACCAGAACACCGGCTGGATACCTGTAGCCTGACGAATGCCGTTTTTCACTGAACAGCCATCGCCCACCAATCCAGAGTTTCAATACAAAAGAGAGGGTGTAGGTTTTTTATGATGCTTACAACTGGCGTAGTCGTAGGATGGCGCCCGTGATCCCTTGAGCATTCGTGTCTAGCGTTTCCATGGCAGCCATCGCGTTAGCAGCAACACTCCCTACTCCATTCTCGGCTAGCCACTTGGTCACCTCTTCAATGGCTGCACAGATGGCGTGCTGGTTATGCAGGAGCAATGTCAGTGCGTCCGCTGTGGCGATGTTGGCTTCTGAGCTATTCGGCATGGCTATCGTCCTTGAGTGATGGTGCGGGAATCGTAGTTCATCCTGCCGCTGGCTGGGGCTGGGCGGGTACCTGCCTATTTGTTTAACGTTCGACCGGTCCAGCCCTTTGTACCGAATTTGACCTGCACGATTCCTACCTATTACCGGCAGAAGACGACCCAAAGCTGCCGTTGGTGGAAGGCAGCTATCGGCCAAGAGCAGTCACTCAACGTCTACAAAACTAGGGGCTATTCAACGTCTTTAATCCAGGCACCTGGGGATGTGCAGTAACATCCCCACTAAAGTCGACTTCACAATGTACCGAAATGATGTTTCTGCTTATCTAATACCTGACAAACGCCGGCCCTTGTTTCCATTTAGAGCCTCACCACTAGTATTGGGATGAGGCGTTGTACAACGGCTAAAATGTCAATCCAATAGCGATGCAAGCTCGGTTAAATCAATAATCATTTATTAATCCCTTATCAAATTTACCACCTCTTTTACTGAATCGCTTTACAAGATGATATCCTGCGCTATCAGCTAAGAAGTTTGGAAGGTCATTATCAACCACGATGATCTGACACTTTCTGTTATGCCGTTCAGCGTAAGATGTTAGACGAATAAATTGTCTAAACAAATTCTCATACAGTACAGGGTCCGAAAGTCCAGACTCCTCATCATCGCGAACATTTCGGCCTATATTTTGTCCTGGGGTATCAATCATTAAAAAGGTAGGAAGGTTGCCAGGATACTTAAGTAGATATTTAAGCCGCGCCGCGAAGCTCAAAATCGACGTTATCGTCCTCACACCCCCAGAAGATGTAGAGTAATAGGACATTCCTCTAAAATGCGGAATGAATCTTTTATCCAAGTAAATATCCCTCAGATTTTGCATACCACTCTTCCGAACGTATAGCCTGAAAATCCCTGACAACTTATCAACAATACCGTCAAGCCCAAGCAACTTCCCTTCCGCCAAAGAGATACTTTGCTTGAGGCGTGAGAGTACTAGCTCTTTATTTTCAATTTTTTGGGATATATCATCGTACTTATTATTAATCGCAGAATCTCTCTTCAGTCGTGCGATCACAACCCGTACTTCTACCTTTTGCCTTTCGATTGCCTCTATGGATGCAAGCAAGGCCGAAATATTTTCTATATTTAGTCGATCAAACCTTACAGACACATCTTTTAGAATATCATTTATGCCTGCTTCTTCTTTTTCTAATCCTTGATTCTGCTCCCATATGCTTTCAAGCATACCTTGTAAGCCGGAGATCCTATTCCTGATTGATTTAATTTCAGCATCAATGACATCATCGTCAAGATATTCAGCAGCCAGAGATACCTCCTGACTACACAGCGGGCATGACAACGTATGCTCTGTTATCAGCTCTAAGCTGACATTTGCTCTAGTCACCTTCGAAATCCGAAGGCACTCAAGATCATTGATATATGTCGATTTCAAGCTCGAAAACGAACGATATTTTTTTAAATTCTCTTCAATAGCCCGATTATTAACTTCGACTTGATTTTTTAATGTGGCTATTTGAGTCGCCATCGAGAGTGCAAGATCGGTTGCAAACTTATAGTCTTTTTTTAGCGCAATAGAGCTCTCAGACAGTTCTTCGAGCTCTTCCTCTTTACCAGTCAGCAGATCATCCTCAGCATTAAAATCTGTCACTGGAATTTCAATATCACTGAGAAACTTGGAGACTGCCTGTTGAGTGCTCTTCAAGCTTTTTAAATCAGCAGATTCATTGGTCAGATCTTTGTACAACTCTGTGATTCGGTCATCATGAATATTAAAAACAAATTTTTGAATCTCGACATTCTTATTAAATACAGCTGGACTGCCAAAATTCAAGAGACTGTCCGCCCCTACTTTGGTTTGCTTAAGATATAGTAACTTCATCAAATCTCTAAAGCTGAGACGATCCGAACTAGAGTCGTCACGAACTTTAGATTCTCTAATGCTAACTTTTGCGATACCAAGCGCGTCCAAGATAAAATCAGAGACCCAACCGTCAGGCATCATTTTTTGCGGGTGACCAGACATCAGCATTGGGAAGTTTTCGTGCTCGCTCCCGATTTCGCACATGAAAACCCGTATGGCACCCTCGTTATCTGCAATTGAACGCTCAAATGTACAGATGTTTCCATTCAAATCAACTTCCAGCTGTGCAGACCTGCCCTTGGCCAGCATCTCTTCGTAAAGCAAAGCCTCATTACTACCACCGAGGCAATAATCGATAAGACTAAGAATACTTGATTTTCCGCAATCCATATCCCCCCAA
>Ga0067045_1030816_pt1 | contig 14022 bp, 12 predicted proteins | sample TerdegcTABiofilm_FD_59184 | JGI IMG/M metagenome (GOLD analysis project Ga0067045, IMG submission 59184) | Combined Assembly of (Gp0054472, Gp0054536) Wastewater bioreactor microbial communities from Singapore -Terephthalate degrading...
TTTGCTGAACGGTTGTTTCGCCAAGCATAATACCGGCACTGTTGATGTAAAAATCCGCACCCGAATGAATTCCACCGGGATAAGTCTGATAAACCAACCTGTTCCCTTCCGATGGCTGAACATCTGCAATTACATTCCAGTGATAACCGGTGTATCCGCCCCACATAAAAATTTGTCCATAAACTATTTTACCATCCTTAGTAGAGGAATTATTCGCAAGGAACGCAGAACATTTGTGTAAACGTTCTGTAACATTTAGTTCGTCTTCGTTAGATAGAAAACTTTTTCCGGTTAAGGGGTTCGGAGTAACACGCAGAGCGCTTTGTGCGTAATCAAGATCAATGGAAGAATTGATTGCAACTATATCAAGAAAATCCACCGGACGATCGAACACTTTTACACCGGCTTTAGCTGCACCATCGGCAATTCCTTTCATTTCGGTTAAATATTCCTCCTCATACTTTCGCAGCATCATTGCGTCAACTTCGAAGCGGGTTCTGTTCCATCCGCCTTGAGGATCGGAATTATTATAATTGACGGCAAGTTTCTCAATAAACGTTTTAATTTCTTCAGCAAGCAAATATCCATATTGATATCCGCGTTGATACGGCTTACCTTCTATGTGAACAAAGATCCAACCTTTATCTTCATAACGGAATGCCGGACCATACCACTTAACAGTTTCCATCGGAATGTATTCTGATATATCCGTTACCTCAGATAATTCAACATCATCAAACCATACTTTACCTTGTGCGTTTCCATTATATCCAAAGTGTAATCGGATTCTGTCTTTCGATTTTGTAGCAACAAACATCACTTCAACTTTTTGCCACTCTTTTGTATCACCAACTGATGGCGAGCTGTTTGTAAACGGAAATGATTCCATTGTAAGAGCCGCTGCTACAGATGTTGGATACTGATCAATTGGATTTGTTTTCGCGCTTTCTGTTTTGACCCACGCGCTCAGTTTGTAAACTTGTCCAACTTTTAGATTTATTTCATCCGATGATATTGTGCTTTGTGCCCAGTTGTCATGAAGGAAAGAAATAGAAACATTACCTGAATGAAAAACATTTTTACTGAATTCAGCTTTTCCGGTTGATTCGATTTTCCAATTTTCAGCATTGCCGGTAGAAATTAATTTCTCAAATCCCGGATTAAGAACTTTCAGTTGATTATTCTGTGCAAAAGAAATTATGCTGTTAAAAAATAAGATTGCCGATAAAAAAAGGATAGACTGCTTTCTCATTGTTCACTCTGATTTTTTTGATTTTGGGGGTAAAGATAGGGATAATAGAAATAGATTTGAAAGGGAAAAAGAATAAGGACTTGTGAATAGAAGTTAGAAGTAAATTTTCTTTTGAGCTAAAGGACTATCCTTTAAAAAATCCACAATAAATGTTTCCAGAATTGCGAGATAGGATTCTTTGTTTGGTAACGAAAGCAATTTCTGTTTTGCTTGAAGTTTACCGAAAGCAGCAATTTTACCCTGATGATTATCCCACAATAAATATTCTATCCCGGCATCAAAAACAAAAAATGATTCCGAACCTCTGCCCATCGAAACACCTTTTTCATCTCCCGTCTTATTAAAGAACGCATCTTCAACAAAGAAAAGGTATTTAGGCATTATTTCATCATATACTAAATTTTTTATTTCAGGCACAAAAACTTTTTTAGAAGTGTCCCCAATCTCAGCATTAACGTATTGAAATTTAATTGGTGTATTTAAATCCTTTTTTTCAGCTCTGGTAATTTTTGCAAAAGAATTTTCTGCAAGAAGAATCGGCACATAATTTTCTAAAAGTTCAATCTCTTTGGCAGTTAAAGTTTCTTTTGATTTATTTTTTCTTTCAATATAATCGTGAAGCTGCCCATTATCAAAAAGTGTTGAGATAAAAGGCATTACCAAAATTTCAACACCGGATTGATTAAGTCTTTTATATTCAGGCGCAACAAATGTAAAGCGGTCAGTCGGAGCACACGATAATAATAAAATCGAAAACAACATTATTAATATTTGATTTTTATACTTTTGCAAGTTTTTTACCATTTGTTTAAGTAACGGTTCAAAAAATAGTTTTGCTAAAACTTAATAGCAACACTATTATTAAGATGTTTTTTACTAATAAAAGTTACATGCATCACTTATCTTTACACTAACAGAAATCAAGGGTAGAAAAAATGTCGGTAAATTTATCAAGAACAATATTCGGTTTGTGGCGTTCGCGCGAATGGGGATATTCCGCACAGCAATTAACCGATTTGATTAAACAATGTATTGATATCGGTATAACATCTTTCGATCACGCAGATATTTATGGTGATTATGAATGTGAATTGTTGTTTGGAAACGCTTTAAGGGTTGAGCCGTCTATTCGAAATAAAATGCAGATAGTGACTAAATGCGGAATAAAATTATTGTCCTCAAAATATCCTGATAGAAAGATCAAATACTACGATACAAGTAAAGAACATATTGTTAAGTCTGTAGAACTATCGCTAATGAATCTAAACACAGATTATATTGATGTGTTATTGATTCATCGCCCCGATCCATTTATGAATCCCGATGAAGTCGCCGAAGCGTTTAACGAATTAAAGAATTCCGGTAAAGTGTTGGAATTCGGCGTTTCAAATTTTTTGCCCGATCAATTTAGTCTATTACAATCCCGGTTGAGTTTTCCGTTAGCAACAAATCAAATTGAGGTTTCAGTATTAAACCACGAACATTTCGATAACGGCAATGTTGATTTCCTTCATGAAAGAAAAATTAATCCAATGGTATGGTCACCACTTGCCGGTGGCAAACTTTTTTTCGACAACTCGGAAAGAGCAAGTAAAGTCCGTTCATTACTATATGAATTAGCAAGCAAGTATAATGCGCCTTCAATCGATTCTATTGCAACGTCGTGGTTATTTGTTCATCCGGTTAATTTTGCTGTAATAATCGGTAGCGGAAAGCTTGATCGGATAAAATCTGCTCAGTACGGAGAGAAAATAAATTTAAGTCGGGAAGACTGGTTCAAAATCTGGATAACTGCGCGAGGACAGGAAGTTCCATAAATCAAAAAGCCCCGAAATCTTACCGGGGCTTTATGGCAAATAACAGAGTGAAAATTAAAACTCGGTAGTAAGTAAACCAAGCACATTCATCAATTCAAACTGCTTTGTAAAATAACTAAACTGTGCCTGAATATCGTTGTTCTGAGCTTGTAAATAATCTCTATATGATTGCTGCATCTCAATAAAAGTAGCAGAGCCAAGTTCATAGTTCTCACTTTTTATATTCCAGTTCATTCTAGCAGAAATTAAACTCTTTTGTGTTACTTCAACCTGTATTTTTGCGGTTTCAAGATCAAGCAGAGTATTTTTAACCTGAGCTTTAATTTCTTTTTCCAATGCTTTAAGATCTTCATTAACATTTTTTATCTGAACATCTGCGGATTGAATAGCAAAGTCTGTATTCCAGTTAGAGAAGATCGGAAAGTTTAATGATAGACCTAAACTCAACACGCGTCTATTAAATAGATCTCCCGGTCTAATAGCGCTTGTTGAATATCTGTAGTTTCCGCTCAATGAAGGGAATAATCCGGATCGGGCAATTGTCATCTGATATTCTGCGCTTTCCAATTTCAGTTTCTGACTTTGATAGTCCTTTCGATTTTTAAGAGCAGTATCAAAAAGTTTCTCCTGATCCTCTTTGGAGTAATAATTAAAATTAACTTCCTGTGGTGATTCAAATGTATACTCACCTGTTATATCGAGAGTAAGATATTTAAGCAAATTAATTTTAGCTTTTTCATAATTAGTTTTTGCCTGAAGAAGAGCAAGTTCGGAATTAGCAGTTTGTACATCTTGAGAATATACATCGGAAACGGTAATCATTTTTAGATCGAGCATTTCTTTAATTTTATCGGAAAGGTTTTTATTATAAGTATAATTTTCTTCCTGGAATTTTAAGAGTCGCTCGTAGCTTATAATAGAAAAGTAAAGACTTGCTGTTTGAAGAACAATATCCTGTTTGAGTTTATCAAAATCGAATTTTGCTGAGTTTAGATTTGTTTCTTTTTGTTTGATGTTTGCAAAATTAGACAACCCATTAAACAATGTAACGTTACCGCTTGCTGATAATGAATAGCTTCTTGAATCTACCTGTGAAGGGGGGATTACCTGTTCCCTTCCAAAGAAGTCCAATTGTGTACCACCATCATCATTTGTTCTCGACCATCCCCACGAACCGCCAATACCTAATGTGGGTATCAGATCTCCATAAGCAGTTTTAACGCTTGCTTGTTGTGTTACAAGACTGTTTTGGGATTTTACTAAACTTGTATTGCTATGTAATGCAATCGAAATTGCATCGTTCAATGTTAATTTCTTTTGTGCAAATACTGTAGTAACAAAAATTAACAAGCTTACTACTATTAAATAATTATTTTTTTTCATTCTATATCTCTAAATATTTTTCAGTAATTACAAAATCTTCATTATTGATTATTAAATCCTACTCATATCTTAAAGCATCAATAGGATTAAGTTTTGATGCTTTTCTTGCCGGATAGAACCCGAAAAAGATTCCTATTGCACCAGCAAAACCGAATGCTAGTAAAATAATTTCCGGCTGAATATTTGCCGCCTGACTAGTATAGTTATTAAGCAAATAGGCCACGCCGAAGGAGAGGGCAACTCCTAAGATCCCTCCAGCTAAGCTTAATACTACTGCTTCGGTTAAAAATTGAATTAATATATCGGCTGCACGTGCACCAATCGACAATCTAATTCCTATTTCTCGTGTTCGCTCCGTAACAGAAACAAGCATAATATTCATAATACCAATACCACCAACAATAAGAGATACTCCGGCAACAGAACCAAGTAGGATGGTAAGAATTTTGGATGTCTCTGTTGCTGCAGTTGCTAAATCAGCCTGATCTTGAATTGTGAAATCATCCTCTTCGCCTTGAGTTAGTTTATGAGCTTCTCTCATAATCCTTCTCAACTCTTCTTTTGCTTTCGGAATCTGTTCGGCAGATGTTGCGCTTACTTGAATAGAGCCGATAAATCTTCCACCGGAAAGTCTTTCATGTACAGTCCTTGATGGTGCTAAAATTATATCGTCATTACTTGTACCAACGGAAGTTTGTCCTTTCTCTGCAAGAACACCAATAATTTTGAATGGTACATTTCTTATTCTAACCTGTTGACCAATTGGATCGTCATCCGGAAATAGATTCTTTGCCACTTCGGAACCGAGAACACAAACTTTAGATCTTGCAAGAATATCTCTTTCAGTAAAAAATTCGCCGGACTTAAGTTTCCAGGATCTTATTTGCAAATAATCTTCCGATACACCCTGAACCTGGGTAAACCAGTTGCCAACACCACCAATAATTTGTCCACCGGAACGAACAATTGGTGTTACACCAGTAATTAGTGTTGCTTCATCTTTAATCTTCTGAACATCATCAAAGGTAAATCTATTAAAAGAACCCATGCCTCTATTAACACCGCCGCTTGCAGAAGCACCGGGAGTAATAACAATTAAATTAGAGCCTAAAGAAGAAATCTGATCTTCAACCTGTTTTTGGGCACCATCACCAATTGCAACCATCACAACAACCGCAGCAACACCAATAATAATTCCAAGCGCCGTAAGAAGACTTCGCATTCTAGATTTCATTATACTTCTAAATGCTACTTTCAAAATATTTTTTACTTGCATATTTAATCCTCCACCCGAAGAACGGAATCTTCACTTAATTTTTTTATTTCTTCTTTTCCGAACAATCTATTCTTAATAGCAAAATCTTTAATCACTTTTCCATCTCTCATTTCAATAATGCGTTTTGAAAACAAAGCAAAATCACGTTCGTGCGTAACCAATACAATTGTAATTCCTTCATCATTCAATTCCTGAAAAACAGAAAAGACTTCAACAGAAGTTCTGCTATCAAGGTTGCCGGTAGGTTCATCTGCTAATATTAGAGAAGGTTCGTTCACAAGTGCGCGAGCAATCGCAACTCTTTGCTGTTGACCGCCTGAAAGCTGGCTCGGTATATGGTGAATTCTATCGCCAAGTCCCACGCGTTCAAGTGCTTTCTTTGCTTTTTCTATAGGGTCTTTAAATCTATGACTTCTATCGTATAAAAGCGGAAGTTCAACATTTTCCAAAGCCGTTGTTCGGGACAGCAAATTAAAACCCTGGAAAACGAAACCAATCTTGTGATTTCTAATAGCCGCATATTCATTGGGTGTAAATTTACTTGTATCCATTCCATCAATGAAATATTCACCCGATGTGGGTTTATCGAGACATCCCAATAAATTCATTAAAGTTGATTTACCGGAACCGGATGCGCCCATTATAGCAACAAATTCACCTTCATCAATATTAATATCAACTTTTCTTAAAGCATGAACATCCACTTCTCCAATAGAATATGTCTTGGACAATCCGGAAGTTCTTATAATATTTCTAGCCAAAGTGAACCTCCTTAGAAACCTCGTCCAAAACCAGGAGCTCTGTTCTGTTGTGTTGGGTTTAATGGATTTGTTGAAGTCGTTTTTGTCTCCGGTTCAACAATTCCCGTAATTAATTTCATTCCTTCTTTAATGTTCCGGCTTCTAACAATTTCAGAATTTTTTCCATCGCTTATTCCAAGGAATACCATTCCCATTTGAAGTTTACCATCATCATCTAAATACCAAACTCTTCCAAAATTTCTATTACGTCCACCTTGCTGATTACCTCTCATAAAATTCATGCCGCCGCCATTACCGCTGCCGGAGCCCATCTGTCCAAATCCCATTCCCATTCCTCTGTTCTTCAAACTATCGGGCATTTTTTTAATTTGTTCTTCCATTCTTTTAGTATATTCGGCCATCATTTCATCCGGAGGTGTAAAGCGCAATGCAACGTTTGGAACAATTAGAACATCATCTTTTTCTGCAACATAGAAGTCAACCGTAGCCGTCATGCCCGGAAGCAAGAGTTTTTCCTTATTATCAGCTCTTACAACAACAGTATAATTTACTACGTTCTGAATTGTTTGAGGACTTAATCGTATCTGAGAAACTTCGCCTTCAAATTTTTTATCCTGGAATGATTGAACGGTGAATTGAACTCTCTGACCAATTTTAATTTGACCGATATCGCTTTCATCAACATTTGCGAGAATTCTCATTGAAGACATGTCTTCAACCATTGTAAAAAGTGTTGGTGCAGATAAACTTGCTGCAACAGTTTGACCCTGTTCAACATTACGATTAATTATTTTACCGGAAATTGGTGCGGTAATAAAAGCATACTCAAGATTTGTCTTTGCTTTTTCAATTGCAAACTCTGCGGATTTTAATGATGCTAGAGCAGTTTCAATTTGAGTTTGTGAAGTAATAAAATCCAGTTCGCTGATAAACTTTTTTTCATAAAGACGTTTATTTCGTTCGTGTTTAGCTAATGCTTCGTTATACTGAGCTTTGGTTCTCTCAAGAACAGCTTGCTGATCCCTTACTTGCGCTGAAAGTAAAGTAGTATCTATCAATGCAAGCAGTTGACCTTTTTTAACTTCGTCGTTAAAATCAACATAAAGTTTTGCGATTCTACCTGATACTTGTGTTCCGACTTCAACGGTTGATAATGCTTCGAGAGTACCTGTACTTGTTATTGTGTTGGTAATTTTACCTTTTTTAACCTCTATAAAGTTAAATTTACTCTCTTCGTTATCACCATTACTAAACACAAGGAAAGCGGTGATAATAACCGCAACAGTAACTATTCCATAAATTAAATATTTCTTTTTCATTACAATGCCTTATTTAGAATTTTTGATCAATAAATTAATTACCACCAGGACGCATCTGTTGTCTTCTGGCTTGCATTTCTTCTTGATATTTTTTGTACTCCGCTTTCTGTTTATCAGTAAGAATTTTTTCGATCTTTTTGTTGGCTTCTTCTCTTAGCTTCATCATTTGATCTCTCATTTGTTCACGGTCGCCGCCGCCACTAAACATACCTTGCATTTGTTCCGATTGCTTTGCATAAATATCTTCAATCTGCTTGGTTTGCTTATCGTCGAGTTTAAGTCTTTCTTTTAATTCTTTTGCGCGTTCTTTTGGATCAAATCTGGGTTGTGCAATAATAGTTGAAAATGAAACAGTAAAAAGTAAACCGAGTACAAATAATTTGCGTAACATTTTTTACTCCATTTTTTATTAATGATTAATAAAAACTTTGTTTTAATGAGCGGTAAAATTAATGGTTGTTCTTTAATTAAACTACATTTTTACCGAATAACTACATATAAAGACAATTAATTCAAAAGATGGGTTTAACCGTTGATTGGCCTTTTTAAAAAACTTAACCTTCAAAATCTGCCAAAAGCTACTGAATATGTTGAATTTAGATTAAAAAACGGGAGTGAACTGATTTTGGATTTTAAATTATGTTCGACAATAAATCAATTAAACAAAGTAAACCTGTTGTTAACATGTAACTTGGACGTCATAAGCTTAGCAGATTCAAGATGGATTCAAAAAATTTTGGCTGCCGTTCGTTTAGTTTCTATTATTTGCTCTCGGGAATTGCTGTAACAAAATCCTCTCTTATTGGACTAAAAGTATCTAATAGAATTCCTTCTTCCAGACATAAAACTCCGTGTTCAATATCAGGCGGAACAAAAAATCCATCGTTGGCAGAAAGAATCTTTTTTTCGTTTCCTATTGTAACTTCAAATTTACCGCTTGCAACAAAAGTGGACTGGCTATGTGGATGTTTATGAAGTGCCCCTATTGCTCCTTTGTCAAAATGAATTTGCACCATCATTATATCATTATTATAGCCCAAAAATTTTCTTTTTAAGCCGGGTACAACTTCCTGCCAATCCATGTTTTTGGATTCGATGAACAAATTACTTTGATATTTCATATCCTCTCATTTGCAGTTTCTTATAGAAAATAGAATTAACGTTCAACCCGTCCCGATCCGCCACTCTTAATAAGTTTTTCTACTTCGTCCACTGTTACGTGATTAAAATCCCCGGGAATTGTTTGCTTAAGACATGAAGCAGCAACCGCAAATTCAATTGCGTCCTTTGAATTATTTTTAGAGAGCAGACCATAAATCAATCCCGAAGCAAATGCATCGCCGCCGCCAACTCTATCAACAATTTGAATATCATAACGCGAAGTTCGGTATGGAGTTTTACATTCTTTATTATCAATTAGTAATGCGCTCCATCCGTTTCGGGATGCCGAATAACTTTCTCTCAATGTAATTGCAACAGCTTCGAATGAAAATTTTTCTTTCAATTCTTTGGCAAGTTCAAAATATCCTGTTTCATTCAATTCTGCTTTGTGAATATCCGTTCCCTTTGGTTTCATACCAAGACTTTTTTCGGCGTCTTCTTCGTTTGCAATACAAACATCAACATATTCCATAAGCGGAATCATTACTGACTGAGCTTCCTTTTCAGTCCATAACTTTGCTCTAAAATTTAAGTCGCAACTGATCTTAGCATTTTTTGACTTAGCAATTTTGCAAGCATTAATTAAACACTCCTGTGCGTTTTTACCTAATGCTGGCGTTATTCCTGTAAAATGAAACCAGTTCGCACCATCCAAAACTTTTTCCCAATCAATATCATTCAGAGTAATCTGACTTATAGAGGAGTTCGATCGATCATAAATTACTTTGGAAGCGCGCTGACTTGCACCGGTTTCCAGAAAATAAATTCCGACTCTTTCACCGCCGCGAGAAATAAAATCTGTCTTCACGCCATATCTTCGTAAATGATTAATTGCTGCTTGACCTATTTCATGTTTAGGTAATTTTGTAACAAAGTAACTTTCCAATCCAAAATTGGAAATTGATACAGCAACATTTGCCTCTCCTCCGCCGTATGTTACATCAAAGTTCTGTGATTGAACAAACCTTTCAAAATTAGGTGTACTAAGCCGCAGCATAATTTCGCCGAATGTTACAACTTTATTAGCCATTTATATCCCTCTTGTTAAAATTGAATCACAATAATTTTTATAAAATTTTTTCATTTAATATCGAAATCTAAATTCAAATGTACTTAATTACAAAGTCAATCTGTTTTAGAATACAGAAAAGATGTTTATTGAAGAATCCTGGAAGTAATATTATTAAAAAAGCTCAAAAATTACTTTTGAGCTTTTAGTGCATCCAGCCGGATTCGAACCGGCGACCTGCTGATTAAGAGTCAGATGCTCTACCAGCTGAGCTATGGATGCGGTGCAAAAATAAGGAAAATTGAGAACCCTACAAAGTTCAACGTTAATTAACCTGAAAAATATTTCTCCGGAGCTTCTATTTTTCGATTAAGATTTGCTAATTTTATACAGTAATTAGTTACAACTCTTCCCTTTCTCAAAAATATTAGGAAAGAAAATTAATGATAGAGAACCTTAAAGATCCGGCTATTCTCTTTTTTATAATTGGACTATTGGCTGGAATCGTAAAATCAGATTTAAAACTACCCGAAGCTATCTATGAAATAATAAGTATCTATCTTCTCCTATCAATCGGATTGAAAGGCGGTGTTCAATTAGCAGAGTCCAACCTTTCATCATTAATAATACCCGCTGTTGGAACAATCTTTATCGGTATAACAATTCCTGTTGTTGCATATATTATCTTAAGAAGAATTGGAAAATTTAACAGGGCAGATTCTGCAGCCATTGCCGCTCACTATGGTTCTGTTAGTGCAGTTACTTTTGCCGTTGTATTAATTTACCTGGATAGAATTGGAGTTAAGCACGAAGAATTTACTACGGTGCTGCTTGTTCTTCTGGAAATTCCGGCAATTGCTGTCGGTATTTTTATTGCAAGAGTAAGAGCAAGTAAAACACAAGTTTCATATGGTAAACTATTTCACGAAGTCCTCTTCGGTAAAAGTGTTTATCTTTTATTAACCGGGTTAATCGCCGGATATATACTTGGTCCCGAAGGCGTTAAACCGGTTAAGATTGTTTTTTCGGATCCATTTAAAGGCGTGTTAACTTTCTTTCTACTTGAAATGGGACTTGTTGCATCAAGAAGATTATCTGATTTAAGAAAAGCGGGTTCGTTTTTAATATTATTTGGAATGATCATGCCATTAATTTCCGGATTGTTCGGAACACTGGTTGGATATTATACAGGTTTATCAATAGGCGGAACGACTGTTCTGGCAACATTAGCGGCAAGCGCATCATATATTGCAGCACCCGCAGCAATGCGCATTGCAGTACCAGAAGCAAATCCAACTTATTATCTTACAGCATCACTTGTAATAACTTTTCCATTCAATCTTATTGTTGGAATTCCAATTTATTATTGGATGTCTGTAATTATTCATTAAGGAAAAATCTATGCAAAAAAAATTAGTTACAATTATAACTGAATCAATTCTGGAACAAATGATTGTTGACGATCTTAAAAAAATCGGCGCAAAAGGATATACAATTCTAGAAGCACGCGGAAGCGGTGCACACGGTACACGTAGTGCCGATTGGGGACAAAATCAGAATATTCAGATCGAAGTGATTTGTAATGATTTGACTGCTCAGCAAATTATTGAACACTGTCAAAAAAATTATTATTCAAATTATGCTATGGTAATTTTCACTACCGATATTCAAGTATTACGATCGGACAAATTTTAAAATGGAGATAAAATGAAACAATTAGACGCTAACAAAAAATTACTCTTAGTTTCTGCAATTATTACCATTACTGGAATTATACTTTCCGGACCAATAGGAATTTTATTAACGCAAATTAAACCACAACCCGTTTGGCAAGGCGAGGCTATTTTTATTGCTAATTACAATTATGTTCAGACATTCCCATATATGTTCGGTTTTATTCTGATTCTTGGTTTTACACTATTCATGTCAACTTCATTCAGACTTGCAGCCACCGGTTATCAAAAAGTTTTCCGGTTAGCGGCTAATATTTTTACTTCTGTTTATGTTGTGTTGGTAGGTTTGAACTATGCGATTCAGATATCTCTGGTGCCGGCTTTGGTTTATAAGAGTCCTTCTTTTGCTGCTCTGTTTACTATGGCTAATCCCCGATCGGTCGGCTGGATATTAGAAATGTTTGGTTATGGATTTTTAGGAGTGGCTACAATTTTGATTGCACCGGTTTTTAGAAAAGGATTAAGAATGAAAATTGTAAGATACCTTCTAATAGCCAATGGTATTATCAGTATTCTTGGTGCAGCAGCTACAACATTAGGAACAATGTGGTTAATGGAATGGCCCGGAATTGTAAGTGTTGTTATATGGAATTTGTTAATTCTTGCAATAATGATTTTAGTAATTGTAGATATTTACAAAACAAAATTTGCCGAATGAATTAAAGAGAATTGGGAATTACAATTCGCAATTCCCAATTCTAAATTTTCAATTGCTTTCAATAACCCGCAGCCTGTCCGTCTTTTCTGGATTCCGATGCACCATAATAAACTTTATTAACCGCATCGTACATAATTGCCTGGTAACCGCCGTAGTTTCCAACATCATAACGGACTTTGTGACCCATCTTTATAAGCTCACGAATTACTTCATAATCAAATGCGGACTCAAGGCAAACCTCGCCGCCATCTGTCATTCTTTCACCGGTTGGTTCGGATGATCCTTCGTGGAGAATTCTTGGTGCATCCCCCGCTTCCTGAATATTCATTCCGAAGTCAATTATATTCATTACTATCTGAACATGACCCTGAGGTTGAGTTGCACCGCCCATAACTCCAAAACTTAAGAATGGTTTTCCGTCCTTTGTAACAAATGCCGGAATGATTGTGTGAAAAGGTCTTTTGTGCGGTGCATACGTATTGAAGTGTCCATCTTCAAGCATAAACATTTCGCCGCGGTCCTGAAGAACAAAACCAAGTTTGTATGGAGTCATTCCGCTTCCCATGCCCCGGTAATTACTTTGAATAAGTGAAATCATATTACCTTCTTCATCGGCAACAGTTAAATAAATTGTGTCTCCTTCTTTCAATGCCGGGTTGCCGGCGTCATATGTTCGGGCAGCACGATTATCGTTGATTAATTTTCTTCTCTGCTCTGCATATTCTTTGGAGATTAATTCTTTAACAGGAATTTTATTGAACTCGGGATCTGCATAAAATTTTGCGCGGTCTTCGAAAGCAAGTTTCTTAGCCTCAACAAAATAATGGACATGTTCTTTCGAGCCGAAACCAAACTCCTTCAACGGATACTTTTCTAAAATATTTAACATTTGTAAAGCAGCAATCCCCTGTCCGTTTGGTGGTAATTCCCAAACATCATAACCACGATAATTTGTTGAAACGGGTTCAACCCATTCCGATGTATGATCGGCTAAATCTTTATAAGAAAGGAATCCACCGACTTCCTTCATGTATGCATCAATAACTTTTGCTACCTCACCTTTGTAAAAATAATCACGTCCTTCTTTTGCAAGTTTTTCATAGGTGTTTGCCAGATAAGGATTCGTCCACACCTCTCCCTTTTCAGGACCTTTGCCGTTCTTCATAAAAATTTCTTCGAAACCGGGAAATCGTTTTAATGATTGCGCATTCCTCTGCCAGTAATATGAAATCAATTCGGAAACCGGAAAACCTTCGCGCGCATATTTAATAGCGGGGGCTAAAATTTCCGTCATCGGCAGTTTACCAAATTTTTTATGCAATTCGAACCAGCCATCAACACAACCCGGAACACTAACAGGTAATGGTCCTAGTGCTGGAATACGTTTAATATTATTTTTCTTAAAGTACTCCAATGTAAGTGAATAAGGTGAGCGTCCGCTTGCATTTAATCCGAATAACTTTTTATCCTTTGCGCTCCAGACGATTGCAAAAAGATCGCCGCCAATTCCGCTTCCGGTTGGCTCCATCAATCCGAGACATGCATTGGCTGCAATAGCAGCATCAATTGCACTTCCACCTTTTTTCAAAATATCTAATGCAACCTGAGTTGCCAATGGTTGACTTGTAGCAGCCATTCCGTGTTTGGCAATAA
>Ga0067045_1030814_pt1 | contig 14019 bp, 14 predicted proteins | sample TerdegcTABiofilm_FD_59184 | JGI IMG/M metagenome (GOLD analysis project Ga0067045, IMG submission 59184) | Combined Assembly of (Gp0054472, Gp0054536) Wastewater bioreactor microbial communities from Singapore -Terephthalate degrading...
CATCCTGGCTGACCGCTTACCCCCTGTGGATCGCTCATTACGGCGTACCGCAGCCCACCATGATCCAGCCCTGGGCTTCCTGGACCTTTTGGCAGTGGACGGATAAAGGCGACGGTTTGGCTTTCGGTATGGAAAGCAAAAACCTTGACATGAACTGGTTCAACGGCTCAGAGCAAGAATTGCGCCTATGGGCTGGCGTCGAACCTGCCCCACCCCCGGAACTTTCGCTGGAAGAGAAGGTCGCTCGTCTCTGGGAGGCGCACCCGGAAGTGCATTAGAGTCGCCAGTTGTCAACGGGGGAAGCGCGGCGGTGGGCAGCCTGGGCATCGGCATCGGCGAGAGCCAGGTAGTGCTGTACCATACTCAGTGTTGTGTGGCCGAGGATGCGCTGGAGGGTGAACACATCACCACCGTTGCGCAGGTATTGAATGGCAAAGGTATGGCGGAAGCGGTGAGGGTGGACGTTGGGCACACCGGCACGCTCGCCGAGACGTGTTAGTAATTTTCGTAAAGAATCTCGATCTAATGGATGCCCTTCGCGGCTGAAAAATAGTTCATCGCCCTTGTACTCAGTATTGCGAATGGCCATATATCGCCACAGGACTTTTTTGGTGACATTTCCGATAGGGATAATACGGGGGCGTGATTTGATCCCGGACATAAATGGGCGCACGGTAACTGTGGCATTTTGCAGGTCAATATCTTTAATAGTCAGCCGGCACAATTCAGAGGCGCGTAGACCGGTATCGAGCAGGAGCATGAAGATGGCGCGGTCTCGGTGTGCAGTTGCTCTTGGCATGGTGAAAGATTCGCGTTTGCCTTTTGACGGCGCGGTTCGGTCAATTGCTTTTAGCAGGGCTTTGATTTCGTTTTCGGTCAGAGGTTGGACTTCGCGATAAGCATAGCGCGGTTTGGTAAGAAGCTTATCCGGGCGGTCTGACAGGCCTTCTGTCTCAGTCCACTTGTAGAAAGCGCGCAATGCTTTCCACACATGAAAGACGGATGTACGCGATAGACGGGGGTTTTCCTGAACTGATGCCATAAAATGGCGCAGGTCGTCCACAGTCACCTGGCGGAGCGGCTTATCCACCACCTGTCCCAGCATACTGAGTGCCCACTGATACTGTTCGACGGTTTGGGGGCTGTAGCCATCGGCGCGGCGGGCCATGAGAAAGCCTTCGATTGCCTGAGAAAGTAAGAGGTCTTTGGTTGCCATCTTTTTCCTCCAGATGCCTACCAAAGACCTCTTTGTCCTGCTGATTTGACTATGTAATCTGCCTTAGGTCGGGGCGAAAGGATTTGAACCTTCGACCTCTTGCACCCCATGCAAGCGCGCTAGCCGGACTGCGCCACGCCCCGAATAACGTCGCTTATTATACGCCAGAAGCAATTGCTTGGCAACCTTTTTGAGCTCATTCAAGATTGGGAAAAATTGGGAGGGAGATTCAGTGCGGCCAATCGCCTGTCTCGTTTTGCGCTCCCGACGCGGCAAGCAAAATTGGTTTGTCCTGGCTGTCTTAAGTCCTAAGGAGGGGATCAATCCGGCAGAAGAAGGCCGGTGGCGCCGTCCGGGGTAATTTTTTCGATTTGCACTTGGCCAAACTGGTTCCAAATCCGAGAAGACGACTGGGCGGCAACCCTTAGATAATTATCCGTCAAGCCATGAAGCATCCAACTGGAATTTTCTTCCTCCTGATTGGCTTCCCACAGCACTTCGAGGGTTTTGCCAAGGAACTGGCGGCGATAATTTTCTGAGGATTTGGCCAATACGGCGCGGAGAAGGGCGCTGCGGCGCTTTCGGATTTGATGAGGTACTTGATTGGGCATTCGCTCCGCTGCAACGCCCGGACGGGAAGAAAAGGTAAAAATATGCCCGGCGGCAAATTGCATCTCTTGAACGAATTCCAGAGTCTCCGCAAATTCTTGCTCGGTCTCGCCAGGGAAGCCAACGATCATGTCGGTGGTCACGGCGATCTGCGGGGAGACCTGGCGCGCCATTTGCACCAGGCGTGAGAAAGACTTCGGGGTAGTTTTGCGTGCCATGCGCTTCAGCACAGTTTCGGAGCCGGATTGCAGGGGTAAATGCAGATGACGGCAAAGCCTGGGGTTTTGCCATAGGGTAAAAAAGTCTTCATCCAAATCCCAGGGCTCCAGCGAAGAGAGGCGCAGCCTGGGGACATCGGTATTTTGCAGAATGGCCTCTACCAGGTTGCGGAGATGGGATGCTTTGGCGAAATCCTTTCCCCAAGATCCTAAATGCACGCCGGTTAGTACAATTTCTTTCGAGCCGCCAGCCAGGGCCGCGTTTATATCTTTCAGTACCTCTTGCACAGGTCGGCTGCGCCCTGCGCCGCGCGCCAGGCGAGTGATACAGAAAGTGCAGAAGTTGTCACAGCCATCTTGCACTTTGATGAATGCTCGGGTGCGAAGGTGGGCTCCCGGCAAGGGTTGGCGCGCGATGGGCTCCAGGTCGAAATTTTCTTCTTTGATTTGAAACAGGTTCGCGACAAGCTGCTCTTTTTCGGAGTTGGCGACAACGATGGAAACGCCCGGTAGATCCGCCGCTGCTTTGGGGGAAAGGGTAGCCCAACATCCGGTGACAACCACCTGTTCTGCCCCAGCGCGGGCGGCCTGACGGATCTTCTGGCGAGAATCCGAGGCAGCTTCGGTCGTAACCGCACAGGTGTTGACGATCACCAGTTCTGCTTCGGAGGAATTGTTTACTATCGTATGACCAGCCCATCGCAATTGGGCTGCCATTCGCTCAATTTCCGCCTGGTTCAGGCGGCATCCGATTGAATCCAGGAAAACTTTCATCGTAATTCACAATTACCTTTAAGGACTTTTGGCGACAAAGTTGTCGAAGGTGATATCCACGCCGGGCTGATCATAAGTGCCTGCCATCAACCCGACTTCTCCGGCGGTGTGGGCAAAATCCTGCACCTCGAGCGCTTTCTCCCCGTTGATGTAGAGTGTCAAGTTTGATTGAACGCAGTCGGCGCCGAGACGATGGCTCACATAGCCGGGCTGGATGAGATTATTGTACTGCAAATTTTGGCCGCTGATGACGGTGTATACGCCCTGCTGGACGCGAACGATGCCAGCGTACCCATCGCTGCTGATTAAGAAGGCGTAAAAATTGTTACGGTCAGAGAAGCGGCAAATTAGTCCAAAGTCGTTGTTGTCAGGGCCTGCGACGTGGGCGGCATCCACCTCCAGGCGAACATCTTCAAAATATTTGTGGGGGCGCGACCAGTGGTCACAATTGGGTTGGTTGATCAGGAAGCGCAAGACGCCATCCTGGTAGGTTACCATTGAAACGTTATCGTTCCAGGTATCCCAACCGCTTGAAGTATCGGAGAAATCATCCAGGAATAGCACCTGACCTGGCTGCGATGCCGTGAGCTTCTGCGGGGGGAGGAGTGATGACCCCGAACAGGCCAGTATGATGCACGCAAAAAGCGGGACGATCCATCGAATTGCAGGGCGATATGCCATTGCGCTTTGGGAACCTCCTGAAGGAACCGCTCTAATAACGCAGTGGAAAGAAACGCTCTAACAGCCGACTTGCCAGCATTCCTTCCATTTGATCGGGCTTACTCAAGGAAAGCGCTCTTTGCAGGTGATAAGAAGCGAAGTCGTAATTTTCGCTTTGCAAATAGAATTGGCCAAGCACGAGATGCGCATAGGCGTTGTTGTCGTCAAGCTGGATGGCTTGGAGCAAAAACCGTTCGGCGCTGGCAAAATCGCGCAGATCAAACAATATCCTTCCCATCAGGACGTGCGCGGTGGCATCTTGAGGACTCAGCATCAGAAGACGCCTGGCAGCGGGCAGTCCTTCTTCCCGTAGGTTTGTGGCATAATCCACGCAGAAGCGTGCCAGGCTTGCCCAGACCAGGGGGTTCTCTGGCTCCAGGCTGGCTGCTTTTTGGAAGTGGTTCATGGCGGCCTTCAAATCGCCGGCTTCTGCGGCCGTGTTACCTAATTCAATCTGCCAGGCAGCCTGCTCTGGTTCTAAAGCGGCCAGCGCACGGAGAAAAACCTGCGCCATTTCTGGTTTTCCCTGTCTTCGCCAATACAGGGACATCAACGCCCTGACGGTGGGCGAAGTTGGCGACAAGGACTCGGCATGCTGGAGTGCAGCAAAACCGTCTTTTCCTGTTTGTTGTTGCGCTTCCCCCAAAAACGCCCAGGCTTCGGCGTGGTCCGGGGACTGCGCGACAGCTTGCTCGAAGAGGAGGGCGGCTAGATCCCATTGGCCCAGACCTGCCAGGGCGCGGCCAGTTTGCATCGTGCATTTGACTTCCGAACCGCAATCCTCTTTTCTCAACGCTTTGCGCAATTGAAAAATCTGACTTGAAAGCGATCGGTCGATGGCGGCTGCCTTGTCCAAGGCCTCAACTGCTAGAGCGGGATCGTGTACAGCCAGGACAAAGCCCAGTTCCAACAAAGGATGAGCATTGCCGGGTTGGCGTTCTATCCAGGATTGCAGTGTCTGCGCGGCCCCGGCGAGATCTCCCTCCTGGCGTTGCAAAGCCGCCAGGTCAGCGTGGGTCTGGATAGGGGCTTTGCCCGAAGCCACGAGGGGCTGCCAGGTGTTTATGGCCAACTTTGGACTTCCGCCCAGCCAGTATGCTTTGCCAAGAAGAATCAGACCCTCTGTTGTGAAACCTGGACGGTTGGCGGCGATCTCGAGGCTCTGAATGGCGTCCTGCCATTTTCCGGCCTGAAGATAAAATTGCCCCAATTTGACCCAGAGATCGGTGCGCCAGGGTTGGAATTCCAGGATGACAGTGGTAGCGCTTGCGGCTTTTTGCAGGCTTAAGTGCGTCTCAGCGAGGCTGGCTTGCTGGAAGGCATGGGACAAGCGCAGCGGCGCTGGGTGGAGGTTCAAAAGGATAACCAACAGCCAGGGCAGCCCAATCCCCGCCGCGATGAGTAACTGCCGCCTCAATTGCCCCGGTTGCGACATCACTTGATGGCTTATTTGAGGGAGCGGAACGCGCTTTCAACCAGCTTTGGATCGAAGAAGCCTTCGGAACGTCCCTCTACTGCATAGAGATATACCGCGGCGGTATAGACGCCATTGAGGGTGGAACTGATCAGGCCGCTGATGACCAGCGCAAAGACGAACACCATCCCAACCAGAAGGGCCAACCACACTGTTTCGGTGGCGGCGAGCGTCAGAAAGGTGGCGGGAATCCCGATCAGGAGAATAAGGAATGTGACCAGTCCAAAAAATGCTCCCATGCCGAGATTCCCTGCAATTTGCTCACCCCAAGTTTTCTTCAATAGCTGCACACTGCGTTTAATGGCTTCGATTGGGCCAACATTCTCAACTGCCAGCACCGGTACGACCAGGAAAGTGGCGATGTTCCAGGCAAACCCAATCAGCGAGATTATTGCCCTGCCAAGGCCTTTGCTCTTTTCGGAAAGAGTTTTAAGGATGATACCAACCGTGGCCGCGATCAGGGCATATCCCACGATGGCGCCGAACCGACTGAATGCAATCCTGAGGCCATCTCCTACAGTAGGGTCGCCGCCCCGTAGGCGGATCAGCGCTGCTCCTACGAGCGCGGTATTGGCGAAGAAAATTACCAGGTATTGCGCCAGGTAGAAGAAAAAGAGCACGATAAAGCCCATAATCTGAGATCGCTGACTGAATAAGGTGTCAAATGCGCCTGCCAGGATGGTTGGCAAGAAGAAGGTCAAGGTCACCACCAGTGTGCCGATCGAAGAAAGGATCGGGAAAATCACCAATTCTTTATCTGCCCTAAGAACTCGAGCACTGGCTTTGACTAAAGTCCAGCTATTGGAAATTTTTTGAAACATAGGTGGTTCCTCCTTTCAAAAGAAAAATGATCCTGTGAGCAGGTGGGACCAGGCCCTAGTGTTTCGATCCGCCATTTTCGCTGTTCTTGCTTTCCGGCGGCTTCGCATCCTTTCCCTTGCCTAATTCTTGCGAGCGCTCATAGGCGGCCCATATCGCGCGGGAGATGGCGGTGCGGAAGCCAGCCTTTTCGAGATAATATAAAGCGGCTGCAGAAGTGCCTCCCGGCGAGGTAACCTCATTGCGTAAACGGGCGGGGTGCGCTTGTTTGGAAATATAATAATCCACCGAGCCGCGCACCGTTTGAACAACGAGCTGTTCGGCAATACGGCGTGGAAAACCCAGGTGCACGCCTGCATCAATCATCGCTTCCATGAAGAGAAAGGTATAGGCAGGCCCCGTGCCGGAGAGCGCCGTTGCCATATCCAGATAACTTTCTTCTTCCACGTATACTTCTGAGCCGAGCGCGGAAAGAACCTGGCGGGCGGTTTCCATCTGCTCGCTGGTTACAGCAGGGGAATTTGTCCAAACGGTGATTCCTTCTCCAATCTGCGCTGGCGTGTTTGGCATGGAACGCACGACGCTATCATGTTCTAATCCATCTCTGATCATCTGGATTGAAGCTCCGGCAACAATCGAGATCACCACCGCTTTAGAAGGTACGTGGCCTTTCAATCCAGCCAACACGCGCGGGAGAATTTGAGGCTTGACAGACAGAATGACGACATCTGCCTGACTGACTGCCAGTTTATTATCCCAAAGGGCTTTGACGCCATAACGCGCCTGCAATTCCTGATTGTGATCCAGTTCTGGGCCCGAGATCACAATGCGATCGCCTGTGGTCAAATTATTCCTCAGTAAGCCGCCAATGATCGCCTCAGCCATTGCGCCTGGTCCAATCACAGCTATGACAAGTGAATGATCCATTTCTCCTCCGATAAGCCTGGCCTGATTAATTTGCCGACCAGCGAGCAAAAATTGCAGTCGAAAGCAGCCGCCGGGCGCTTTGTTCTTCCAGCGCGATTTCTCCAGCTTCTACCTGACCTTTCCATCCTGACATAAGCTCTTGCAACGCGTAATAGAGCGTCAGCGCAGAGGCTTTGACGGCATAAGCGGTAATCACCACAAACGCAGGGCTCGGGCTGAGGATCTGTTTGCAGGAATGTAACAACTCCGAAATGAGTTTGTAAAATTCCCAAACCTCTCCCTTTGGTCCCCGGCCGAATTTGGGCGGATCGAGGATAATGCCTTCATAATGCGCTCCACGCCGGTTTTCGCGCTGAACGAACTTTAGCGCATCTTCTACAATCCAGCGGATTGGCATACCAGCCAATCCGGAAAGTTCCTGGTTTTCCCGAGCCCATGTCACTGCTTTGCGAGAGGCGTCGATATGGGTCACCCTGGCGCCCGCAGCTGCGGCTGCCAGGGTCGCCAGGCCTGTGTACCCAAACAGATTCAATACCTGGACGGGTCTAGCAGCTTTTTTGACCTGGCTGCGGATCCAATCCCAATGTACAGCCTGTTCAGGAAAAACCCCTATGTGACGCGAAGCCGTGGTTTGAACCTTCATGCAGAGATCCTTATAACGGATCAACCAGGATTCAGGCAGGCATTTTGAGCTTTCCCAGTGCCCGCCGTTTTCTTCGGGAGCGGGAATAAACTTGCCATCTATTTGCTGCCACTCCTTGACCGGCAGAGCCGTTTGCCACATTGCTTCTGCCTCAGGACGGACCAACCGGTAAGGTCCATAGCGTTCGAGCTTGTAACCGTTGCCGCTGTCCAGAAGCTTATAGTCCTCCCAGTCTGGAGAAGACAGGATTGATAAATGAGGGGTTTGAGAGGCAATAGCCATCAACAAAGCAAAGTATACCAGAGAAATGAGAGCAGGTTATAATGGCAAAATATTCTTTCAGTTCAAGATCATTTATGAGGCTCAGGAATGAAATTTAATTTTGACGTGATGCCTGACCGCCGAGCTACAGAGAGCGCAAAATGGAATCAGTACGACTCCGATGTTTTGCCCATGTGGATCGCTGATATGGATTTTTTATCGCCACCGGCGGTGATCGAGGCGCTGCAGCAACGAATCAGCCATGGTATTTTTGGATATGCTGCGCCGATCCCGGAACTGATTGAAGTCATTATCGAACGGCTGGATCATCTTTACGGCTGGAAAGTGCACCCTGAAGACATTCTTTTCATTCCCGGAGTTGTGACAGGGTTAAACCTGGTTTGCCATGCCACTGTCAAACCAGGGGAGGCGGTCCTAATCCAACCCCCTGTTTATCCTCCTTTTCTATGGGCTGGGGCAAACGCGGGGGCGAGCCGCCGGGATGCTGTCCTGATGCTCGAAGCGGATGGTGTTTACAGGATCGACTTTCAACAATTTGAAACGACTATAGATGAGCAGACCCGATTGTTCTTGCTCTGCAACCCTCATAACCCTGTAGGACGGGTCTTCTGCCGGGACGAACTTGAACAAATGGCTCAAATTTGCCTAAAACATCATCTTACTATCTGTTCGGACGAAATCCACTGCGAATTACTCTTCTCAGGCCAGAAACATATTCCCATCGCCACATTGGATCATGAGGTTGCTGCCCACACCATCACGCTGATGGCGCCCAGCAAGACCTTTAACATCGCCGGCTTGGATTTTTCGATTGCTATCATCCAAAACCCAGACTTGAGGCGACAAGTGGAAAAGGCACGCGCCGGGATGGTGCCTTCTGTTAACTTGCTTGGTCAGATTGCAGCCCTGGCGGCTTATCGCGATGGACAAGAATGGTTAGATGAATTGTTGATCTATCTGGAAGCTAATCGCGATCTTTTGTATGAATTTGTATCTGAAAAGCTTCCTGGCATTAAAATGCAGCGGCCAGAAGGGACTTTTTTGGCCTGGCTGGATTGCAGGAATGCGGCAATTCCTGGAAACCCCTATGAATATTTTCTCCAAAAGGGGCGTGTAGCCCTGTCGGATGGGCGTCTGTTCGGAACGGGTGGCGAAGGCTTTGTGCGGCTTAACTTCGGTTGCCCTCGTTCGGTGCTCACCGAAGCTTTAAAGCGCATGCAGTCCGCTTTGTCCTGAACGTTTCCTAACCGGATGCTTATATAAATCTAATGGAGCGGTCGCGCCTTAACGGTAAAATTTGGCTATGAAGATCTATAGCAAACAAACGAACAAACTGGCCAGCAGATCCGTAGGCTGTATTGCGATTTTCTTGATTGGACTCCCATTTGTGCTGGGTCTGTCTTATTTATTCTTGCGGGGTCTGGGGGCTTACCTGATCGTTGCGGATCCACTAGAGAAATCTGAAGCGGTTGTCGTTCTAAGTGGCGGTGGGAACCCCAGGCTGGAAGAAGCAGGGCGGTTGTATAAAGAAGGATTGACGGATAAATTTGTCCTCACAGAGACAGGAAACAAGATCGCTGGTTATAACCAGGACTATTCCTTTTATGAAACGCTCAAAATTCTGAACATGGACATTCCTCCCACTGCAATTTATATCACGGAGGAACATGCCAAAGATACCTACGCTGAAGCTGTTGCTGTGCTTGACTTAATGAAAAAGCATCACTTTCGATCTTGTATTGTTGTCACTGATCCCCATCATACTCGACGGGCGCGCTTAATTTTCCGCGATGTTTTTGCCGGAAATGATATTATCGTCCGATTCTGGCCAGCTACCAACCATTGGTATCGGTCGGACAGCTGGTTTCTAAGCCCTTCGGGTTGGTTTGCTACCGTTTCTGAATATATCGGCCTTACCGTTTATCAGCTTGGCATTTATCGCCTGTCAATCTTTCCTTTCGAATAAATGAGAGCCGCCTGTTGCGCTGGCGGCTCTCGTTGTAGGTGGGGGTAATTAATCAGCTAATCACTGTGACACTGGCGGCCTGAAGGCCTTTTGGTCCTTGTTCAATTGAAAATTCTACTTTTTGTCCTTCTTCCAAGCGGCGAAAACCATCCATTACAATAGAGGAAAAATGGACGAAGACGTCACTTTCGCCATCTTCTCGGCCAATGAATCCGTATCCTTTGGATGCATTGAACCATTTTACGATTCCGGTGTACCGTTCTGACATTTTTTACTTTCTCCATACTGAAATACAAAAATTAAAAGCGCCTTTTTTATTCAAATTCTAAAAATTCCCGAATGAAAAGCAGGGCGCCTCCGACAAGGCACAAGATTATCATCTTCCAGCACCCCTGTCAAGATCGCCGTGTTTGGGTAAAACGCGCTTCATTAATCCTGATCAGAGCTATCCATCTCCACAATTCTGAAAGCATGCGCCCAGTGGGAAAATTATGTCGGGCGTGGCCGGGAAATTTCGGCGTTTCAATCCTGGGGGTGGTTGTGCTACAATGAAATTCGAAATACTGTCTCGTTTTTACATTTTCTGCATGCAAAAAAGAGCATGGTTAATTGTTCGTGACTTGAGTTCTAAATTAATAACCATGGAAATTTCGTCAAGAGGAGGCTGAAATGCCAGGTCTCAAAGAGATCCAAAAAGCAAAGAACGCTTATCGCGAAGTTATCCTGGCTATGCCAAACGTCGTTGGAATCGGCGCTGGTTATAAAGTCGTGGGGAATCAAAAAACAGAACACCTCTGTATTATCACGCTTGTCAAGGAAAAAATCCCCGCTTCTGAACTGCCGCCCTCGGGCCGGGTGCCGCCTCGTATCAATGACATATTGACCGATGTTGTGGAAGTGGGGGAATTGCGCGCCTTGCAGGATCACCAGACGCGCTGGCGGCCGTCTCCTGCCGGCGTCAGTATTGGCCATTACCAAATCACAGCCGGGACTCTTGGGTGCATCGTTCGGGATCGAGCAAGCGGAGCTGCGCTGATCCTTTCGAACAATCATGTCCTGGCAAACAGCAATGACGCCAATGAAGGCGATCCTATTCTGCAACCTGGCCCAGCGGACGGCGGGCAAAACCCGCAAGACGCGCTGGCAACCCTTACCAGGTTTATTCCAATTCATTTCACCGATGAGCAACCCCCAGAACCGCCAACTTCCTGCCTGACGCAAATTGCGATTGGCATTGCACAGTTCTTTGGGTTGAAAAAGTGGCTGGCTTCTCTACAAGCGCCACAACAACCCCTCACTAACCTGGTGGATGCCGCTGTGGCGCGCCCAATGAATGAGAATGATCTTCTGGATGAGGTCCTTGAAATTGGACATGTCGAAGGCGTCTTGCCGCCTGAATTAGGGATGAACGTCCGAAAATCAGGACGAACAACTGGGTTGACCACAGGAACGATCACGGTCATCGATACGACAGTAACGGTTGGCTATGTAGGAAGCCGCCTGGCGCGTTTTGACAATCAATTTCTGACTACCCCCATGTCTGAAGGCGGCGACTCCGGTTCTCTTTTAGTGGATGACGTTGCTCGCAAAGCGGTGGGGCTATTGTTTGCGGGTTCTGATAAAACCACCGTTTTTTCACCGATCCAAGCTGTGTTGGACGCGCTGGAAGTGATGCTGTGAAACAAGATGTGAACCACCAGAATATGCTAGCCAGGGCAAGAATCGTCTTGGATACTCATCGCGAACGGTTATTGTCAAAAGCAAATGTCGTCGGCGTTGGGGTAGGCTTACAACAGACTGAAGGCCACTATACTGATACCATTGCCCTGATCGTCTTGGTGACGCGTAAACTGCCGCCTGAAGAACTCGCTGAGGCGGACCTTCTCCCGGAAGAAATTGAGGGTTTTCCGGTTGACGTTCAAGAGACAGGCCGTCTCAACGCAATGGGGCGAGCGCCAGGCTAGAAATTATGGCACTTCAAAGCGACCGCGTTCCTCGTCGTTGATCACCACAGTGTATTTCCCCGCGGGATAGCTACCCAGCTGAATTCGCAACTCAAAGGGGGCCAGAACCTGGGCGCAAATCGCGGCGGGATCGACCAGTGAATACACGTCAATCTCGATTCTGTTTTGTGCATCTAGTTTGTGCACTTCAGCCTTAACTTGGTGGCAAGGCGTAGGCAAAACGCCGGATAATTCTAACGTAATTTGCTTTGGAAAACTCTCCTTTTGGAGCAATTCCGCCGATTCAATGGTTGCCCCGGCGCGCTGCAATTTGATTCCCTCAGAAGTGGGCTGGCCAGCAACTGGCTGTTCGGCCAGAGGAGTTCCAGAATCTATCGTGTTCATGGGCGTATCCAGCAGGTGGGGTGTCTGGTCGACAGCAGGGTTGTCTGGTTCCTCGCTGCCTGGCAGAAGGGGTTTCTCTGCCGGGGCTGGCGTTGTCTTAGAGAGAAATGGGGCGGGAATCTGGCCATTGCAAGCCGAGACAGAAAAAAAGATCAAAACCATCAGGGTATAAGCAATTTTCGATGGCATTTGTTCCTCACCAGGATTACCGGGCACAGAGAGCGGCGCGTCCGGAAAATGATGAACTGGAATGAAAACAGTCTTGTTTATAATACTACAACGCATTGCCGCTTGGGGGAAAGCTCCAAAGATGTGCAAGTCGTTCGATTGATGTGGGCATCAAGGGCGGGCAAAGACGAGGGTGTAATATCCGCCATAAGTGCTGCTGGCGTTATAGACATAGGCAATGCCGATTTCGGTTGCTCTGAGGCTGAGGATATTCTCCCGATGAATTTTACTATTCATCCACCAGGTGAAAGCACCTTGCGGGGTTCCGCCAAATGCTGGGTTGCCTACGTAAATGTTCTCGGAGGCATAGGAATAACGATATTCTTGCGCTTTGATGCGGGTAGTCCAGGAGGAACCGTCGCTGCCAACATGGTCAACAAAATCCTTGCAGGCCATATCGGCGCTGTGCGCATAAGCCGCCGCGGAAAGCTGATTTTGCAAGATCAGTTCTTGAAGTCCGGCTTCTCGCCTGGCCTGGTTAATTGAGAGCAGAAGCTCTTGCTCATAAGCAGAATTTCGTTCAAGCGAGCAGCCAGCGGGCGCTACGCCAGGAGTGGAAACAATTGGAACCTGCGTGGGCAGTTGCCCCGAGTCAGTATAATAACTCACACCGATTTTTACCCAGATGGTGTCAATACCGTTGCTATTTACGCCAAAGCGTTTGCCATAAGGGTCCTGGAATTCCCAAAAGCCGGTGTATTCACCTCCCTGGGGGGGCGATTTGAGATTGACGGAAACGTCGACAATAGTGCCAGGGGTGGCTGGCGGCATCGGATTGGCGAGCGGGCCATCTAGTATATCGCCGCTGTGAAAGACCAGAGAATAATCCGGCCCCCAAGTGCAGGTGCCTTCATTTCGGATCCGCCAGGTTTTTGTAAAACTGACGTTTTGTTTAAATGAAGTTCCATCAGGGATGGTGACATCCCCAAAAAAACCGGCGGTATCCAGACAGGTTTTTTGAGGAAGGCTTGTTGGAGTTAGAACGGTTGTTTCCGGTGTTGGCGAAGGGTTGTCCTGTACAGGGGTTTGGGATGGAGAAGGTGAAGCTTCGAGGGTTGGGGCCGGCGTAGGGGTGGAGACTGGTTCCTGTTCACCCGTCACCGGGATGGGGCGAGTCGGCTGGAGCGTGGGTTGTCCTGTGCAAGAGGCAATGATGAGGGCCATCACAAAACACAAAAACCAACGATAAGACCGCATCTTGAGCCTCGATTCTGTTGTAATAAGATAATTATAGTCTTTATTATATCTTGACCAACCCCGCAAGACAACCGGCAATCTGGCACAAGACGGCTTTATTCCAGGTTTTTATCTCAAGTAATTTTTAAGAGAATTGAATGGCGCAGGAAAATTTTGCCAATGTGCGTTTGACAATTCGAGATAGCCATTCTAAACTTAGCTTATGCTTGCGCGCGTTTACTCTTGCGCTGTCATTGGTCTGGATGGCGTCATTGTCGAAGTCGAGGTGGATACCGGCCAGGGGCTGCCGGGGATGACGATTGTAGGCCTGCCGGATGCGGCTGTTAATGAAAGCCGCGAACGCGTTCAAGCAGCTATCAAAAACGCCGGTTTGGAATACCCCCGTAAACGCATTGTCGTGAACCTGGCGCCTGCTTCGGTGCGCAAGGAAGGGCCAACTTACGACTTGCCCATCGCCCTGGGTGTCTTAATTATGACAGGGGCGCTTCCCCGGGTTGCATCCGAGGAGTCGTTAGTGGTCGGCGAGCTATCGCTAGATGGTAGCGTGCGGCATGCGCGCGGGGTGTTGCCGATGGCGGTGCTGGCTCGCCAACAAGGG
>Ga0067045_1030818_pt1 | contig 14015 bp, 11 predicted proteins | sample TerdegcTABiofilm_FD_59184 | JGI IMG/M metagenome (GOLD analysis project Ga0067045, IMG submission 59184) | Combined Assembly of (Gp0054472, Gp0054536) Wastewater bioreactor microbial communities from Singapore -Terephthalate degrading...
GAGCTGATTTTCAATCTCGGCCCCGGCGCGCTCGAGTACACGGTCCTTCAGGGTTTTGTCCAGGGTAAACAACGGTACTTCGGCTTTGGGCTTGCCGGCTATGGCAGCCAGTTCTTTTTGCGCCTCAACGAGTGGCTGTAATGATGCATGGCCGAAACTGAGGGCTTCGACCATCACCTCTTCAGGGATCTCGTTTGCGCCGCATTCGACCATGAGAATTGCGTCACTTGTTCCGGCAATCCGTAAATCGAGATCGGAAAGGTCCATCTGTTGGAAACTGGGGTTCACGATCAATTCGCCGTTTACACGGCCGATTCGCACCGCTCCAATGGGACCGCCCCACGGAATATCCGAGATTGTCAAAGCGGCAGAAGCGGCATTAATCGCCAGAATATCCAGAGGATTCTCAAGGTCGGCCGAAAAAGAATATAGGATCACCTGGACTTCGTTCCGCATGTCTTTGTTGAACAAGGGACGAATAGGGCGATCTGTTAGTCGGCCAATCAAGATAGCCTCGGTGCTGGGTCTTCCTTCGCGGCGGAAGAACGAACCGGGAATACGTCCTCCTGCGTACATTCGTTCTTCATAATCTACACTGAGCGGGAAGAAGTCTTGACCTTCCTTGGGTTTGGAGCTCATGGTTGCGGTTCCAAATACCAAAGAGTCTCCGAGGCGTATCGTGACTGCGCCGCCAGCCTGTGCGGCAAGTTTTCCGGTTTCGAAGACGATTTGACGACCGCCAACAATGGCGGTAACTTGTTGTGTGTTGGGTTTCATATTGTTATATCCCTCTTTTTTTACCCCGCCTGGTTAGGGACTGAAAGCAGGAGAAGAAAGAGTTTCTTCCAATCCTTTCAATTCCCAACCGGCAGGTCTAAACGATTGATTTGATCTGCTATCTACAAAAAAGAAGTAGATGGGTACTGCCATCCCATCTACTGGAGATACCAGACTAAATTATTTCTGACGAAGGTTCAGTCGTTCGGTGATCGCTGCGTAACGGTTGAAATCCTTGCGTTTGAGATAGACCAGCAGTCTTCGTCGCTGTCCAACCAGGGTGAGCAAACCACGGCGGGACGATTCATCGTGTTTATGAACCTTCAGATGTTCAGTCAGTTGAAGAATGCGTTTTGTCAGCAGGGCTATTTGAACCTCTGCCGATCCAGTATCTTTTTCATGTGTTTGATAAGATGTAATCAGTTGAATTTTATCTTCCTTTGGTATAGCCATGACGTTGCTTTCTCCTTAATTTATTTTTAGCAAGTCTCCGTACCCGCAGCCGAAGCCGCAGCCAGGACCAGTCAACGAAAAGAATTATACCAGACGAGCGATGAAGCGGGTAGGTTAAGATTCGCTGGCGGATTTTGTTCGTTCCATAAGAAAAGATTTGAGCCGGCTTTGATATTCTTTGTCGAATGCCGGAATTAACCGTCGGATAATGCGGAAGGTGGCAGGGTGATCGGTCAATCCGACGTGATGTTTAAGAAAAAACAATGTTTCCGAAGGTGTCCTTTTTGCCAGGATTTGCAGCAGCTCAATCAGGGCGGGCTGAAGTGATGTCGCTGGGTTTTCCATCTGTGGATGGATCATCTGAAAGATTAGCGGTAAGTTTTCAAATTCTTTTTCTCTTGCTGCGGGAATAAGAGCATAGATCCCCAGGTTCTTGACTGAGACTGACGTGCTGGTTAACCAGTCTCGGATCACCTCAAACCACAGCTCCTGTCTTTCATGACGAAGTCTGCGTGCCCCTGCGTTGAATAAGGCCTCAAGGCTCTTTGAATCGATGCCAGGGCGCGGCCATTGTTTGAGGCGCTGGATGATTTCAGCAGAATGAGAGATGGGCGTCATACCGAGCAGTGAAGCCGCCAGTAAGTGCATTTCCAGAAACCTGTCCTTCCACAAGGTATCGGCAAGCAGTAACGCCGAGCCGGGGTTTTCACGGACGAATGGTTCCAACGCTAATTCCAGCTGGTTTAAAATGACGGGTGGGATATGAAAGGATTCGATCCGCCGACTTGCAGGGACGGCCCTTCCGGGTTTGAAAACCTGATTGCTGTAGAAGTCAAACAAATCGTGGAGCTCGCGCTGGAACTCGGCTGGCCTGGTAAATTTCCAGGTTAGTTCATTGATCTGGCTTTTTAGGCGCGCTAACTGGACTGCTGGCATGGTTTGGAGAGAGGAGAGGGGAATTCTCCCAATCTCCTCTTAATAAGCCCTGGCGAAATACACTTTTTCATGAGCGGGTTCACCACAGTAGATGCAGGTCCCTTTTCCTTCAGGTTGATCCATTGGCATACAGCGCGTAGTTGCTTTGGTTTCCTCTTTTATTTGACCTTCGCACTCAGCGTTGCCACACCACCAGGAAAAAGCCCATCCCTGGGTGACCGCTTGTTTAAACTCTTCGTAATTCTTGGGATTGTAGATGTGTTCGTCGCGGAATGTTGTCGCTCGATGGAGCAACGATTTCTGAATATTGTCCAACAGCGTGGTTACTTGTGAGCTGATTTGATCTTGATTTAAAAGAGTCTTGCCGCCTTTTCCAGGGATATCCCTTCGAGCAGCCATCACGGTGTGGTTTTGAACATCTTTTGGGCCAATCTCTAGTCGTAGAGGCACGCCGCGCATTTCCCAGTCATTGAACTTGAAGCCCGGGGTAAGTTCGCTCCGGTCATCTACCCGAAGTCGAAAACTGGCCAATTCGTTTTTCAGGCGTTCCACGATGGGCATGACAACGGATTTCTCTTCATCATTTCGGAAGATAGGGATGACGACGATTTGAATCGGCGCTAAACGTGGCGGCAAGATTAGCCCTTGGTCATCTCCATGGGTCATGATAATGGCGCCAACAAACCGCGTGGAGAGCCCCCAAGAGGTCGTCCAACAATATTGGAGCTGGTTGTTGGGGTCCAGATAACGGATATCAAACGCTTTTGCAAAGTTCTGCCCCAAATTGTGGGAGGTGCCAGCTTGCAGGGCGCGCGTATCGCCCATCATGGCCTCGATGCTGTATGTGCGCTGGGCACCTGCGAATCGTTCGCTGTCGCTTTTGCGGCCGGGGAGTACCGGTACCGCAGCGTCATCAATTGCAAACCTGGTATAGACCTCCAGCATTCGCAAGGTTTCTTCCTCTGCTTCTTCATAGGAGGCGTGAGCGGTGTGGCCTTCTTGCCAATAGAATTCGAGCGTGCGTAAGAACAGGCGTGTGCGCATTTCCCAGCGGACGACGTTTCCCCATTGGTTAATCAGAACCGGCAGATCGCGGTAGGATTTGATCCATTTCGAGTACATGTGGCCGATAATTGTTTCTGAAGTGGGACGGACGATGAGCGGCTCTTCCAGTACTTCGCCGCCGCCGATTGTTACAACAGCCAATTCGGGCGAAAACCCTTCAACATGCTCCTTCTCTTTCTCCAAAAATGATTTTGGAATCAACATCGGAAAGGCCGCATTGACATGCCCAGTCGCTTTGAAGCGTTGGTCTAACGAAGCCTGGATGTTTTCCCATAATGCCCAACCATATGGGCGGACGACCATACACCCGCGTACAGGCGCGTAATCTGCCAGCTCAGCTCGTAAAACGACCTGGTTGTACCATTCAGAAAAGTTTTCAGCTCGAGAAGGTAATTTTTCTTCGCTCATAAAACCTCAAAAAAGTAAATGACGGCGTTCAAGATTTATTTTTCGTGGAAAGGGAATAGCCGAATGGCCTGTTCGTTGTTTTCAGCGAAGAGTAACCAGCGGCGGTCACGTTCGTTGACATATTCCCCAAGCTGTTCAAAAAAAGTTTGAAAGACTTCTCTCCAGCCGTGTCCGATCAGGATGAGCGGACGGGGTGGGATCGAAGCGATCAGGATGCGATTCCATAACAGACAAATTTCTGTCAGCGTTCCGACGCCACCGGGAAGCGCCATGGCAACATCGCAGGTGATCATCAGCTTATCCAGCCTCTCCTGCAATGTGGTACACCGCCATTCCTCGATAACCCACGCGTTGGCCCCAACGGGCCGCCAGTTTTCGACTTCCTCACAGGTAATTCCAATTACGTGTCCTCCGGCTTCAGCCGCTCCCCTGGAAACGGCCTCCATTGTACCCGTATACCCGCCAGTCAAGACGGTGTGGCCATGCTGGGCTAACGAAGTTCCTAATGCTCGCGCGCTCTCATAAGCGGCTTCCCCAACCCTGGGTGTGGCGCCTCCAAAAACTGTAACCCTCATTTCATGCGACCCTTTCGGTTGAACATGGACAATTTTTTGCAAACCCTGTCGTAAGGCACTTATTATACCCGCATTCTCTTTCCAGGAGACACTTTAATCATAAGGGATGAGGGCTGGCGTGTTCGGAATCGAACGTTTGGACTGTACAACCATCCAGAGCGCCCAAGGAAGATAATAGAAGACAGGCCAGTCATGTATGGTTTGGATTGGTTCTGGCAGTCTTCCCAAGATGAAGATCAGCCAGTAAATGACTATCCCTCCGAACCAGTATAGCGCCCTTTTGGGGATGCCGGCGGCAGATTGCCCTGCCCAGATCAGCGCGGGAAGAACCATCGTAATCTGTTCATACGGGGCGGAATTGGGGTGGATCAGATAAGTTGCCAACCCTACCCAGGCGAAAAGGGGAAGCGTGGAGAATTTTCCATGCCACCAGCTCAAGATAAGCCAGGTCGTAATGGCAAGGATCGCTAAGAAGATGAATCCGCTCAGAACGAGGGCTGTCTTTGGAGAGAACAAGAGCAACAGGAAACTGGTGATGGTAGGCCAGCTGTGATTATATTGTGAGTAGGCGACCAGATTATTGGCGATTTGCGGAACCCAACCTGGAACAAGCCAGAAGCTGATCGAAACCAGCACAAGGAGGCTGATGAGGAGGCTGAAAAGGAAAGGCCAGTATTTGTACTTGAGACTGGCTATCACGAAAAGAACCGTATACAACCACATGAATTGAGGTTTGCAGGTTGCCCATGCCAGGAGCGCGCCGAGGAGAATCTGAAGCGCTGGAGAAGGGCGAACGGGTGTAACCAAGTTCCTGTAAAACAAAAGGACAAGAAACCCCAGAAAAACGGCGATCGACCCCATGATCAATCCAAAACTGAATGGATAGAGGAACAACACGGAAAAAAGGAGCCATTTTGGGGGACGTGGGATGGCAATCAGAACCCCGATTGTGATCAAGACAATGTTGATAGCCAGCCAGACAGCTTGCGCCCAATCGAACGAGAGGAAGAAGAAAGGCAGCAATAAAAACAGTTGGTAAGGCGGGTAAACAAAGGCAAACTGGTCTTCGCCGGGTTTTGCTGATCTTTGGTAAATCCCCATTTGAATGACCTGAGTGACTTCAGGAAGGTAAGGGGAAGTTTTTGTCATAAATAAGGCGCGTCCTGCCACGTAATGGCTGTAAAAATCCACGCCAATAGAATTTTGTTGCAGCAGCCAGTGAGCAGTAATAGATAGAATGGCGATAACACTCATCGCCAGGATGATTACCAGGATGGGTTTAAGTCTTTTCATTGCGATGGCTGTAATAACTTTGCCTCTGGTTCAGGCTTCGAGGTCATCAAAAGCCAGATGAGCCAGAGGATATATCCTGCCAGCGGCCATTCGATTAAAGTGACTGGCTGGTTGGGGGTCAATGAAATGAGAAAGGTGATTCCAAAAAGTAGCAGGTTGCCAAACCAGGTGATGCTTACCGCCCACGACCAGAACCTTTTTTGGCGGCTCGTCCATAGAATAAGGGGAATGAGGTAAGTGATTTGTTCATAGGATTTGCCGCGTGGGTGAAAGAGAAACACGATCAATGCAATCCATGCAAGCATGGAAAGATCCGGTATTTTTCCATCCCACCAACGCCTGCCTATCCAACAGGTTGCCACAAGCGCGGTTGCGCCTGCTATGATCGTCAGAAGGATGGCTGGTTTTAAAGGCATCATTTGCGTCAAGAAGAAGGTAATCATCAACCAGGTTTGGTTATATTCTGAATACTGGGTTAACCGGTTATACCAGGCTTGAGGCCAGCCCGGCAAGATGAGAAATGAAGAAAACAGGAAAAACGCAAGGCCGATGGCAAAACTAAAAGTAACCCAAAAAAATTTCTTTTGGATTGCCAGCAGAAGAAGGAAGAGAACGAACAGCCAGGAAAATTGAGGTTTGCAAGTTGTCCAGGCTAATAAGACGCCCCAGAGGATTTGAAAGCTTTTTCTTCGGCTTGCCTGATGGGTGAGGGCGGAGAAGCAGGCCAGTAAGACAGCGGCGATAGGAATCGCAAAATTCCCCAAAATCAATCCAAAACTGATTGGATAGAAAAAGAGCACGGAAACCAGCAACCAGGGCCGCAATCGAGCAGAGGAATAAAAAACGGCTGAAACTAAGAGCAGTATGCACAAAGCCATCCAAACAGCCTGCGCCCATTCAAATGGAAGGAATAGAAGCGGTATGACTGGCAATAAAGCGTAAGGCGGATAGGCGAAAGCAAGTTGATCTTCCTCGGGATTTGCCAGCCTTTTGTAAACACTTCTTTGCGCCTGTTCTGCGATTTCATCGCTGTAGGGATTTTCATTACGGTGAATGGCATTGCCAGCCAGATAAAAAATGTAAAAATCTGAACCCAGTGTGTTCTCTTGGGTGATCCAATAAATGCTAACGCTCAATAAACCAAAGCAAATTAAAAAAAGAAAACCTGCAGCGGCAGCTTTGTACGTTGGCTTATAAAATTCGGGGATCGGAGGGCCAAGTTTCATTTCGCAATATGGGTTTATTGTAGTGGAAAATGGTCAGAACGCATAAGCGGATTGGTAAAAAAGGCACCCCAGAAAGGGGTGCCGGCAAAAATCTGGTTGGAGAAAGTCGGGGGAAGATTACTCTTCGCGTTTTTCCTGGATTTCTTTTTGGCGCGCCGCTACGATCTCAGAAGTGATATGAGCTGGCACAACCTCATAGTGTGAAAATTCCATAGTGAAGTAACCACGCCCCCCTGTAATGGAGCGCAATTGGGTGGTATAGCGCTGCATTTCAGCCAACGGTACAGTGGCTGTGATGGTGGACTTTCCTTTTTCGGTCTCCATACCCTGTACACGCGCACGCCGGGTGTTCAGGTCTCCGAGCACGTCGCCCATGTTTGCTTCTGGCACAATGATCTTCACGGTCATGATCGGTTCTTCCAAAACGGGGTTGGCGTCTTTGAAAGCCAGTTTGAAAGCTTCGCGCCCGGCAATTTCGAATGCAATCGGCTTTGAGTCGACGGGGTGTTCTTTGCCATCAAAAACTGATACGCGAATGCTGTGAACAGGAAAACCAGCCAGAATTCCCTCTTTCATGGTGGCGCGAATGCCTTTTTCAATGGCTGGCAGGTAGCTGGAGGAAATAGCGCCGCCAAAGATATCATTGACCAGCTCAAAATCGCCGTCTTCTTTCGGTTCAACGCGCAAATGCACTTCGCCGAACTGGCCAGCGCCGCCGGTTTGTTTTTTGTGCCGGTACATGGCCTGCGCTTTTTTGTTGATGGTTTCGCGGTAAGGAACCTTAGGCTCTGCAATGATCAAACCGACCTGGAATTTACTTTCAGCCCGCCGGATTGCAACCTCGATATGTTGATCGCCCATGCCTTGCAGGATGGTTTGATTGGTAGCGGATTCGTTGTACCACGAAAGCGTCATATCTTCTTCGCAAAGGCGGGTCAACGATGAGCTGATCTTGGTAGAATCTGCCTGTGTTTTGGGGAAGATAGCGACGCGATAGAGGGCGCTGGGGTATTGAGGGATCGGCAGGATAAGCGGATGGGTTCGATCGCATAGCGTGTTGCTGGTTGAGGTTTCATTTAACTTGGCCACCATGCCGATATCGCCGGCGTGGATGGTTTTGATGGGCATGGTGTCTTTTCCACGCGGAATTTGCAGAGTTCCCAACCTTTCTTCGACGCCTTTGGTTTGGTTCCAAATTCGACTGTCGGAGGTAAGAACTCCCGAATACACGCGATAATAGGTTTGCTTTCCGACGAATGGATCGGCAGTGGTCTTCCAAACGTACAGCGCCAGCGGACCGGCATCACTGGCCGGGAGCTCTTCTTGTTCACCTTTACCTTCTGCGACGGCGGGCGGCATTTCGTTGGGGGATGGCAAGAGATTAACCATTGCGTTCAAGAGGGGCGCGATCCCTATTTCGGCGGAGCCAGCAGCCAGAAATACGGGAATAAAGTCGCCTCGACGGATGACGTTGCGCAAGCCGCGCACAATTTCTTCAGGTGTAAGCTCAAGGGTTTCAAGGTATTTTTCCATTAAAGCGTCTTCACCCTCGGCTGCCGCTTCCACCAGTTTTTGGTAACCGCTTTCGGCGGCTTCCTTGAATTCCGATGGAATGTCCGCCACTTTCTTCCCATCTCCTTCATAGGCTTTCATCGTCAACAGATCAATCACACCTTTGAAGTTTAGCTTCTCCCCCCATGGGATTTGGAAAGGAAGCAGCCGGGTGGAAGAAAATTCTTCCATGGAGGCAAGCACTTTCTCATAGTTTGCGTTTTCCCGATTCATCTTATTGATGACAACGAATCGAGGCAGCTTGAAGGTATCACAATAATTCCATGTTAATTCGGTACCGACCTCACGGCCAGCGACGGAATCGACCAACACAAGAGCGCTGTCTGCGACACGCAGCGCTGAAATTACCTCGCCTATGAAATCGTTGTAGCCGGGTGTGTCCAGAAGATTAACTTTTACATCTTTGTATTCGATGGGGAGCACGGTCGTGTAAAGAGAAATTCCTCGGCGAATTTCTTCTTCATCGTAATCGGATGCGGTGGTGCCATCTTCTATCTTTCCCAACCGGGTAGTAGCTCCAGTAAAATGCAAAAATGCCTCTGCAAGCATCGTTTTACCGGCGCTACTGTGAGAAACAAGCGCCACATTGCGTATCGACTCGGTTGTATATTCTTTCATGGATGAGGACCCTTCTTCGTATTCCTTGTATTTTTTACTTTAGAGTAAAGTTTGGTGAAGCCCGAAATTGTTTGCACGAGTGTCGGGCTAGTTCTCATGGAGATGATGGTATATTATAACAGTAGTTTAACTGCAAAAGAGATTTCGTTTTAGAAACAAATCATGATCATGAAACGCAATCTGTACTGGCTGGGCTTTAATATCAAATATTTGGGTAAGCCGCCTTGGGATACCGGTTCTTCGCCCCCCGAGCTGATTGATTTTATTCAAAAACACCCTCCTGGGCGGGCGCTGGATCTTGGCTGCGGCACTGGCGTTAATTTACTCACACTCGCTCAGGCTGGCTGGCAAGTTGCGGGGGTTGATTTTGCGTGGCTTGCCGCAAGGCGAGCCCGAAAGCGACTAAAAGAAGCCGGGTTTAACCCAAACCATGTTTTTACTGGGGATGTGACCGCCATCAAAAGGTGGGGAGAACCTTTTAACCTTGTGCTTGACATTGGTTGTTACCACAGCCTGCCGGAACACTCGAGACGTAGATACCACGAAAATCTACAAAAATTATTAGCGCAGGATGGTACTTTTTTGTTATACGCCCATGTGTCGGAAAGGGCTGGCCAGATCGGGATCAGCGAAGAGGATATCGCCACTTTTTGCGAGGCTATGGTTTTGGTGAACCGCGAAGAAGGCGTTGATCGCGACAGATCTTCTCTCTGGTTGACTTTCAAGAGGGATAACTCAGGGCAGGAGAAGGGATGAAGAGAAGTTTGTGTTTGCTATTGCCAGTGTTGGTTGCTTTGACGGCCTGCAGGCTGCCATGGCTTGAATTGCCTGCTGCAATGCGAACACCAACCCCTAATCCTGCCTTGCCACCTCAAAATGAAGCCTTGCTCACAACCACCCCAGAAACTGAAACCGGAGGCCCATGCGCCTATACCTGGACAACCCGTTCCCTCCCGGATGTCTCTGAAGAGGCGACGGCGGCTTTTAACCGCGCCGGGTTGTATCACGTGGAAGTAAAAGCCGAAGCTTATGGCGAAAATTGTGTTAATACACTTACAAAGTCAGCTACCAGCTTCACGGTGATGGAAACGGATTTTCGGGTGATTGCGAAGGTTGAGGATATCCAGGATCAGGATGCTTTGGGCGGGATTCTGTATCGCATCATCGAAGCTTTGTTATCGCTTCCTCTGGACACCTACCCAGGCACGAGGATGGGGTATGCTGGCGTGCGATTCACAGATGACGTTGGCGAAGTCAACCTCTGGTTTGAATTGCAGGCCGGCAGGGAAGCTGTTGAGCAAGGACTGCGAGGAGCTGCTTTGTTGGAAGCGCTACGTTAATCGGCTTTTCACGGGTGAGTATTCAATCAAATTTTGCGATGGCTCGAACCATTTGGCTGAGAAGAGCTTGCTCCTCTTCATCGGTTTTTATTTGCCCATCCAGGCGCGCTGCTCGCAGTGTGGCAAGAATGCGGCTGTAAATAGGACCAGGCGTGACGCCTATGGCTTTGAGCACTTTGCCGTCCGTGATAATCTGAATATATTGCCAATCGGTTAGATATTTCTCGATCAGATGTTTCACTTCAGGCGAAGTACCCTGGCAATAGATTGCATACAAAGCCGGACGCGGCGTGCTTTCCAGGCGTTCTACAAGCTGACTGACGGGCGCTGATACGAGGGCAGGCAATTCTGCCAGAAGTTGCTGGCCTGTCTTCAGGGCGTTTTGTATGGCGGCAGGTAAGCGCAATTTTTCGGCAACAGCCTGGCTTTCCTCTATGAGTAAAGGCATCAGCCAAACGAGGTAAGCCAGCGCTCTCCGGATAGGGAAATGGCCGAAGCTTTCAGGTAGACGCCAACGCTGGTCGAGAGGGTCATGCAATACCCGTAAGAGCGGCGCGGCTTGTTCTTCCTTCCAATCCAACGCGGGGTGAATGGCGTTTAGTAGATCTAATTCTTTCAATCTGGCAAACATGCGCTCTGGTTTTTCTTCTGCCAGGATCAGGTCGAACTCGTGTCGCAACCTGGAACCGGAAAGCTGGCGTAAAAGCGTGTGCGCTTCGGTGATTAACTGTAGGGTGCGGTGTTCGATGCTGAAATTAAATCTTTGTTCGAATCGTACTGCTCGAAGCATCCGCGTGGGATCGTCAACGAAAGAGAGCGAATGAAGCACTCGGACGAGTTTCTTTTGCAGGTCATGTAATCCGCCGTAGTAATCGTACAACTCGCCAAAATGCCTGCCATCTAGCCTGAGGGCAAGCGTGTTGATTGTAAAATCCCGCCGGTGCAAATCCAGCTTGATGCTGCCGTGTTCCACGGTTGGCAGGGCTGTTGGGTACTCATAAAACTCGGTTCGAGCGCTGATAAGATCAAGGCTTTCCGGGAAGTCAAGGGGGGCCGGCAGATTTTGGTTTAACAATTTTTGGGCGATCGTGGCGCGCGCTTCCTGGATCTGCCATTTAGCGGTTCCAAATCTTTTGTGAGCGATCACCCTTCCACCAAACTGGTGCGCGAGGGAGCGCGCCAGGCTTATGGCATCTCCTTCGATGACGATGTCAAAATCCAGTCCGGGACGATCCAGCAATAGGTCTCTGACAAAACCACCCACGATATAGGCTGGCGCTCGCAAGGTGTGGGCGGTTTCGGAGATTACTCTTAATAACGCCAACCGTCCCGGCGGAAGGGTTTCTTCCAGTTGTTTTGCAAAATTTTCCCGGCCGCTGACCAGAGTATTATTGCCAGCCTGGATTTTTAGCAGGTCCGTGCGCGTGACGATTCCGATCACCTCGCCACTTTCCGGCGATACTACCGGAATCTGCCCCCAGCCGCTTTGGATCATCACCTGCTGTAAATGGTCTAAAGAGTCCCCTGGATACACCTTGATCTCATTGGCTTCCATAAGGCTGCCTGCCGGGAGGTTGAGTTTGTGCGCCAGGGCGCGATCAACCGCCCGACGTGTCAGCAATCCAATGACTCGCCCTTCTTTTACAACCGGATATCCCTCGTAACCGTATCGCTGCATCAGATGAGCAGCTTCTTTAGCGGACATATCCGGGGAAATCATTAAGGGATGGCGTGACATGATCTGCCCGACTGTAATCGGGGGGCGGATGAAATCGGGCAGGATTTCTAACAACTCCTGGTAGACCTTATTGAGCGCATCCAGTTTCGTTGAACCCTCATCAGGGTGCACAAGGGCGGCTGCGGCGCGGGCATGTCCGCCGCCGCCAAAATAGGCGGCGATGGCAGATACATCCACCTGATCGGTGGTGGCGCGCGCCACCAAACGAATACCTTCGGCTGTGGTAACCAGAACAAACAAGGCGTCTGGATCGAACAAGTCTCGCATCTTGTGCGCAATGCTGGAAATTTCTTCGGTTAAATTTTCTGCGGTTGCTTTGGCAAGAACAACTTTTTGCCCATGGATTTTATGCAGCTCCATCTGATTCAAAAGTTGTTCATAGACTTCTCGTTGGCCATTGGTGAGCGGCGGATTGAGATAATCCATCGCAATCCGCAAGGAGGCCCCTTCTTCCAGAAGGTACGCAGCAGCGCGCATATCCCGCGCCGTTGTGCTGTTGTAGGTTAACGAGCCGGTATCTTCATAGATACCCAGGAGCAGGAGGGTTGCCTGCAAGGATGAAAGTGGTTTTTTAATTTCATGTAATCGCTCGACAAATATTGTCGTACAGGCCCCTAAAGATTCAATATTCACAATTTTCCATTGATCTGGAAGATCAAGCCGCCGCGGGTGGTGATCAATAACCCGCACCTGTGTTTTCTCACTGGCGCCTTTCACGGTGATGTAGGATTGTGTATCGACCAACGTGACCATTTCTACTTCTTCTGGCGGGAGATCGCGTGGTTCAACAAAGGGAAGTTCGCTTCCATAAAAGGAAATAAACGCCTGGCAATTCCTATTCATCCGTCGCGGCAACACCGGAAAAATTTCCTCGTCCAAAAGCCAGACGCCCAGCAGAGAAGCCAGTGCATCAAAATCAGCCTGTTCGTGAGTCAATGCGATATGCATGAATCTATTGTAATGCAAAAATGAAGGGATTGTTGGCTAGGACAGCTCTCTGAACGTAAGCCTGTTTGCAGCCAGGTCCAGCAACGCAAAAGAGCGAGATTCGCGTTTCAAACCGCCAAGCGCTCCGGGATTGATCACCAAGCAATCGCCGATTCTCTCTTGGCGCCTGCTATGGGTGTGACCATGAAAAATGTATTTGAACTGGCCGCTTCTGACCAGGCTTTCCACTTTTCCCAAAATATGGCTATGGGTGGCCCCAAATTTGATTCCGTCTAATTCCCCTTCGTAGACAGGACCTGAAAAGTTGCCCGGATTCATTTTTTGGAGGATGTTTCGGATTTCGCCTGAAAGCCGGTCGCCATTTCCGGTCGTGTGAATTACCCTAAAACCGTAAAAATGCCATGCCGTATCTGGATTGGTGAGGTCGCCACAGTGAATGATGGTTTGAACATTTTCCTGGCGGAGAATGTCAAGCGCCAGGTTCAAATTTGCAAGGTTATCATGGGTATCCGAGAGAACAGCGATGGTCGAGGACATGTTGTTTAGACGAGTTCTAGAACCTCAAATTGAATACCACAAGACTCGTAGGCCTTTTTGAGCTTTGCCTGTTTTTCGGCATTAAGGTTCTTAATGACCAGGCGGATGTTAAACCCGCCATCGGGAGGGGTATCATTAACGGATCTTACTATATTTCCCCCAACCTCGGAGACTAGCCCGGCCAGTTGCGCCAGGACGCCAGGACGGTTTGCCTTCGAATCGCCGCGTAACAGCACGGTTGTCCAGTTTAGCATTTCTTTCGAAATGCCCAGTTGGGTTAGCGCCCGATCTACTTCTGCTAATTGAATGGCGCCTCCACCGATGGCCGCAAAGAGATCGTCCAGATTGGCGCTGCCTAACTGTTCCATCAGGTTATCGAATTTATCCTGTTCCAGGACGCGTACATCTTCCAATGCCAGAATGCCCTTGTTAGAGAGGAGCGGTTTGATTTGCTCGCGGCCCAAGTCCGCTGCCTTTTTAAGGGACTCGGTCGCGAGGACAACGCGCAGCAGTCGTGCGGTTGTATCAT
>Ga0067045_1030819_pt1 | contig 14014 bp, 10 predicted proteins | sample TerdegcTABiofilm_FD_59184 | JGI IMG/M metagenome (GOLD analysis project Ga0067045, IMG submission 59184) | Combined Assembly of (Gp0054472, Gp0054536) Wastewater bioreactor microbial communities from Singapore -Terephthalate degrading...
CAAGAGGATTATCGCCGCCCCCCGGGGCTTTTCGGCACTACATTTTCCTCTCCATTTTTCGGGCGGTACTCGTCATTCCAATGCATTACAGAGATGCTCACAAATGGGGCAGCGTGATTTCAATGGGTTAAAACTGTGCCAAAGCCGCACGCTGTCGAAGATGAGGTACATGGAAGAGATAGGGCACAAAGCCGGCGGCCGTGACATTGAAGTTCTTGTGAAAAACATAGCCAGCAACACGGTTACCTTGGCTCTGGATTCTGCCTTTGATCTCATCGAGAAGAATAAAGTAGACGTGATAGCAGGGGTAGTGGATTCGGGATGCGCTTACGCCGTTGCGGAGCTCGTGGAAAAGCACGATGTCCCATTCGTCATCTCCAATGCCGGGGCAGACGACTTGACCCAGAGGAAGGCGAGCCCTTTAATCGTTCGTGTTTCCTTCACCAGTAGTGGCGGCTCGCATCCACTCGGCTCATGGGCGTTCGAGCAAGGTTTTCGTAAAGCTGTAACCATAGGCGCAGGCAACGCTGCAGGTTACGAACAAATCGGCGGCATTTGCAATACATTTACCAAGATGGGGGGGAGAATAGTGCAAGAGCTGTGGCCGCCTTTGGGAACGCAGGATTTTAAGCCTATCCTCGCTCAGATCAAGCCCGAGGCGGATGTGGCTTTCGTGTTCCTCGCAGGAGGAGATGCAATTCGGTTTGTTCAGCAATTTGCTTCTTCCCCTCTGAAGGAAAGATTGCCCATCGTGGCCAAGGGCGATCTTGTGGAGCCAAACGTGCTGGCTCAAGTGGGAAAGTCGGCCGATGGAGTCGTCAACGTGACGCACTGGTCTCCGTCTGTAGATACTCCTGAAAACAGCCGGTTCAAATCGGCATTCGCCAAGAAATACGGTCGAGCTCCATCTCATTTCGCGGAACAGGGGTACGTCACCGGTATGGTGATCGCAGAAGCTCTCAAGAAAGCCAAAGGCGAAATCAAAGGCAAAGACCTCGTCAGGGTCATGCGCTCGATCGAGCTTAAGGCCCCGCGAGGGACGATAAGGTTTGATGAATTTGGAGCCCCAATCCAGAATTACTATATCGGGAAGATTCAATTGTCAGACGGTCAATGGCAGAACACAATAATCAAGACCTTTCCCAGCCTTAGCCAATTTTGGACGTGGAATCCGCAAGAATTCATGGCAAAGCCCAGCTACATAGAGATGAAAGGAAAATGGGTTACAAGTGGGCCTTGATGAGGTGGGAGATCAGGAGGGCTCGTGGCACGGGGAGAATAAGCGTCTCGCCCGGGAAGGCGGTCGGCAGAGTCCGTGAGCTCTGCCGACATGTGAAAGATGTTTCTCGCAGGATTTCCGGCCGTCAACCTTTCACGCAACACAGGCCTTCGGCGCGTCACGAATCCCATGCGGGAACCGGCTGTCTCACAAATCGGGTAATAGGCTTGGATCAAGGAACATTGCAGCAGGGGCGATTCGTGAACCGCGCGAAATCAGGGCGCATCAAGCTTTTCGGCAGAAGTACCTTCGCAGTGCTGGTAGAGGCAAGTTTCAAGAAACTGTCTCAAAACTCGGGACACACCAAACATCGTGGCACGATTGAGCGTCGATGCGTGGAAAGGCACACTCACCCCAACCCTCTCCCAGCGGGAGAGGGAGCCGAAAGAATCCCCTCTCCCCCGCTTCGGGGGAGAGGGTCAGGGTGAGGGGATGTGCCACGACTATCACGAACCGCCGGCTTTTGAGACACTTTCTCAAATCCACCCTCGCCCGAAGCGTTATATTTACGTGAAAGTCCCCTGATTACCGGCGAGACGTAGGCGCTACGAAGACAGGAATGCGGCGCTGACTGTCATGGTCCGTTGTGACTGCGAAGTCATGGATGTTTGTGCAGCCGCAGCCGTCTACTAGGGTCAGGGGGCTCCGGGAAGAGCCTCCTGACCGTTTCGCTAATGGGGTGATTACTCTGCTAGTAGAGCTTTCAGCTCTTTGTTGAATTCGGGCACCACCTTGAAAAGGTCTCCCACGATCCCATAGTCCGCCTTGGTGAAGATGGGAGCCTCAGGATCCTTGTTGATGGCAACGATCACCTTGGACGAGCCCATGCCGGCGAGGTGCTGGATAGAACCGGAAATGCCGCAGGCAACGTACAGATTTGGTGTCACGGTCTTGCCCGTTTGTCCTACCTGATCGGAGTGCGGTCTCCAGCCTGCGTCCACCGCTGCTCTGGAAGCCCCGACCGTGGCCGTGGGACCGAAAATGGATGCCATCTCCTCGAGAAGGGAGTAATCGTCGCCGCCCATCCCCCTTCCTCCGGACACGATGATCTCCGCCTCGGTAAGGTCTACTTTGCCGCTGGTGTCAAGGTTCAGCTCTTTGGTCCTGTACGTGGGGCGGCTGGTATCCGGTGCGAAATCGATCTTCTCCACTGTTCCGGCCTTGGGGTTCTCCACTGTTTCCAGAACATTGGGTCGGGCCGATGCTATCTGGGGAGACGAAGTGCACGACCACTTGGCGAAGCACTTGCCCGCGTACATGGGGCGCTTCCCTATCAGTTTCGTGCCGTCGAGCTCGAATGAGATGCAGTCCGCGACGACTGCTGTTCCCAGTTTTGCGGCAGTCCTCGGCGCAAGGTCTTTTCCCTGCATGGAGTGGCTAACGAGCACCACTTCGGGACCCTTTTCTTTCACCACGTGAGCAAGGGCTTGCGCGTAATACTCGGAATTGTACGATTCCAATTCCGGCGCCTGAAGCACATAAACAACGTCTGCACCATATCGGGCCAGGTCGGGAGCAAACTGCTCGGCCTGGGGACCCATGAGCACAGCGGCAAGCTCGCCGCCCATGGCGTCAGCCAGCTTCCTTCCCTCGCTCGCCAATTCAAATGCGGTTTTCTTTATCTTGCCTGCCTTGATCTCTCCGTATATAAGCACGTTTGGCATATGATTTTTTCCTCCATCAAGTGGCCTTAGTTTCAATCAGATGACTTTGGCCTCTGCTCGAAGCGCGGTGACGACTGTCTTGGCTGCTTCAGCCGGCTCCAGGCCCTCATACTTCTTGCCGGCTTGACGTTCAGGCGGCATGCTGAAATTCTGAGCAACGAGCTTCGGTTCCGGATTTATTCCCAGATCTGCAGCAGTTTTCTTGTCGATAGGCTTCTTCTTGGCCTTCATGATGCCCGGGAGAGAAGCGTAGCGTGGCTCGTTCAGCCCCTTTTGAGATGTAATCACGCAGGGCAGGCTGACTTCAACGATCTCCTTGCCGCCCTCAACTTCTCTCTCGAGGGTAGCGCTTTTCTTATCGTCGGAGACTTCCACTTTGGTCACCAGGGTCACTTGAGGGAGGTTCAGCATTTCCGCCAGCATGGCGCCGGCTTCGCCGAAATCGTCATCAATGGCTCGATGACCGCAAAAGATGATGTCGTATTCCACCTTCGAGGCTGCAGCAGCAAGGGCCTGAGCTATCACGTACGGGTCAGCCTCGTTGAGTTGGGCATCGTTGACATGAATTCCTCTGTCCGCGCCCATAGCGAGAGCAGTCCGAATGGCTTCGGTGCCACGATCAGGGCCGATGCTCAGGATTACTACCTCGCCCGCTTTGAATTTTTCCTTGAGGCGGAGCGCCTCTTCCACACTGAATTCGTCGTAGGGATTGATGACGTACTTGATTCCGTCAGTCACGATCCCGGTTCCCTGAGGATTCACCTTTATCTGCGTTTCCGTGTCAGGGACCTGTTTGAGGCACACGAGTGACTTCACGGATGGTCCTCCTTTCCATGTGTTTCAAGCTTCAGGGGCGACGAGGAGCCCGCGCGGTCCCTCGTCACGTAGGTTCTCTCAACAAACCGCTTCGCCGGCGGTCTTTCGAGGTGCTGTTCGCCTTCAACGGAGTCGGAACGTACAAGATAAACAGCAAAAACTTTAGGAGCTTATCCGAAAGCCATCAATGAGTCAAGGCAAAATGCGAAAGGGCTGCTGTTCAAACCCCCCCGCTACATTACAATCCCGACACGGGCAGGTTCATAGCCGGTCCCAGTGCAGCGCGGCCCTCAACCTGGCCCTCGCCGTTCTCAACACGTGTCAGACACCCGGGTCAACCCCGTTGCAGTGGATACGCATCCGTATTGCCTGCAGAAAGCTCTGAAGCCCGCAGGTCGCAGCCCTGTCCTGTACCAGAGGTTTTCGAACTGTCTGCCGACGTGGGGATCGCGGCCGACGATTACAGGTCATGATTCGGACACACAATCGCGACAAAGACACCGCTCGCCTTTCATCACTGTCTTTGAGGCCATTGTAGGCTCACCGCACTGATCGCAGATCCGGGATCTTTCGATTCTCGCCTTTTCCGGAAGCTCAACGTCCACTTCCTGGATTGTAAACATCGCGTCCAAAGGCATTTCGAGAAGATCATGGCTCCGTTTTCGATGGAGAGAGCGAAATTCCTCCTTTTCCGCATCTGTTGCTGATTCGTTCCTCATTTTGTCGATGAGCTCCAAATGTCGTTCATTCGGCTGAAACGCGTCCATTTTGAGCGCAACGCGAATTCCTCTTCCCGATGCCCTGCTGACAAACGTGAACACTGACTTTCCGTGATCCTTGTACACAAAGTTCCCCTTGCCGAACGTGCAACCGGAAAGGACTTGAACAGCATCCGTCCCACAGGCGTCGTTTTCCACGATTGCCACGATCTCCTCGTCCTCCGAACGGCTTTCTCGAAGCCGATCAAGGCCTGCCAACGTTGCTCTGTAGCCAATAGCCAAACCAGGACACAGGTGACCATGAAATTCCAAGCATTTCTTGAAGTCGTCGCGATTCAGAACTTCTTCCGCTTTCATTGGTAACTCCTCTTTCCATTGGTCATAGCTCGCAGCATAGCACGAGCCGGCATCATTTATGGGACTACTCCAGAGGTTTATCAATACATCACGATTGTTGCAACAGCTTGCTTGCTCGGTGACCGCTCAGAAAGATGCTAACGCTGCCACATTTTCAATCACATCACGGCAGATTCTCCACTTGCACTCTACTCTCAGCCGGATAAACATCAATGGTCGTGGCAGTCCCGGCAGCTATTTGAAGCCCCTCCACGATTCGCTTTTCGGGCTGAAGCCCTTGGATAGGGGGAAGAATCACCGAATACCGACCTGGGGAGAGATCCAGTGAAGCTCCCGCTGTGGTCTTGTGCACTTCTTTCTTCCCCACCACATCCACCATGGTGGGCACAGTGTTCTGCAAGAACCGCACGTACCGATGCGCAGCGCCTTCCGTTTGTTCGGACTCGGCGATTCTGACAAAATTGCCTTTCTTTGATTCGATTACCCGAGAATACTCTTCGTCCCCGGGGAGGGCCATCCCCACGGCCATGACATCCAGAACGACTCGACTCATCACGGGAGAGCTCACCAGGTTGGATACGGTCCTCACATCACATGAGCGAGCCGGATCGTCCGTGATTAGGGCAATTCGCCGAATTCGTTGCGGAGCTCCAGCGAAATCCGCTCTTGCCGACCGAGCTGCGGCGGAGCAGAGGTTGTTCTGGCCTTGCCAATCGACCGACGCGAATGGGGATTCGACCCTCCTGGCATCGGGAGTATCCAATCCCCACACGAGCCTGCTCACCCGGATCGCGACTTTCGCGTCCCTTCTTCTCACCGACTCCGGGAAGAACATCCTCAAACCCAACGCGCAGTCCGCTGGAACGATCTTGACCAACTCTGCGAAGAACCTCGATGCAATTTCTCTGCCTTCCACACCTGAGTGGCCTTGTCCGGCAAGCATACGGGGCGAATTGTCGAGAATGACCATCACTGCCCACGGTTCGACACCATGCACATTTACCGTAAGCCTGCCCGGATCGGCGCTCGTGCCAGCGGGTTGCGACGGCTCTTGTCGAGGGATCGCCACAAACTTCGGGGCAGCGGGACGAGCCACGGATTCGGGTTTGGCTGGCACGTTGGCGACAGAAACGCGCTCCACGAAGAACGGCTGGATTACAGGCAGGCCGAGCACATACCCCCGGACATCGTTGAGATTAGGAAGACGTTCCGGCGACAGAGCCGGATGGGTACCAAGGATAATCCCAAGGAGCATTGCTCCTGCCACTGACCCGAGATTTCGCACTGAGAGATTGCGGGACGAACGTCCAGTGGTTGATCGTGGAATCCGAGGGACTAGTCCGAGAAGTATGTGAAAATACCATGCTATCTGTGGATAGAGTAAGGTGTCCACCACGAGAGAGTGCATGAGCCCCCCCAAGAGTGGCACGATCAGCACCCACGCAGGTGCTCCCCGTTCTTGCGGGTCTCTAAGGATAAGCCGGACCAGTCGACTCAGGATGACGGCGAGAGCGAACACGTACAGCAACAGAAAAGGAATGCCAACTCCTGTCATGAGGGTGAGAAACGCATTCTCATGAGTCACCACATTGCTCAATACCTGTCGAAATCGGTCCTTGGTCAAATGTGGGTGTCGCGGCGAATAATCGGCAAGAAATTCCTCCCGAGGCGAACGCAATCCAATGCCGAACAACGGTCGTTTCTCCGCAATGTGCCAGGAGAAAGGGTAGCTCTCTATTCGGTATGCTTGATACAAAGGGCTCGAGAAGCTCTTGGGACTCAAGTGTGAGACAAAGTAGGTTGACAGGGCGGTGACCACCATCACGATGACCAGCAACCGGACCGTCTGTGACGAACCCCAGCGCTGCAACACGGCAATGACGATCACCAGCGCCAAGGGGACCAGCATGCCCGATGAGACCACCTGGACCCCCGCGGCAAAGAGGGTCGCATAGGTAACAGCCAGAACGGGGGCCCCGAGATAGACGAACAGGGTTTGCCTGGCAGCCATCAAAAACAGAGGGCCGAAGATCAGGAGGAACATCATGCCGATAACGGGGTGCGGGTTCGTATAGATGAACCGTTCCACTTGACCGGAAAGGTGATACCCCCACAGCCCCAGCGTAGCCTGCGCCAGAAGCAGCCCCGTACACAACCACGCGAATGCACTTACTCGATCCTCAGAGTTAAGCAGTATTCGAGCGCACCAGAATCCCCCGAGGCCGGACGAGAGCAGCACCAGGACGCGGTACGTAGAGCCCCACGGAGGAGAATTCAGGCCCGCACTGGCGAGCCCGAGGGCGACCAGCCCGAGGGAAATCAATAGCTCGAGTCCCGTCACTTTGACGTTGCGGCGCCTGGCCACGAGAAGCGCAGCGACAAGGGCCCCCGCGCACAGTATTCCGGAAAAGAGATTCGTGCGCTCACCAGGGACGAGAATGACGAACGGCTGAAGAAATCCCAATTGCAGACTGACTCCGCAGAAGAGGAGCCACACGGAGGTGTCCAAGATTCGAAAGCCTCTGCTCATTACCGTTTCCCGGGGAGTCCAGGTCCTTCTCGCGTCCCCTGTATCTGGTCCTGGCTCAGCCGGAGAGGATCATATGAAATCCCCTCATTTTCTTCAACCGCGGACCTGCAGCAAAGAATACACGGGCACGAGACGTGGATAGCAGTTGATCCAGTGCAGATTCTGAGGTACCTTCACCGTGCAGAATAACGCAGAGCCCCAGCCTGCACCGAATGCGTGTTGGGGGCGGATGGCCGTTGAGGAAAGCTCCTGTGCACGTGGGAGCCGAGAGGCTGTAAGCCATGCGGGGTCAATTGGGCTCCAAGCGGACAACGATGATGACTACCCCTGGAATACTGGCTTTGGGACTTGCCTTTGCTCTGATACTCCCGTTCGCTAACCATGGCTCCTCGTTTTTCGATCCGGCCCTGGAGAAGGTTCGTCGGGAACGTGCGCAGGAACGTGCAGATGCATATCTGTCGGAAGGCAAGATTGCGCTCGAAAAGGGCCACTACATACGAGCTGCCAGGGTCCTCACGGACGCGATTCGGCTGGGCGCCCGACCGGAAGCCCTGAAGCTCAGGGCACAAGCGTTTGACATGAGAAACGATCCCGACGCTGCTCTCAGAGATTTGAACAGCTATCTCGATGCCGTGTCTTCAGACCCGGAAGGATACGTACTACGCGGAGGGTTGCATGTCTCGGCCCATCGCTTCGGCCACGCGATCAAGGACTACAGCACAGCCATTCGGCTCGACGGGGACCTGCTCGATGCCTATCGAGGCAGAGCGATCGCCTACACTGCCGCAGAGGACTACGAGAGTGCCCGCAAGGACCTGGAGACAGTGCTGCAGCACATGCCCGGGGATACCGAGGCCCTTACGAATCTGGAGGTCGCGTGCCGGCTGTCCGGGATGCCCGAAGCAGCGGAGCACTTTGCCCGGCGGGCACTAGCTCTGGAGACGAACGAATCCTGGCGAGAAGTCATTTCGGAGCGGTTGGTCGCAGAGCGAGCTTTGCCTGGCCCTCTGTCCGTGGGAGGCCCGTCCTCGTTCCTCTCCTGGGGGCCCGATGGCACGATCCAGACCGCTGGAGCTTTGGCAAGCGTCAGAACCGCACGTGTCAGTCCTGAAGCGCACGAGACGCTGATTGACCGTGAGACCAACGTTTCCGCGCGCACGTCCATCCAGACTGCGCTGGCTCACCGGCAGCCGGAGCTGGCAGATCTATCGGGGAGGTGGCAAGCCACGTACCTGGGACACGGGGTAACGCTCCTGGTCAAGCACCGAGATCGCCAACTTTCCGGAGTGATGACGTTGCGCAGTCCGGTCGGCAAAGAGCTCACATACCACTTTAACGGTACGTTCGACGGGACAAACGTTGTCGCGTCTCATCACAGCGGACACACATTTCGCGGCAAATTCACTTCCAGCGGAAAACTCGTGGGTGTTCTCTCTACTCGGGAGGGCAAGTCGTTTGATGTGAATCTGTCACGTTAGATGGCGAGTGCCGCACGGAGGGATTCAGCCCGATCGGTTGTAATAGTACCGGTGATTGCGATAATAGTGGTGGCCGTATCCATATCCATAGCTCCCAAATCCGATTGCCACCTGGTTGAGTATCATTCCCAGTACCTTTGCGGACCCCATGGACTTGAGCGAGGCCATGGCTTGAGACACCTCCTGGCGGCTGGGCTGCCCCTGCTTGACCACCATAACGACCCCATTGACGTTTCGACATATGAGAGGAGTGTCAGGAAAGCCGAGCACTGGAGGGGTGTCGACGATCACATAGTCGAAGGTCACGTCCAGCAGGTCGACAAGATTCTTGAAGTCCTCTGTTTGGAACAGGGTCATAGGGTCGACCGAGGCATTGCCGGAAGTTATCACGTACATCCCTCCGATGGCAGTGGCCTGAACGATCTTCGCTATTCCCTTGTCGGGAGAATTCAAGAAATCGGAGAGGCCTGCCATACGAGGGCTCAGCCCGAAGACCTTGTGGAGTCGAGGCCTTCTCATGTCGGCATCCACCAGCACAACCCGCTTTCTGGATACAGCGGCCAAGACAGTTGCCGTCCACACCGCCATCAGGCTCTTCCCCTCTCCGGGGGTAGCGCTGGTGATTGCTAGTGACGAAACATGATCGTCAATGGAGGACAGAAAAATAGAAGCTTGGATATTCTTTAGTGCGTCAGCGACCGGCGATTGCGGGTAATCTACTGCAAGAAATTCGATCTGATCGTCCCTTGCCTTGATTCGCCCCCCGGAGAGTTTCTTCACATTGGGTATTACCCCAAGATTTCGTGCGTTGAACCGGTGCTCGACTTCTTCGGGATCACGAACCGACTGATCCAGACTGTTTGCGGCGAACGCTGCCGCAATGCCAGCGGCCAGGCCCAGGAGAGCTCCGAGGAGGACGATCAACTTCTTCTTTGGCTTGGACGGCTCGAGAGGGAAGGAGGGGGGATCGACTATCCGTACGTTGTTGCTGATCGTTCTCGCCTTGATTTCCGTTTCCTTGTATTCTCTCAGCAGGATCTTGTGAAATTCGGTCGCGGTGTCCACACCGCTCTTGAGCAGAGAGTATTGGGCTTCCAGAGACTTGACCCGATCGGCTTCCGCTCGTGCCTGCTCATACGACTCTTTAAGAAGCTCTTCCCGCGTTTTGGCCGTGTCCAGAGCGGTATCCACCATCTTGGTCTCGAGCTCTTCTATTCGATCTCTCAGGAACTTCATTCTCTGAACGGTCATCCGCATTTTGGGGTAGTTGGAAGAGTAGACCCCCTTCATTTCGGAATACTCTGATTCGAGGGTGGCCAGCTCCTCCTTGAGCTTTGCTGTCAACTCGTTCTTTATGTCGCTCGACAACGAGTTCCCGTCGCTTCCGGATCGATTCTTCAGTGCTTGAAGCCTTGCCCGTTCCTCTCGAGACTTCAAGTGACCTTCCATGGTCTTGTTCACCAGGTTGAGCACCTGGCCTAGTCCCCCATCCTGCGAATCGACGATACCGTAATCCACCGTAAAGCTCACAAGGGCAGACTGAGCCTCTCTTAGCTTCTTCTCGGCTTTCTGTGTTTCAGCCCGGAGCCAGGCAGCGGCTTCCAGGCTTTCCTGGCGCCGATTTTCCAGGTTCCTGGCCAGATACAGCGATACGTACTCCTGAAGCATCTGCTGGGCGAAGGCCGGATCACGCGCCTCCATGCTGACCGTCACAATGTTGCTGTTGCGTACAGGCGAAGCCTTGACCCGTCCCATGATCGCATGAGCAATTCCCTGCTCGCGGCTCTGAGCCTGATCGGACTCCGTTCGGTCACTCCACCCGGGAAGGAATGCTCGAATCCACGCGAGAGTCTCAGCCAAGAGAGAAGGATCCTTTGGTTTGAACTCCTCCGACTCGGCCAGGTCCATCTTCTTCACGAGGGCTTCGGCCATGCTTCTGGAGCTGAGGACTTCTTGTTGGGTAAGAAGGTAACGCTGAAATTGGACGTATTCTTCGCTCCCGAGCATCTGATTGGGCTTGAGTCTTTTCTCTTCAATCTCAATGCTCGTGACGGACGTATACACGGGAGTTGCGAGAAAGGCATAGAGGGCCGAGGCCAGCACTCCGAAAACAAAGAAGGCCAGCACCAGCCATTTCCACTCGACCACGAGGTGGAGATAGTCTTTCAGGGATTTTTCGGTCTCCAGCAGGGAGTCGAATTCCCCGGCTGAATCTTCGTAATGCGCTCCCTGCGCGTGTCCGGGGAACCGATCGCTCGGTCTGACGCGTTCAGGTAGCCGTTGAGCCGGGGCTTCCCTCCTGTCATTCGGATTCGGCATGGGAAAAGGCTCCTCGCCACATCCGAGAATCGTCCACTTCCGTTGAGTCTACGCCTGCTATCAAAGGTCCCACCTAACAATCTCGGTTCCGCGAAAGATCGAACTACGCGTGCCCATCCCTGAAAAAACTCTACTCGTGCTCTGTTGTCCCCGAATTCTCACACAGGACCTGCAGCGTGCCCGAACAAGATAGATGCGGATTAGTCTGCGCTCCATACCCTCAACTAGGCCAGTTGCGCTCTAGCGGCGGCCGTGACGGATACCGGACTCCGCCACAGACTTATTCCGCAAAACAGCGGCGTAGCCGGAGCCTGAATCCTTGCGTTCCCACACGTCACCCATGCCGCACATAGGCACCATCAGTATCCTATCGAAATCGGTGTTTCAAGTCAAGATATTGCCGATCCCAAGGCTATGAATTTCGTTGACATTCTTCATGAAACTTCCAGAGAATACGACCCAGAATGGAGACGATCGCTGACGCTGATTGACCCCGCTGGGCTAGCACCCCAACGGTTTCGTTCGAGGGATCCCGGTGATAGACACACATAGCCACCTCTTGGCGGGCTTCGATGATGGGGCGAGAGACCTGGAAGAATCCCTCGAAATGTGCCGCATTGCCCATTCCGATGGCATAGAGGCGATTGTGGCCACACCCCATGCCATGGATGGCCGATTCGAGGCTCCTCCCTCCGCCATACGGAGCAGGGTAGATGAGCTGAATCGAGAACTCCAGTCTCTGGATCTTGCACTGCGGGTCTTTCCTGGCATGGAGGTTCGTGTCTCGCCCGAAACCCTGGAGAGCATCGACAAGGGAGAGATTCTGCCTCTCAATGATGGCAAGTACATTCTCTTGGAATTCCATCCTGCTCACATTCCGGCAGGTTTCGTAAACTTCGTTTCTCGTCTGATCGACAGGAGTCTGCGCCTCATCCTGGCTCATCCTGAAAAGAACGCCATAATTCATCGGCATCCCGAATTTCTTTTCAATCTGGCCGAAAAGTTCGAGCCGTGGGAAGTGCTGTTCCAGATAACTGCTGCGAGCATCACGGGCGGCAACGGCCTCTGGGTTGCCTGGCTCACAAAGCGCCTCCTCAAGAACAACCTCGTGCACCTGGTGGCTACGGACGCACACGACACACACCATCGTTCGCCGCTCTTGAGTCGAGCTGTAGAAACCGCAGGCCGAATCGTGGGGGAAGAGAGGGCAACTCAAATGGTCAAAGACATTCCTCGGGCCGTGCTCCTGGGAGAATCGTTCCCCGAATACATGATGCCCACGAACCCCCGGCGAAGATGGCAGATCTTCTGACTCTGTATTTTGCTACTGGAAAACGAGCGAGGTGGGATCTATCGGAGGAGTCTAATCAGTTGCGCGAAATCGGCCACAGTCTGGACGTACTGTTCCATGAAGACCCGAATGTCACGAATGTATGTCTTGGGGACGTATATCACGTCATAGGGTTTCACGAGGATCGCCGACCCCATGTCGCCGATGTCAAGAATTCGCTTCAAATCGAGGCGCCTTCCGATCGGTTTGCCATGCACATCCTTGGAAATGAGGATGACGCTCGTCAGGTCCGCAGTCTCCGCGATGTGGCCTCCTGCCATAGCCAGTGCGTGAAGTGCGGTGACCGGCTGCTTGATCTCATAGGCACCGGGATTGTGGACCTGTCCCAACACATAGACCTTGCGGGATTTCGCCTCATGCAGTGCCACAGAGACGACCACGTGCTCCAACGGACCGGTGCGATAGAGCCTGTTCACCGTCTTTTCCACCTCAGCCACGGTATTGCCCGCAGCCAGCACGCGATCTTTGAGCAAGGGGAGGTCGAGCGTTCCGTCGGGGTTCACGTTGACCTGGGTCTGCTGGCCCCCGGTCAGGGTAGTAAGTGACTCTACGAGCTTATTTACCTTCTGGTAAAACTTGTTTACCGTCACCGTGACCATCTTGTACTTCTTCAGCTCGGGCGACACCTCTTCCCTGGAGAAGATTTCCGCCTCCAGATACTTTTGTTCGATCTTGTGAGCGAGCTCCTCCCGGGAGAGTCCTGCTGCTTTGATGTCTCCTACCCCTGGCAGGGTGATCATACCGTCCGGATTGATGGTGCGGGTAACGTTGAGCTGAGGGTCCAGGACAAACTCAACGGTAATCTCGTCGAGCGTGTCGAGCTTGAACGATCCCGCGGGCACAGACCACTCGGTCTGATATAACACGCGAAGTATGTCGTCCGGTCCGAGTCTATAGTTGCGGCACACAAGGTCGAATGCCTCGGCAAGGTCACGAACGTGCGGGCTCTTCTGGGGTCCCGGGGAGGGTCTGAACGGAGAGGGAATAGTACCTACGCAGCCCGAGAGGACCGCGAGGACCATGAGGACGGACAAGAGCCTGAGGGGAGGAAAGCAAATCTGCATTGATGCCGGACGCGTCTTTCCGAGTAATTCGGATGCCTGAGACATCGGCGGATACATATCACAGGTCCGGGCATCTGTAAATAAAAATAAGTACTAAGGGCTGTTAAATATATTCTAAGGTAATAATCAAAGATAATCTATCAAAGATATTCATGTAACATCGGATAAGCGGAGGGTGTGGGGTGCGGCATCCCGCGGTGCATTCATGTAGTGCAGGCTTTTCGAAACTGTCTCAAGAGCCGGCAGTCCGTGATGATCGTGGCACAACCCCTCACCCTGACCCGCTCCCTTAACGCGGGGGCATAGACGTTAAGTTAGAAATGGAACGGCCAATTGTTCGTCATTCCGGCGAAAGCCGGAATCCAGTCCTTCCAATATGTTATGGACCCCGGCTTTCGCCGGGGTGACGGGGTCCTTGTTAAGTCAACGGACTGAAA
>Ga0067045_1030821_pt1 | contig 14009 bp, 24 predicted proteins | sample TerdegcTABiofilm_FD_59184 | JGI IMG/M metagenome (GOLD analysis project Ga0067045, IMG submission 59184) | Combined Assembly of (Gp0054472, Gp0054536) Wastewater bioreactor microbial communities from Singapore -Terephthalate degrading...
CCGGTGGCGATGGACGAGGGCCTGCGCTTCGCGATCCGCGAGGGTGGCCGCACCGTCGGCGCCGGCGTGGTGTCCAAGATCATCAAGTAATCGGGCGCAAGGTTCGCCGGCGCCTGGGCGGCGGCGGACTGATGAAGGAACGTGTCGGCGGGGCTTGCAATGCCCCGCCGATACCGTCTAAAATGCAAGACCCTCGCGGAATCTGAGTTTCGCGAAGGATGCGAAATGAGGCGAAGGATGCGCCTCGTGTTCGCCAGACAGGGAGATGTCGCGTGGCAAGGCCTCGTCCGTCCCGGAAGTGTCCGGGGCATATCGGCGGGGCCTTTCGGCGCGTTCATGCAAACCCCGTCTGACCGGACGGGATCCGCCTCGCGGCGGTTCCAGGCAGGACGCAGCAGTACCCGTTGTATTCACGGGGCGTGGCGCATCGACGCCGTCACGCCTGACGCTCTTTAGATCACGAGGCATTCCTCCATGGCGGACCAAAAGATTCGCATCCGGCTGAAGGCGTTCGATCATCGCCTGATCGACCGCTCGGCCAGCGAGATCGTCGAGACGGCCAAGCGGACTGGCGCGCAAGTGCGCGGCCCGATCCCGCTGCCGACCAAGATCGAGCGCTACACCGTGCTGGTGTCGCCGCACGTCGACAAGGACGCGCGCGACCAGTACGAAACCCGCACGCACAAGCGCGTGCTCGACATCGTCGATCCCAACGACAAGACCGTGGACGCGCTGATGAAGCTCGAGCTCGCGGCGGGCGTCGACGTCCAGATCAAGTTGACCTGAGGAGGCCACGGATGAGCGCGAAGAAGTATTCGCTCGGCATCGTCGGTCGCAAGGCCGGCATGAGCCGCATGTTCACCGAGGATGGCAAGTCCGTGCCGGTGACCTTGATCGAGGCCACGCCGAACCGCATCACCCAAATCAAGACCGTCGAGACCGATGGCTACAGCGCCGTGCAGGTCACTGCGGGCGTCAAGCGCGCCAGCCTGCTCAACAAGCCGGCGGCCGGCCATCTGGCCAAGGCCAAGGTGGAAGCCGGCCGCGGTCTGTGGGAGCTGCGCGTGGAGGCCGATCAGATTGGCGGCTTCGAGGTGGGGGGCGAGATCAAGGCCGACATCTTCGAGGTTGGCCAGAAGGTCGACGTCCAGGGCGTCACCAAGGGTAAGGGCTTCCAGGGCACGATCAAGCGCTGGAACTTCACCATGGGCGATGCCACCCACGGTAATTCGCTGTCGCACCGCGCGCCGGGCTCGATCGGTCAGCGTCAGACGCCGGGTCGCGTGTTCCCGGGCAAGAAGATGGCCGGTCACATGGGGCATGTCACCCAGACCACCCAGGGTCTGCGGGTGGTGAAGGTGGACGCCGAGCGTGGCCTGATCGCCGTGCGTGGCGCGGTTCCCGGTGCGCCGGGTGGCGACGTGATCGTGCGCCCGACGAGCAAGGGAGTCTGATCATGGAATTGAATATCAACGGCGGTAGCAAGCTGGCCGTGTCTGATGCGGTGTTCGATCGCGCGTTCAACGAGGATCTCGTGCATCAGGTCGTCGTTGCTTACCGCAACGCCGGTCGCGCGGGCACCAAGGCCCAGAAAACCCGTTCGGAAGTCAACGGCACCACCAAGAAGTCGAAGAAGCAGAAAGGCGGCGGCGCCCGTCACGGCGCCCTGACTGCGCCGATCTTCGTCGGCGGCGGCGTCACCTTTGCGGCGAAGCCGCGCAGCTTCGCGCAGAAGGTGAACCGCAAGATGTATCGCGCCGCGATGGCGGCGATCCTGTCCGAGCTGAATCGCCAGGGTCGCATGACCGTGGTCGAGTCCTTCGACGTGGATGCGCCGAAGACCAAGGGGTTGGTCGCCAAGCTGGCCGACCTGAAGGCGGGCAAGCGTCCGCTGATCGTGACCGAGGAAGCAACCGACAACCTGTATCTGTCCGCCCGCAACCTGCCGTATGTGCAGGTGCGTGATGTGCAGGGCTTGGATCCGGTCGCGCTGGTCGGTGCCGACACCGTGGTGGTCACCACCAGCGCGGTGAAGAAGATCGAGGAGTGGCTGGCATGAGCGCCAATCTGTACGAAGTGATCCGTGCGCCGCGCGTGTCCGAGAAGACCGCGCGCCTGCAGGAAGTCTCCAACCAATACGTCTTCGAGGTCGCCAAGACCGCCACCAAGGCTGATGTCAAGGCGGCGGTCGAGAAGCTCTTCGACGTCAAGGTCGAGGCGGTGAACGTGGTGAACGTGAAGGGCAAGTCCAAGTCCTTCAAGTTCCGCCAGGGTCGCCGCGGCGACTGGCGTAAGGCGTACGTCACCCTGGCCGAAGGTCAGGCGATCGACGTCATGACCGTCTCGGCCTGAGGAACAAGTCCATGGCATTGATGACATTCAAGCCCACCTCCGCCGGCCGCCGCAGCGCGGTTCGCGTGGTGACGCCCGACCTGCACAAGGGTGCGCCTTATGCCGCGCTGGTGGAGAAGCAGGGCAAGACCGGTGGCCGCAACCACCACGGCCGCATCACCACCCGCCACATCGGCGGCGGCCACAAGCACCACTACCGGATCATCGATTTCAAGCGCGACAAGGAAGGTATCCCGGCCCGCGTCGAGCGCATCGAGTACGATCCCAACCGCACCGCGCACATCGCGCTGCTGTGCTACGCCGACGGCGAGCGTCGCTACATCATCGCGCCGAAGGGCCTGAAGGCTGGCGATCAGGTGATCGCGGGCCGTGACGCCCCGATCAAGGCGGGCAACACCCTGCCGCTGCGCAACATCCCGGTCGGCTCCACGGTGCACTGCATCGAGATGAAGCCCGGCAAGGGCGCGCAGCTCGCCCGTGCCGCCGGCGCCGGCGTGCAGCTGGTCGCTCGCGAGGGCGTCTACGCCACCCTGCGCCTGCGCTCCGGCGAGATGCGCAAGGTGCCGGCCGAGTGCCGCGCCACCATCGGTGAGGTTGGCAACGACGAGCACGGCCTGGAGAAGCTGGGCAAGGCTGGCGCCAAGCGCTGGCGCGGCGTGCGCCCGACCGTCCGCGGTGCGGCCATGAACCCGGTCGACCACCCGCACGGTGGTGGTGAGGCCAAGGCCGGCCAGGGCAACCCGCACCCGGTCACGCCGTGGGGCGTGCCGACCAAGGGCTACAAGACCCGCAAGAACAAGCGCACCCAGCAGTTCATCGTGCGCGACCGCAGGAGCTAATCGGCAATGGCACGTTCACTCAAGAAGGGCCCGTTCATCGACCACCACCTGCAGAAGAAGGTGGAGGCTGCGGGCAGCAGCAAGAAGCCGATCAAGACCTGGTCGCGTCGTTCCACGATCATGCCGGAAATGATCGGCTTCACCATCGCCGTGCACAACGGCAAGAACCACGTCCCGGTGCTGGTCAACGAGAACATGGTTGGCCACAAGCTTGGCGAATTCGCCGTGACCCGCACGTTCAAGGGTCATGGCGGCGACAAGAAGTCGAAGTAAGGAGATGACGATGGAAGCGAAGGCAATCCTGCGCACCGCGCGCATCTCCCCGCAGAAGGCCCGCCTGGTCGCCGACCAGGTGCGGGGCCTGCCCGTGGCGCGCGCGCTCGACCTGCTGAAGTTCTCGGACAAGAAGGCCGCCGGCATGATCTACAAGGTCGTGTTTTCCGCTGCCTCCAACGCCGAGAACAACGTCGGTGCCGATGCGGACGCGCTCAAGATCAAGACCATCATGGTCGATGAGGGGCCCGCGTTGAAGCGCTTCATGGCGCGTGCGAAGGGTCGTGGCACGCGCATCACCAAGCGCACCAGCCACATCACCGTGGTCGTGAGCGAGGGCAACTAATCATGGGTCATAAAGTCAATCCGATCGGCATCCGCCTGGGCATTGCCAAGGACTGGAATTCCAAGTGGTATGCCGGCAAGAAGCAGTTCGCCGAGTTCCTGTCGGGGGACCTCAAGGTCCGCGACATGCTGCGCAAGAAGCTGGCCCAGGCCGGCATCAGCAAGATCCTGATCGAGCGCCCGGCCAACAATGCCCGCGTGACGATCCACACCGCCCGCCCGGGCGTGGTGATCGGCAAGCGCGGCGAGGACATCGAGAAGCTGCGCAAGGAAGTGTCGGACGTGCTCGGCGTGCCGGCGCACATCAACGTCACCGAAGTCCGCAAGCCGGAACTCGACGCCCAGCTGGTCGCCGAGTCCATCGCCCAGCAGCTGGAGCGCCGCATCATGTTCCGCCGCGCCATGAAGCGCGCGGTCGGCAACGCGATGCGTCTCGGCGCCCTGGGCATCAAGGTCAACGTGGCCGGTCGCTTGAACGGTGCGGAAATCGCCCGTTCCGAGTGGTACCGCGAAGGTCGCGTGCCGCTGCACACCCTGCGCGCCGACATCGACTACGGCTTTGCGGAAGCGAAGACCACCTACGGCATCATCGGCATCAAGGTGTGGGTCTACAAGGGCGAGATCTTCGATTTCAGCCAGGTCGGCCAGGAAAAGCAGGACGACAGCCCGGCGCCGCGCGGTGACCGTGGCGACCGCGAACGTCCGCGGGGTCCGCGTCGTGACCGTGGCGACCGCGCCGAGCGCGGCGAAGCGAGGGAATAAACCATGCTGCAACCCAAGCGAACCAAATACCGCAAGGTCCACAAGGGCCGCAACGAGGGCCTGAGCTGGAGCGGCAATGCCGTCAGCTTCGGCGAGTATGGCCTGAAGGCGACCGCCCACGGCCAGCTCACGGCGCGCCAGATCGAGGCCGCCCGACGTTCCATCAGCCGCTACGTCAAGCGCGGCGGCAAGATGTGGATCCGGGTGTTCCCCGACAAGCCGATCACCAAGAAGCCGATCGAAGTGCGAATGGGTGCCGGTAAGGGCAACGTGGAGTACTGGGTGGCCCTGATCCAGCCTGGTCGCATGATCTATGAAATCGAGGGCGTGAGCGAAGAGGTGGCGCGCGAGGCGTTCCGCCTGGCCGCGGCCAAGCTCTCGGTCACCACCCAATTCGTGACCCGGACGGTGCGCTGATGGAACTCAAGGAACTGCGTCAGAAGTCGGCGGATGAGCTGAAGGCCCACCTGGTCGAGCTGCAGAAGGAGCGCTTTGCGCTGCGCATGCAGAAGGCCACCGGCCAGCTGCCTCCGTCCAAGACCCATGAGCCCCGCCGCGTGCGCCGCGAGATTGCTCGCGTCAACACGCTGCTTGGCCAGATGAAGTAAGGAACGGGCGCCATGACCGAACAAACCAAGAAGCTGCACACGGTCGAAGGCCGCGTGGTCAGCAACAAGATGGACAAGACCGTGACGGTGCTCGTCGAGCGTCAGGTCAAGCATGCGCTGTACGGCAAGTACATCCGCCGCTCGACCAAGCTGCACGCCCACGACGCCGAGAACGCGTGCAACGAGGGCGACGTGGTGCGCGTGGCCGAATGCGCGCCGATGTCCAAGACCAAGAACTGGCGCGTGGTGGAAATCATCACCCGTGCCGCCGAGTAAGCAGGAGAGATAAGCCATGATCCAGATGCAGAGCTTTCTCGACGTCGCCGACAACTCGGGTGCCAAGGAACTGATGTGCATCAAGGTGCTGGGCGGCTCCAAGCGCCGTTATGCCGGCATCGGCGACATCATCAAGGTGTCGGTGAAGGAAGCCATCCCGCGCGGCAAGGTGAAGAAGGGCGACGTGTACGACGCCGTGGTGGTGCGCACCCGCAAGGGCGTGCGCCGTCCCGATGGCTCGCTGATCCGCTTCGACGGCAACGCCGCGGTGCTGCTGAACAACAAGCATGAGCCGATCGGCACCCGCATCTTCGGGCCTGTCACCCGCGAGCTGCGCTCCGAGAAGTTCATGAAGATCGTCTCGCTCGCGCCCGAAGTGCTTTGAGCGGAGGAAGGAAGAACATGAACCGTATCCGCAAGGGCGACCAGGTGGTGATCACCACCGGCAACAAGAAGATCAAGGGCCAGACCGGCGAAGTGCTGCGCGTGGAAGGCGATCGCGTGTACGTTGCCAACCTGAACCTGGTCAAGCGCCACACCAAGCCCAACCCGCAAGCCGGCCAGCCCGGCGGCGTGGTGGAGCGCGAGGCGCCGATCCACATTTCCAACGTCATGCTCTACAACCCGGCGACGGGCAAGGGCGAGCGCGTTGCCACCAAGGTGCTGGAGAATGGAAAGCGCATCCGCGTGTTCCGCTCCAGCGGCGAGGCCATCTGACATGACCACCCGACTCGAAAAGTTCTACAAGGATGAAGTGGTGCCGAAGCTGATGCAGCAGTTCGGCTACACCAATCCGATGGAAGTTCCCAAGCTCGTCAAGATCACGCTCAACATGGGCGTCGGCGAGGCCGCCACGAACAAGAAGGTGCTGGAGAACGCGGTGGCCGACATGGCCAAGATCGCCGGCCAGAAGCCGGTGGTGACCAAGTCGCGTATCTCGGTGGCCTCCTTCAAGATCCGCGACGGCTGGCCGATCGGCTGCAAGGTGACCCTGCGCCGTGCGCACATGTACGAGTTCCTGGATCGGTTGATCAACATCTCGCTGCCGCGCGTGCGTGACTTCCGCGGCGTGTCGGGGCGTTCGTTCGACGGCCGCGGCAACTACAACATGGGCGTGAAAGAGCAGATCATCTTCCCCGAGATCGATTTCGACGCCGTCGATGCGATGCGCGGCATGGACATCGCGATCACCACCACCGCGAAGACCGATGCCGAGGCCAAGGCCCTGCTCGAGGCCTTCCGCTTCCCGTTCCGCAACTAAGGACACGTCATGGCCAAGACTTCCATGATCAACCGCGAGGCCAAGCGCGCCAAGCTGGCCAAGCAGCACGCTGCCAAGCGCGAGGCGCTGAAGAAGATCATCTCCAGCCAGGATGCGTCCTACGAGGAGAAGATGGCGGCGGCGACCAAGCTGCAGAAGCTGCCGCGCGATTCCTCGCCGTCCCGCCAGACCACCCGCTGCGCCCTGACCGGGCGTCCGCGCGCCGTGTACAGCAAGTTCGGCCTGGGGCGCAACAAGCTGCGCGAGGCCACCATGCGTGGCGACGTGCCGGGCCTGCGCAAGGCCAGCTGGTAATCGCCCCCAGCAACGGAACCTGCTATACTGAAACGCTTGCTTCCGTGAGAGCGGAGGTGCCCGGCCCTGCAGCGATGCGGGGCTTGCGGTTGCTGTAAACGCCGCGTCGCCCGGCGCGGCGTCACAATCCAGACAGATTTTCGCGAAAGCGGATATCGGTGCTACTCATAGGTGAAACCAAATGAGCATGACTGATCCCATCGCCGACATGCTGGTTCGCATCAAGAATGCGGCCGCGGTCGGCAAGCCGGCGGTGAAGATGCCGTCTTCCAAGATCAAGGTGGCGATCGCCAACGTCCTCAAGGATGAAGGCTACATCGCCGACGCGCGCGTCACCCAGGTCGGCGCCAAGGCCGAGCTTGAAATCGCGCTGAAGTACTTCGAGGGCAAGCCGGTGATCGAGACCCTGAAGCGCGTGTCGCGCTCGGGCCTGCGCCAGTATCGCGGCAAGGACGCGCTGCCGAAGGTGCTCGGCGGTCTTGGCGTTGCCATCATTTCCACCTCCAAGGGCATCATGACCGACGCGCAGGCGCGCCAGCAGGGCGTCGGCGGTGAAGTCCTGTGCATCGTGGCCTAAGGGAGTAGCGCACATGTCCCGAGTTGCCAAGAAGCCTGTCGCCCTGGCCAAGGGTGTCGAAGTCAGCGTCCAGCCGGAATCGATCAGCGTCAAGGGCCCGAAGGGCGCCCTGAGCATCGCCAAGCCGGCTGGGATCGAAGTCAAGGTCGAGGATGGCCATGCGCTGCTGTCCGCCAACGACCCTGCGCTGGTGCCCCTGACGGGGACCCTGCGCGCGATCGTCGCCAACATGGTGCGCGGCGTCAGCGCCGGTTTCGAGCGCAAGCTCGAGCTGGTTGGCGTGGGCTATCGCGCTGCCATGCAGGGCAAGGATCTGAGCCTGTCGCTGGGCTATTCCCACCCGATCCTGTTCGCCCCGCCGGCCGGTATCACCATCACCACCCCGACCCAGACCGAAATCCTGGTGTCCGGGGCCGACAAGCAGTTGGTGGGCGAGGTGGCGGCCAAGATCCGTGGTTATCGTCCGCCGGAGCCCTATAAGGGCAAGGGCGTGAAGTATTCCGACGAAACCATCATCCGCAAGGAAGCCAAGAAGGCGTAATCCCTCGAGACAGTGCGCTTTCAGCTTTCGGAGACCAAGACAATGGAAAAGAAAATCGCCCGCCTGCGCCGTGCCAAGTCCACCCGCGCGCGCATTCGCGAACTCGGCGTTCCGCGCCTGTCGGTGCTGCGCACCAGCCAGCACCTGTACGCCCAGCTGTTCACCGCCGACGGCGCCAAGGTGTTGGCCTCGGCCTCGACCGTGCAGGCTGACGTGAAAGAGGGCCTGAAGAGCGGCAAGAACATCGAAGCCGCGGCCAAGGTCGGCCGTATGATCGCCGAGCGCGCCAAGGCGGCCGGCATCGAGAAGGTGGCCTTCGATCGTTCCGGCTACCGCTATCACGGTCGCATCAAGGCCCTGGCCGACGCGGCTCGCGAGGGCGGCCTGCAGTTCTGATGGCTCGCCCACTTGCCGGCGCAAGTGGCGCCGGGCGCCAGCCTCGGTTGCGGGGCTGGCGATCTACCTGCAGTACACCACAACGATAAGCGGCGATGCCGCAAATTCCTTCAATCAATCGAGACATCGAAATGGCAGAACAGCGCGAATCCCGCGGCCGCGATCGCAATCGCGAACGCGAAGAAATCGATGACGGCATGATCGAGAAGCTGGTCGCGGTCAACCGCGTCAGCAAGACCGTCAAGGGCGGCCGGCAGTTCACCTTCACCGCGCTGACGGTGGTGGGCGATGGTGCCGGCAGGGTTGGCTTCGGCTATGGCAAGGCGCGCGAGGTGCCGGTGGCCATTCAGAAGTCGATGGAATATGCCCGCAAGAACATGAGCAGCATCGATCTGAACAACGGCACCTTGTTCCATGCGGTGAAGGCCGGCCATGGCGCCGCCCGCGTGTATATGCAGCCGGCCTCCGAGGGTACCGGCGTGATCGCCGGCGGCGCAATGCGCGCCGTGTTGGAAGCGGTGGGCGTGAAGAACGTGCTGGCCAAGGCCGTGGGTTCGCGCAACCCGATCAACCTCGTGCGGGCCACCGTCAAGGGCCTGGAGGCGATGCGCTCGCCGGCCAAGATCGCCGCCAAGCGCGGTAAGAAGGTGGAGGACCTGATCCATGGCTAATGAAGGCAAGACCATCAAGGTCCGTCTGGTCAAGGGCCTGCGCGGCACCCAGTCGCGTCACCGCCTGTCGGTGAAGGCGCTCGGCCTTGGCAAGCTCAATAGCGTCCGCGAGCTGAAGGATAGCCCGCAGGTGCGCGGCCTGATCAATCAGCTGCACTACCTGGTGCGGGTGGAGGAGTAATCGCATGAAGCTCAATACGCTCAAGCCCGCCGATGGCGCCCGCAAGGAGCGCGTCCGCGTCGGTCGCGGCATCGGTTCCGGTCTCGGCAAGACGTGCGGCCGCGGCCACAAGGGTTCGTTCGCGCGCGCCGGCAAGGGCAAGATCAAGGCCGGTTTCGAGGGCGGCCAGATGCCGATGCAGCGCCGGCTGCCGAAGATCGGCTTCCGTTCGCAGATGGCGAAGGACACGGCCGAAGTGCTGCTGTACAAGCTGGACTCGCTGCCCGCCGGCGACGTCGATTTCGCCGCGTTGAAAGCCGCAGGTCTGGTGTCCAGCACCGCCAAGCGTGCCAAGATCGTGGCCAAGGGCGAACTGACCAAGGCCTTCGTGCTGAAGGGCATCGCTGCGACCGCCGGCGCCAAGGCCGCGATCGAAGCGGCCGGCGGCAAGCTGGCGGAGTGACCGGCGCATGTCGCGAACCGCGGATGCACTGTCGGGCCTGATGGGCGCGGGCAAGTTCACCGAACTTCGCTCGCGCCTGCTGTTCGTGGTCGGGGCGCTGATCGTCTATCGCATCGGGTGCTATATCCCGGTGCCGGGCGTGAATCCCGAGGCCATGCTGCAGCTGATGAACGCGCAGAAGGGCACCGTGGTGGACATGTTCAACATGTTCTCCGGCGGTGCGCTTTCCCGCTTCAGCCTGTTCGCACTGAACGTGATGCCGTACATCTCGGCGTCGATCGTCATGCAGCTGATGGTGCAGATCCTGCCCAGCCTGAAGGCGCTGCAGAAGGAGGGCGAGTCCGGGCGCCGTAAGATCACCCAGTACTCGCGCATCGGGTCGGTGTTCCTGGCGGTGTTCCAGGCCGCGGGCATCGCGATCGCGTTGCAGCACCAGGGCGCGGGCAGCGGCATCCCGGTGGTGTATAACCCGGGGCCTGGATTCGTGCTGACCGCGGTCGTCTCGCTGACGGCCGGCACCGTGTTCCTGATGTGGCTGGGCGAGCAGGTGACCGAGCGCGGCATCGGCAACGGCATCTCGCTGATCATCTTCGCCGGCATCGTCGCCGGCTTGCCAGGCGCGGTGCTGCATACCCTGCAGCAGGCCAATGCCGGCGAGATGCAGTGGATCACCGTGTTCGTGATTCTGGCGATCGTGATCGCGGTGACTTGGTTCGTGGTGTTCATGGAGAGCGGGCAGCGCCGCATCACCGTGAACTACGCGCGTCGCCAGGGCGGGCGCGGCGGCTACCAGAACCAAAGCTCGTTCCTGCCGCTGAAGCTCAACATGGCCGGCGTGATTCCGCCGATCTTCGCGTCGTCGCTGATCATGTTCCCGGCGACTGCTTCGACCTGGTTCGGCCAATCCGGCAGCGCAGCCACCGTCTGGCTGCAGAAGGTCAGCCAGATGCTGTCCCCTGGCGAGCCGCTGCATATGATCCTGCTGGCAGCGCTGATCATCGGTTTCGCGTTCTTCTATACGGCGCTGGTGTTCAATTCGCAGGAAACCGCCGACAATCTGAAGAAGTCGGGCGCGCTGATCCCGGGCATCCGTCCCGGTCGCGCTACCGGCGAGTACATCGACGGCGTGCTGACCCGGTTGACGGGCGCCGGCGCTCTCTACTTGGTGCTGGTGTGCCTGCTTCCCGAGGTGATGCGCACCAAGCTCGGTACATCCTTCTACTTCGGCGGCACTTCGCTGCTGATCGTGGTGGTGGTGGTGATGGACTTCATCGCGCAGATCCAGGCCCACCTGATGTCGCATCAGTACGAAAGCCTGCTGAAGAAGGCAAACCTGAAGGGCCGCGGAGCGCGCTGAGCGCCCTTCGGCTCTTCTCCCGCCACAGGCGGGAACGGAACGACCGCCGGATCGACGAATGCGCGATCCGGCAACTGGGCGACCCTTGCAGCGATCCCGTGCAAGGGTGGCTCCGGGCCGATCCGCGCGCCAGAGTAGCGCGCGGGCAGGCGGCGGCCGCAAGGCCGGCGCACTGCCAGCTCGGGGCCGTCGCCGGAGCATGGGCACACTCCCCATGCCGGGTTCGGACGCCGCAAGGCGGCTGGACTTCCTGAACGACCGGGATCTTGCTACAATTCTACGTTTCCCGCGCCGGATCCCGTGATTCGGCGTCATTACGCACATCGGAGATCGCCTTATGGCGCGTATTGCAGGTGTCAACCTGCCTGCCCAGAAGCACGTCTGGGTTGGGCTGCAAAGCATCTACGGCATTGGCCGTACCCGTTCCAAGCTGGTCTGCGCAGCGGCCGGCGTCAATCTGTCGACCAAGATCCGCGACCTGTCCGAGCCGGAAGTCGAGCGCCTCCGCGCCGAGATCGGCAAGTACGTGGTCGAGGGCGACCTGCGTCGCGAAGTCGGCATGGCCATCAAGCGTTTGATGGACCTGGGCTGCTACCGCGGCCTGCGCCATCGCCGCGGTCTGCCGCTGCGTGGCCAGCGCACCCGTACCAACGCGCGCACCCGCAAGGGCCCGCGCAAGGCCATCAAGAAGTAAGGAACCCAGACCATGGCCAAGCCGGCTGCTGCCAACAAGACCAAGAAGAAGGTCAAGCGCGTCGTCACCGACGGTATCGCGCACGTCCACGCTTCGTTCAACAACACCATCGTCACCATCACCGACCGCCAGGGCAATGCGCTGAGCTGGGCGACCTCGGGCGGCGCGGGCTTCCGCGGTTCCCGCAAGTCCACCCCGTTCGCTGCGCAGGTCGCCGCCGAAAAGGCTGGCAAGGCCGCGCTGGACTATGGCGTGAAGTCGCTGGAAGTGCGCATCAAGGGCCCGGGTCCGGGCCGTGAATCCGCCGTTCGTTCGCTGAACAACGTCGGCTACAAGATCCTCAACATCATCGACGTGACGCCGATCCCGCACAACGGGTGCCGTCCGCCGAAGAAGCGTCGCGTCTGACGCGCGGGAGCACAAGAACATGGCTCGTTATATCGGTCCCACCTGCAAGCTGGCGCGCCGCGAAGGCGCCGATCTGTCGCTGAAGTCGCCAGCGCGTGCCCTCGACTCCAAGTGCAAGCTGGAGCAGAAGCCCGGTCAGCACGGCCCCAACGCCCGCAAGGGCAAGCTGTCCGACTATGCCACCCAGCTGCGCGAGAAGCAGAAGGTCAAGCGCATCTACGGCCTGCTGGAGCGTCAGTTCCGCAACTACTACAAGAAGGCCGCGACCAAGAAGGGCAATACCGGCGAGAACCTCCTGCAGCTGCTGGAAACCCGCCTGGACAACGTCGTCTACCGCATGGGCTTCGCGGTCACCCGCCCGGCCGCCCGCCAGCTGGTCAGCCATCGCGGCGTCACCGTGAACGGCAAGCCGGTCAATCTGCCGTCCTACACGGTCAAGGCCGGCGACGCGATCGCGCTGTCGGAGAAGGCGCAGAAGCAGATGCGCGTGAAGGAGTCGCTGACCCTCGCCGAGCAGATGAATCTGTCCCCCTCCTGGGTGGAAGTGGATGCCGGCAAGTTTGCAGGCGTGTTCAAGGCGGTGCCGGATCGTGCCGACCTGCCCAGCGACATCAACGAAGCGCTGATCGTCGAGCTGTACTCGAAGTAAGCCATTGCCACCGGCCTGCGCCCAGCGCGCAGGCCTGCAGGAGACTCCCCGAATGACGGTTACCGCCACCCAAGTCCTGCGTCCGCGCGGACCGCAGATCGAGCGCATCACCGACACCCGCGCCAAGGTCGTGATCGAGCCGCTGGAGCGCGGCTACGGCCACACCCTCGGCAACGCGCTGCGCCGCGTGCTGCTTTCGTCGATCCCGGGCTTCGCTATCACCGAGGTCGAGATCGACGGCGTGCTGCACGAGTACACCACGGTCGAAGGCCTGCAGGAGGACGTGCTCGAAGTCCTGCTGAACCTCAAGGACGTTGCCATTCGCATGCACAGCGGCGACACCGATACCCTGGAGCTGAAGAAGCAGGGGCCGGGCGTCGTCACTGCCGGCGACATCAAGACCACTCACAACGTGGAAGTGCTCAACCCCGACCACGTGATCGCCACCCTGACCAAGGACGTGGCCCTGAACATGCGCCTGACCATCAGCCGTGGCTTCGGCTATCAGCCGGCCGCCGCCCGCCGTCGTCCCGACGACGAGGCGCGCACGATCGGCCGCCTGGTGCTGGACGCCTCGTTCTCGCCGGTGCGCCGGGTGGCTTACGCGGTGGAAGCCGCGCGCGTCGAGCAGCGTACCGACCTCGACAAGCTGGTGCTGGACATCGAGACCAACGGGACGATCGATGCGGAGGAGGCCGTGCGTACCGCCGCCGACATCCTCACCGACCAGCTCTCGGTGTTCGGTGATTTCACTCATCGCGAGCGCGGCGCCAAGCCGCAGGCCAACACCGGCGTCGATCCGCTGCTGCTGCGCCCGATCGACGACCTCGAGCTGACCGTGCGCTCGGCCAACTGCCTGAAGGCCGAGAGCATCTACTACATCGGCGATCTGATCCAGAAGACCGAAGTGGAGCTGCTCAAGACCCCGAATCTCGGCAAGAAGTCGCTCACCGAGATCAAGGAAGTACTGGCCCAGCGCGGCCTGTCGCTGGGCATGAAGCTGGAGAACTGGCCGCCGGCCGGTGCCGCCACCCACGGCATGCTCGGCTGATCCATCCGCCC
>Ga0067045_1004030_pt1 | contig 14004 bp, 15 predicted proteins | sample TerdegcTABiofilm_FD_59184 | JGI IMG/M metagenome (GOLD analysis project Ga0067045, IMG submission 59184) | Combined Assembly of (Gp0054472, Gp0054536) Wastewater bioreactor microbial communities from Singapore -Terephthalate degrading...
ATTTTGCCGAACTGATAAGGTTCAAGATTTAGCCCTACTTAAGTCAATCATAGGCTGTCGGATTGAAACTCATTATGGCACCGGCGGTATAGTCACCAAGTTAAGCGGTCCATATGAAAATGGTTTTTACACAATTACATACAAGCACCAGAGAGACGGAAAGAAATGCTGGATAAACAGTATAACTGTTAAGGAAAACACTGTATTGTGTGAAGGTGTTCCTTTGAAAATATTAACTGACCCGGATGCAGTCGCAAATGAAAAAGAAACGGCCCATGTTTTTAAAGAAGAGGACCAAGTACGGGAAAAAGAAACAGGGCCACAAAAAAGCCGTCAGGCGGCTGAAGCCGAGAGAAAAAAACTCCTACCTTACTCAGATATGGTCAAAGAGTTTTATCAGCAACTCAAGAAAACATCGGAGCTTGCTGAACAACTGATTAACCGGCGGGAAGATCTGATTGAGACGATAGCCGGAATGGAAGCCGACGGCATGAGCATAACAGTCCTGGCAAACGCAGTAATCCAGGCTTGCGAGATATATTTTCCGAGGATGTCAGAAGCAAGGGACATGCTGGAAGAAGTCATAAAACGCGGTATTAAAGGCGTAGTGGTAAAGGACAAGTTTGTAGTGGTCCAGGGAGGGAAAAGAGATGAGGGTTAAAAAAGTCCGGCGCGGCCTACTTGCAGATACTCTCCATAAATTGATCGATGAAAGACATCCCCAAGGCCTGCCGCTTAGCACGGCGGCAATCATTCTGTACGGTACCGATACTAAAACACATCGCGAAAGGATCTACCGCCTGGCCGGCGCACTGAGGAAAAACAACATAATGGTATATTCCTTCGGCGGCCGTTACCACCTTTGTAACGATGACGGCATCCGCCTGACCGAGGTTGCGGTCCAGAAGCAGATCCTTGCCGGCTCAATACTACAAAATGCCTTCCTCCTCAGAGAGAAAGCCATTGAAGCCGGTCTGCCGGATGAACAAAAGCAAAGATTGGATAAGGCATTTGGTAATTTGAAGCAAGTCGTGACTAACCTGTTTTAATTAATATACCCGCCAGTAGAGTACCCGGGAGGCACCCGGGCGAAACCGATGAAGTCCTTATTTTGGACAGAGGTCGCGGGAAGCCGCAATATTAAAAATCTTGCCGTACTGCGCACCACGAATAATAAACGGCGGTGGTGCGGCAATCAAAAATACCACACTCCGCATTAAACCGCTGTTCCGGTGAATGTGGAGAAAAGCCCGCGTAAACGGACGCGCATAAAGCGCATACGGGGTTGCCCGGGCAGTGGCGGCGGGAGTCGGCAGACCAACCGTAAATGGGAAGCCAGGCGGAACGTAACCCAAACATCTGGCGGCGTGTACCCGGACGTACGCCGGAAAGCTTAAAAGGGCGGGAAGGTCCCGTATACGGGAAGGACTTAGGCCCCGGTGAAAAACGGGGGAAGTAACCGAGGAGACCGGTCCGACATTTGGCTTAGCCAATGTATAAATGATTACCCCGCATTTTTCAGCTAATTTCGTTCTGAAAAATGACAACCTAGAAAGCGCCTGGTGCGTCCCCCGGGAGAGTGTCTGTTTAAAACCCCTCTCTTCTGGCGCGATCGCAAGAGCTCAGCTCGGCGCGATACAACCGGCCTAATAATGTGCGCCTTCCCGTGGCAGGCCGGGGGCGGGTATTGTAATAAATACCCGGCGAAGCACGTTAATTGAAAGAAGGTTTGGGATGGAGATTATTAATAAAGGGGTTAGAAGTAAAAATGCATTTACAGTTATTATTGGTAATACACAAATTAAAAACGTTGTGGTGCCATGTTCAATAAAAACACAGCAAAGAATCCATTTACTTGCTAAGAAAGCAATAAATAAGTGCGGTATAAGACCTATGATTACTTACTACCCCATTCCTCAGGAAATTGGCCGAAAGAAGGAAATAGTGCCATTTTATATGTTATGTCTTGCCCAGTGCAGAGAAGAAAAACTAAAACTCCGGGGTGATAATAAATGACAACTAAAATGATACGGTATTTGGCGGGACAATACCGGTTGTCTCCTGAAAAAAGAGGTGAAATACTGCGCAATATTTATAAGAATACTGGTAAATCTGGTATACAGGCTTTAATGAGAGAACTTAATATAAATTCAATTAATTCAATTCTTAAATGGATTAAATATGACAGTGGTAATAGAAACCGGTGCCGCAGGAAGCAAGCACTCCTTGAGATTGGTGGACCTCCTTCACCCGGGTTGAAAGATATTACTATCCAGGATATATTTAAAGAAACGTCGTTTATTTCGAATGGTGTCAAAATAGGCAAACAAGGCGGACGCCGGAGTACATTTGGTGGACAGGTATGGGACGCGGTACATGGAGGATTGAAGTAACGATGGCTGAAGATCCCTAAAATTGTTAATCTAACAAAAAGATACTGATAATTTGGAAAGTATCTTGACTGAGTTGAAGGATAAATAGAGAACGACCAAGTGAATCTGAGAAGGGTTTATTACTCTTCTGCAGTCAGCAAAAATAATTAACAGACCGTAAAGGGGTCCCTTACGGGACACTTCCTGGCAAGACTTGATAATGACCGTAAAGGGTAAGGATTATTATTTTTGAACGTCCATGTTTTTTAGAACACTTTACGAACGGAGGGACGTTATGAAAATTGGATATTGCCGTGTGAGTACCCAGGATCAAGATGCCACCCGACAAATATTAAAGATGCATGAACTTGGAATAGAGGAAAGATTCATTTTCGTTGATAAGGCTACCGGTAAGAATTTTGACCGGCCTGAATACCAGGCCATGAAAAAAATTATCCGGCAAGGGGATATCATATACTTCGATGCTCTTGACAGGCTGGGAAGAGACTATGACGGTATCATTCGGGAATGGAAACACATTACCAGAGAATTAGGAGCCGACATAGTAGTGCTGGAAAATGAAGCCCTGTTTAACAGCCAGAAGTACCGGGAAATGGGTGACATCGGCAAGTTGATGGAGGATATGTTACTTTCATTGCTTTCTTATGTGGCCGAACAGGAGATTAAAAAACGGTATAATCGGCAAATGGAAGGACAGGCCGTAGCGCGGGCTAAAGGAAAACATATGGGCAGGCCAAAGTGCAAGGTACCCCCGAATTTCCAGGATATATGCAAGGAGTGGAGGGAAGGGAAAATGACCGCTATGGAAGCCATGCGTAGGGCGGGAATGAAAAAGACGAGCTTTTATAAGACTGTGAAGGGATTGGCTCTAGTATCTAGTTAATTAATTGCACAAAATGTTAAAAATGTGTAGCAGAAAGGATGGTAGTATGCCTGAATATAGAAAATATAGGTGCTGTATGTGTCCTAAACATAAATCAACCAAATACCCAATGCCCTACAGGGCCGATGAAGTCAGAAGTAACCCCTTGTCGATTTGTAAAGACCTATATAGATCAGCGTGGCTGGTTTTATCGTGTTATGCAAGGCCTTGGAGATAATAACTATAAGGCCAGATATCGAAAACCAGGAAAATCCGGCTGGAAAGGCGTGACCAAGTTAGAGTGGAGAAAGAGCTTTGACGAAGCACAAAGCGATTTGAATGCTATGGCCAAGAACAAGGGGTGGGAGGAATATACCGATGGCGAAATCAAAAATCACATATCGGTGGGATAATGATTCAAGAGACCGCCCCATCTTAGTGCTTGAAAAAGCAAAAGGTAAGTTTACTCTTGACGAAATAACCGACTATCTACTCTATGACTCAAGGCAATATGGGAAATATGCCATAATAATCAACGCTTCCGAATCTGCATGTGGGGGATCTGGATGGGGCGAAGAAGACAGACCGGGTGATATAGCGATTTTGTATGAGATACTCGAACGGGACAACTGCCCTATTTGCGGTGATACGACACCGTATCAATATTGCCCCGAATGCGGAAATGAGTTTTAGGATTAATGACGCATTTCAATGAAAATATTCTTTAGACATAATCTTTCTTCTCCTATCCATACCCTGGATCATAACCCGGGTTGTTTTTTTGTGAGGTAGTAGTAAAAATCATTTTTATAAAGAGGAGGGGGTGATCAAATGACGGTATGTGTTCCTCTAGGAGAGATAAAAAACTTCATTGAGGGTGGTGAGAACTTTACAGTAACGGTTGCAACAGTACCAGCCGATGGTAGAAACCCTTCTGATTTTACAGCAGGCGTATTTTTTTATAGTGCTTCTCGTGCAGAGGTAACCGGAGGCGGGCTTATATTTAGTGGTGAAAAAGGTTATTTTTACTTTGTTGGTCAAGCAATCGGTGCAGTAGAGATGTTAGAAAACAACAAAATAAGATTCGCCTACGAAAACCTGGTGGTTGCAGCACCCGGTTTCTTAAAGCCAGTGATCGTCGTCGTTGAGAAAGGAGGTTAAGTGGTTGTCGAACTTTAAAAACCGACTTGTTGTATTAATCATGGTTCCTTTAATTATCAATGTTTTAAATACTTTCAACCAAGTCGAGATAGTATTTGCTCAAGGTACGGGAAATGTCAATTCCTCAGTAACTATTCAAAAAGATGACAGTACGATCAAGCCGGTATCTCCCGAAGAGATGTCAGAGAAAATAGCTGGGTTGGTAGACGCGACATACAATGGACTTAGCAAGTCAGTAAAGAAAATATCGAAAATAATGATAGCCCTGTCAGGAATAATGTTACTGGCGGGGTTATTCATTGGTGTGAAAATACTAGTCAGAGCGGCGGTCGGTGTTGCTTCGGCGTCACTGGGGCTTTTATTGTTCAGTAACGCAGAAGCGTTCTTAGGACTGATTACCTGGGCTTCAAAATTTCTAAAACAGTAATAGGAGTGATTGTCATGTCGCTTTCTAAAGTTATAAAACAAGTAATTACTTTAGCTTCAACAATCAGCATTTGCATTGGCTCCAAGATGGCGCTTGCAGCTGACAGTAGTAATAAAATAAGTGACCAAACGGCGGAAACAGTAAGCCAAAAAGTGGTTGATATAGTTAGCGGACTATTGCAACCCTTCGGTGGTGCGGTAATATTTGTCGCGATAGCTATCTGCGCTTTTCAAATAATCACAACCTCTCACAAACCCAGAGAACGGGCAGAAGCAATGAGCGCACTTCCCTATATTCTCGGAGGCGGTATCTTACTGGGCGGCTCCTTGATTGCTGCAGGCTTTGTAATGGGTTTATACACGCAAGCTGGCTCATCAGTGAAGTGACACAAGGAGAAATCAAATGAGGTCATTTCCTGTTCCAATCCAATTGGACGATGAAGAGCGCATCATCGGCGGCAAGTTGAGTTTAAGACAAATCCTTTATATTATAACTGGTTTGGCCGTTGGCGGGGCCAGTTTCGGTCTTGTTTTCCTACCTGTGCTGGCACGATTATTTCTATTCTTTATAATGAACTGCTTTGGACTGGTTTTTGCGTTTGTAAAAATACACGAACTGCGCGCCGACCAGTACCTGTATTTGTACCTTAAATGGCGAAGGAGTCCAAGAGCATTATATCTGAAAGGGGAGAATTAATGCTTGGGCAAATTGATCATGTGGTTGTTTCTATTAGCCTCGGTTCTTACAGCATTAAGTATTCCTGTCTTTACAAAGTATCAAAAAAGCGGCAACAACAATGATAACGAAGAAGATGAAGGGTCGTTCAAACCCGAGAAGATAAACTTGAAAGATATCTGGGAAATCGAAGACGTGAAAAATGGCTTGATAATCCTCTCCGGGGGCCGGTATCGCATGCTGCTTCGCCTTGCGGCGGTTGATATTTTTCTATTGGGTCATGACGAACAGACCCACGTGGAGGATGCCCTGATAAGCCTAATCATGGGACTGTCGTTTCCGATACAGTCGCTAGTCACTTCCGAAGCCATGGATACAAAGCGTGCCGTGCAGGAGGTAAAAGAAAAACAGTACAAGTTACATCCCGAAGTACTGGCTTACACCCAGGATTACGTAGCCTACCTCGAGGGACTGGCCAACGAGCGCACGGCAGCGGCCAGGAGCGCATACCTGGTCCTGCCATTTGACACAGACAAAGGCAGCGAATATGCTTACGCGGAGCTAATGGCACGCGCCGCGTCATTAGCAGACGGCCTGCAGGCGGCAAAGATACGTTCTGAAATACTTGATTCACCAGCAACGGTTAACCTCTTGCATCACATGTTAAATCGTGGACGCTCCTGGCGGCCAAGCGATGCCGACGCCGCCGGCGTCATGGACATGTTCCATATTTTCGAAAGGCAGGTGGAACATGCTCCTTAAATGGAAAACGAAAAGAAACAAGACAGAAAAAAGAGAGACAAATATATTTGATAAAAACAGACTGTCCATCAAAGATATGTTTTCCCCGGACAGTTTAGAGAACCAATATGACCGGTTGCGTCTGGGCGCGGACAGGTTATGCCGTGTGTACGTGATTCAAGCCATACCCCGCAAACTTCAAATCGGATGGCTGGACGATATATTTTCGCGCGCCGGCGACGCCGACATAAGCGTCCACATGGAGCCTGCTCCGGACCGGCAAGTTATCGACGATCTAATCGGGAAGGAAACGAAAGCAACAGCTCAATATATGATGGACAAACAGTCCGGAAACATATCAAGGATTCCCGAGCTCGAGGCAGCCATAAGTGACTACCGCGCTTTGCGCGAGGTAGTCCAGCTTGGCCAGGACAGGTTAATCTATGTAAAAATATTTATTGCCATCCATGCGTCNTCACTTATAGAATTACGCCGCCGGTGCAGTGCTGTCGAGGATGTGCTTGCCAGGAAAAATGTTTTACCACGTTCACTTGACCTAAGACAGTTGGAAGGGCTGAAGTCGGTGCTGCCCATACTGGCCAGCCATATTAACGAATATTGGAAAAATCTAACTACCGGCTCGGCAGCCTGTTGCTTTCCGGCGAGCACATCTGCAGTAGGCCATTCTTCAGGAATATTGCTAGGATTCAATACATCAACCAAAACCCCCATTTTTTTGGACCGTTTTGCAGGAGAGCATATCGTATCAAACCAGCACATGTTCATCTCAGGCGAGTCGGGATCGGGTAAATCAGTAACTAGCAGGTTGATTACCTTGCGCGAGGCCTCCCTGGGCACCCGCCAGGTATTTATCGATCCGGAAGGAGAATACGTCAGGCTGGCGGAAAAGATGGGCGGCCAGGTGCTCCGGATCGTGCCGGGAAGGTTTTCAGGAATGAATATCCTCGATATAGATCCGGGCGTCGAGGAAAACGAATACGGTGAAAAACGCGAAGTAGTCAACGTACAGGACAAAGTGGCAGAAGTCCAGGCACTGATCGCAGCTGTGGTAAGATATCATACCGGCCAGGGCCTGGGCGCCAGGGAAGTGGCCGTCCTGGAAGAGTGCCTGCGTGAAGAATACACTAACCGGGGAATTACGACGGAACCGGGCAGCCTTTATGAGGGTGGCGTAAAAAAAGTAATGCCTACCCTGACAACACTCCAGTCAAGAGTGGCAGAAAAGAACGACATTCTGGCCGACGTGCTGAAACCCCTCCTGTCCAACGGCAGTTTGGGCATGTTCGACGGACAGACTACATTAAAACTAGCCGAATCGCCAATGATTGCGTTTTCACTCAAGTCGATCAACGCAGAATTCACCAAAATGTTCACCATGTATGTCGTGCTCGGCTGGGCATGGCAGAAATTCGCCCAGAAGGGCGGCAGGTCGGTCAGAAAAAATGTTCTGGTAGACGAAGGCTGGATGTTCATGCGCTACCCGGATGCAGCCAACTACCTGGAGATAATAGCCCGTCGCGGCAGGAAACACGGCTGCGGCCTGGTCGTATCCACCCAGCGCTTTGAAGAGTTTGCATTAAGCCAGGCAGGTAGATCGGTGATCGAATCCTGCGCTACCGTGCTTACCCTGAAGCAGGAAGACCACGCCGCAGATGCAGCCGTCGATTATTTCAGACTCGCTGGTGGTTGTAGGGATCTCCTTGTGCGAGCAAAGCCAGGAATGGGCATTTTACGGCTGTCAGGTGCGATCACGGGAGTCCAGGTATCACCCGCGCCGTTTGAGTGGCCTTACGTGGAAACGAAAGTCTAGAATATGAAGGGGGTGGCCTGTCTGGGGAAAAGAATAATTTTCATCTTATTTGTAGCTGCTACGTTATTACTACCCGTAGCGCCGGCTTTTTCGGAAAGCGCAGAAAGTCAACAGATTCAAGACCAAGGGGGACCGTTTGAACGAATTGTTGCAACAATAGTAGAGGTACCGCTAAAAGTAATACAGGGTATTGGGGCTGCTGCCGGGATGAAACCGGTTGACCAGCTTATTTTTTTATCCAGCCTCAGTGAAGATGAAAAAAAGAGCGCGCCGTGGACATCAAGCGAAGTCAATTTTATTAAACTGTGGTATCTGGCCCTTTCCGGCCTGGTCATGCCGTTCTTTTTATTAATTATTTGCATAAGCGCCTATAAACTCACCATTGCAGGCGTGAACCCGGGCATGAGGGCGGAAGCTATCAATAGTATCTGGCGGTGGTTCGGGTCACTGGCAATTATTATCCTCGCCCCGCTTTTGGTGCAATCACTAATGCAATTAACCGGCATTATTCTGGATGGAATCAATGCCGGCTTCGGTATCGTCATGAATGCTTGCGGTATCGGAAGGCCAGTAAGTGACTGGGGAGGAATCAACTTCGGTGGACTTAGCATCACCACCGGTAGTGTTCTAGGTACATCAATCGTTAAGGCCATGTTTATTTTTATTTACTTGTGGCTGAACACGGTTTACCTTGTGCGGAAGATGGTTGTAAGCGCAATGTTGTGCTTTACACCGGTTATGGCGATACTCTGGGCCGCCAATAAAAACGTCAACGCTGCAGCCGTCTGGATGGGCGAAATAACGTCGAACGCATTCATGCCAGTCGCCCATAGCTTAGTATTATGTATCGTGCTTGGGTTTTGTGACGTAAAAAATATCAGCGAAGGTTCCTGGTATACCATTCTGGTTTTTATGTACACACTGATGCCCCTGGCCGAGGTAATCAGGAATTCACTGCAGGGACTGCTTACTAATATGGCAGGACTAAACGAAGAGAGGACCGCCAGGGGTGCTCTTATATCGGCGGTCGGACTGGGTGGAATGCTCTCCCTTGGCCGGGTTGGTAGAGCAACTTTCGGCGGCATGTCAACAACCGCTGCAGTCCTTTCTAATGATTTAGCTGCTCCCGGATCTCAGAGGCTGTCACCCGTAAGCATGCGTTCACCAATGCCTTTTGGTTACGAACAAGGCCCGGGCGGAGTGAGCCCGGACATTTTAGCTTCCAGAGGTTCAGTTTCAACTTCGCCAGGTATTGGTTTTAGCATTGCTACTGAAACAACTGGGGCAATTGATTCAAGAACATCCGGATCGGTTATAGGAGTCCAGGATCAGCCAAGATGGATCGTCAATACAATCAAAGCTGCGGATTTAAGCAGTAAGGCGCTCGGTAGCGCGGTAAACATGACAGCAGGCGCAATTCCGGGCGGATATCAAATAGCCGGCGCAATGAACTCATTCACAGCAGGCGGGCTGAGGGCGGCGGGTATAGGTGGAGGTATACTTGCCCAGGCAGCATACCGTCAGGCCACCGGGCAAACCGAGTCATTCGGGCAAGCTTTCAGAGATGCGACCGGTGTAAAGGTAGATGGCTGGAAAGGTAACGCCCAGGCGGCAGGACGCCTGAGCCTGATTATGGCCAAAACAGCATAGGAACGAAAAAAAGGGTATTAAACAGTATCAAACTTACCAGGAACAAGAACAGAATGCAGATAACAAACAGCGTGAAAAACGGACAATAGGCTTTAGGCCCCCGACGAGAGGGCTGGTGTAAATGCGCCGGGTAAAAGAGCTTGCTGGACGGATGGTAAAACAGGCGGTAAAGAAACTGGCCCGTGCCGCCGGAAAGCAGCTAATAGCGACACTAATGCCCGTTATAATAGCACTGTGGCCACTGTGGCTAGGACTTTTCCTGGCCACTTTACTTTTTGCCGGTGTGTATGCCAGCATGCCCGAGAATGAATATCTAGCCGGAGTGGAACAATCAGTGCAAGATTCGAAGATTAAGGATGAGGCGCAAAAAGCAGTTGATAAATGGAATAAAGCCGATATTTACATCGTTAGTGGGGAGGGATCTTTTTATCCCGGCACCGGGGAAAGAGTTAAAGGATTTATGGACCGCAATGGAATGGACGCAGCACTTGCCAACAAGTGGGGAGATGTTTATTCACCGGTATTATACCTGGTGATGATGAAAAACCAGCCCGTGGATAAAAAATTCCCCACGGAAATGTTTGAGCCGATAGCGAAAGACCTGCATCCATATTTCTATCTTAAAGAGTCAACCGTGACAGTTACTACACAAACAGAGGAAGGTTCGGTAACCAGTTCTTATAATGTGTGCCTTCTGGTCGAAGCATACACGATCAGGGGGCATTACCAGTATCATTATGAGTGGGTGACTGAAACAAACGGCAATACGACCCGGACGTATGAAAGACTCAAGAGCACTGTTACCGTATCAAAGTGGGAGCGATTCGAAAAATACTTGCAAAAATTCCTGGAGGTTCCCGAGAACAGCGGTGAAATAGAATTGGCCCGTGATATGGTGTTTAATGCGGGTGAAGGTTTTTCAGCGCGCAAGCAGTGGCTTGAGTGGCTCGGCGCCGCCTTTGATGGTGGTTACGCCTGGGCTTCCAGTTCGATGATCCCAGCAGAGTTACGTCCTTACTTTGAAGAAGCGTCGAAGAGGTTTAATATCCCAACATGGTTGCTTGCCGCTGTATGCATGAAAGAAAGCAATTTTGAGGTAAGTGCTGAAAACAAAACCAGTGGTGCATTTGGATTGATGCAGGTTATGCCGGCGAACTGGGCGGCTTATGCTCCACAGCTTGGTATCGATCCCGTATCGGATCGTGACGACCCACGGAACCAGATAATCATGGGTGCATTCATGCTTGCGTCATACGGTATGCCAAGCAATTGGGAGGGTGAATCCTGGAAGGATGAAATATTACCGGCACTGACCCGTTACGCTGGCTACGGTACGCCGACTGACGCCAATAAAGCACGGTGCCGGGAGGAGTACGCAAATGATGTATTCGGCTATGCTGATCAGTTACAAAAATACTGNNAAAATCGGCTGGCCTGTAAGTGGTCCGGTAACCAGTCCCGTTTTTACCCGAAGGACGTGAACATCCTGTACTAGGCGGTGTCAAACCTCACAACGGCATTGACATCGCTGCTGACAGCGGCACGCCGGTAACTTCGGTATCCGGTGGAATAGCTTACACGGGATACGATAATGAAAGAGGAAATTATATAAGCGTCAAAGATGGAGTTTATGAATACGTCTACTATCACCTCTCACTAGTGGAAGTTGTAAGCGGCCAGACGGTGGAGGCGGGCCAGGAAATAGGCAAGGTGGGCAGCACTGGCCTTTCCACCGGCCCGCACCTGCACTTCGGTGTAAAAAGGCTGGATACTAATCAGTGGATAGACCCGTTGAGTATATTATATTGATATACGCCCGGTATTAGCCGGGCATTTTTTGTGGGGTGAAAAGACATGAATATACTGTTTGCCGGTGATAATGATACGGTTGTTGAATACCTGATAGGAGCAGGTTACCGCGTTAAACACCTTTACGCTAATGACCTCGCCTTAAAGGCTGCATTGGAATTTGAGTGTGAAGTGGTGGTTTACTTTTCCACAGTGAAGGAATTAGTAAGCCATGAAGAGGTAATTAGAGAGTTGCAAGGTAACGGTATCAGGGTTATTTTAGTCGTTGAGCCGGATGACCCGCTGCTGATTTATGCGACTGCACTCGGAGTATCGGATATTTTAATATTTCCCATGCTGCCAGAGGACATACTGGATTTGATTAAAAACCCAGCAAAAGCATCCAATACCGCTGATTTGGTACGCAACTGCTGGCAGAAGACTTTCAAAATGAATTTAGACAAGAACGATAGAGCAATAGAGCATGCTGGAATATCTGAAGACTACACCAATGCGCAGGACGAACGAACTGGTTTCTTTAGAAATATATCAGCAAGGGTAGGCAGGTTGACCAATCATGTGTTAAAAACACATTCAAAAAAGAAGAGGAGCACTTCTGAGGACAAACAGCATAGTAAAATCAGCGTTTACGTTATTTTTGGGGACTATTCCGCGGATATAGCGGACTACCTGTCCGGGGAATTCGATATTGCCGGCTATAGTGATATTTTAAAGCCGGCTGTTTCATATGAGATGGTCAATAAACCGGATATATTTTTAGTACTCGGTACGGCCGTTGTTGCAGACAACAGTTCACTTTACGAACAGGCGCTCTTAGAAAGTCTTGATAATTTAAGGATATCCTGCCCCGATAGCATTATAAAATTAATCTACAATGATCAAGTTGACGAAAATATTGTGAAAAAGGTACTGCAAATTGGCAACTGTGAAGTGCATAAAATAAACGAATTGGCAGTAGAAAACCTTCCGGAACTGATCAGAGCCTGTAAGGGATGTACTGTTTATACGAAAGAAAGCATTGACGACGCGGTAAGACAGGCCGAGTTAAAACAAATTCAATCTAGCCAAAAAGGTTGAGATACCGCAAATGATGGTACTAGAGACTTCAGCTAGTAATGAAATTACAGATAAAGTGAAACAGTCCAACAAAAATATACCGGTTAAAGAAGAGCAGCAAAATATTTCTAAAAAAGTAATCTTTAATGTGCCGTTTACCAAACGATCACGTAGTAAAATTCATGGTAAAGATTCAGTTATGTTTGTGTCGCACCCTGTAATAACTGTATGGAATCCAACAGGCACAAATAAAAGTATTACCGCGCTAAACCTGGCGGTTACAGCAGCTGGCAGAGGTTTGGACGCCGCCCTCATTGAGCTTGACCTCTCCTGCCCGTTGCTTGACAGGTGGTTCGAGATACCGCAGACTGCTGTTGCGGATTGCGGTAATGGAGTTCAGGGCGCCGGCATAATGACCCTGGGAGAGAACCTTATGCCGGGCCATATACCCAAGTTGTTTTGCAAGTCATGGGGAGTGCGTTACCTTGCAGCCGGCAATAAGCTCGGTAATATCGGCACACCGGACTTAACCTTGGAAAACCTGGAACAAATCATACGGGCAGTGTATCAGCGTGACGTAAAGGGTAAGCCAGCCATAACGGTTATTGATGCTGGAGCCAGCTATGAGTGGCCGGCCACGTTTGCGGCCCTAAAACAGGCAACCGTTCTTCTGGTACCTGTAGATGGAAGTCCCCAAGAGGTAGAACTGGTCAAGCAGCAGCTAACAGAGTTAAGCAGGGTGGGTGTTAAGCCAAAATCTGTCGAGGTTCTTTGGGATACACCTGGCATGAAAAGAGTAAAACAACTATGTGAATCGCGTATTATTGTTCCGGCGGATACCCCTGGCTATATCAAGGCTGCGGCCGATAATAAGCCTTATTGTTTGAGCGCGGCCGGGGCGGAAGTCTGGAGGAATGTGCTGGAAGGATTATTGTAAGGTATTCCAAAACATTCTATAGTACCGCCGTTACGCTTCTGCACCGGCACTGGCCGGAGTGGAAGCCGGTACGGATGGTAGGGGTCACATTATCACATCTGATCAAGAATACGGAGGAACAAATTGATCTGTTCAATGTTACTGAAAGAAAAAGAAAACTCACACACGCTTTGGATAAAATAAATGGGGAGAATAATACAAAATAACCAAATTATCGGCAAAATTGTGGTATAATTAACCATGGAATACTAAGCTGAGGATGGGCCTCACCTGCCGGGGGAATTTTTCCGAAGGGAGGTGGGGAAGGTGAAAACATCAGATGTGTTGCAGCTTATAAAACATGCACGGGAAAACCCCGGAATTTAATTCCGGGGATGAAAGCGCATCCCCAAAGAAATACATGCACATAGTTTCAGTATGTGGTATAATAAAAGCATGGAAAAACATCATAAAACACGACAT
>Ga0067045_1030823_pt1 | contig 14001 bp, 14 predicted proteins | sample TerdegcTABiofilm_FD_59184 | JGI IMG/M metagenome (GOLD analysis project Ga0067045, IMG submission 59184) | Combined Assembly of (Gp0054472, Gp0054536) Wastewater bioreactor microbial communities from Singapore -Terephthalate degrading...
AACCACGATTCAAGACAGTTTTCGAAGGAGAGAACCATGGCCGCTGATCGATATCTCGAGCCGCATCAGGCGCGCGAGCGCGCCTCCACCCTGTTTGAGGACCTGCTGGGCGACTCCATTGAGCGCGCCTTCGGCGAGGGCGTGCAGACGCTGCCCGAGCTGGTGGCCTACATCAACCGCAGCGGCCCCGCCGGCGAGAACGGCGAGCCCTGGACCGAAGACAGCTTTCAGGCGCTGATGGCCCGTCTGGGCTATTGAGACAGCACAGGACAGGAGTACCCCATGAACGTACAAACCATCACCATCGATCCGGTGGACCGTCTGCTCAATACGGGTCTGAAGAACCTCTGGTATGCAGTCTGCCCTTCGGATTTCGTCAAGACCGAGCCCGTCTCGCTGCGCCGCTTCGGCCGCAAGATCGCGCTGTGGCGCGATGCTGCCGGTCAGGTCCATGCGCTGGAAGACCATTGCCCGCATCGCGGTGCGCCGCTGTCCCAGGGTGTGATCCTGGGCGACCGCCTGGCCTGCCCCTACCACGGCGTGGAAGTGCGCTGCGACGGCACGGTGACCAAGGTGCCCGGCAGCCCCGGCTGCAAGCTCGAAGGCTCGCGCGCTGCGCTGGCCTTCCATGTGCGCGAGATGCATGGCGCGATCTTCCTCTACAACAGCGACAAGCATGTGGACGAGGCTCCCGATTTCAGCCTGCCCGAGGAGCTGAGCTCGCCCGAGTACTCGAACTTCCTGTGCTATGCCGAGTGGCGCAGCGACTACCGCTACGCGCTGGACAACGTCATGGACCCCATGCACGGCACCTTCCTGCACAAGCAGTCGCACTCCATGGCCGAGGGCGACAGCAAGGCCAGCTTCCAGGTGCGTGACACCGATCACGGTTTTGTGTTCGAGAAGGTCGGCCAGCGCGGCGTGAACTTCGACTGGACCGAATACGGCGAAACCGGCGCGCAGTGGATGCGCCTGGAGATTCCCTATCCCAAGACCGGCGGCCCCGGCGGCAACTTCGCCATCGTGGCCTGCGTCACGCCCATCAGCGCCGATCTGTGCGCCGTGTTCTTCTGGCGCGCGCGCAAGGTGCAGGGCTGGATGCGCGACACCTGGCGCTTCCTCTACCGCAACCGCCTCGAGGCACGCCACTGGGCCGTGCTGGAGCAGGACCGCATCATGATGGAGCAGATGGAAGCCGACGCCAACGAGCGCGAGAACCTCTACCAGCATGACATCGGCCTGGTGCGCCTGCGCCGCCATCTGCGTCGCCAGGCCCAGGAACAGATCGACGAAGGCATCGCATCATGAGCAACAGCTTGCAGGCCTTTGTGCACACGCTGCGCTTCGAGGCCCAGGACACCATCAGCGTGGAACTGCGCCCGGTCGATGGCGGCGAGTTCCCGGCCTTCACGGCCGGCTCGCATATCGACCTGCACCTGCCCAACGGGCTGGTGCGCAGCTATTCCCTGTCCAACGACAGCAGCGAGCGCCACCGCTACGTGGTCGGCGTGCTGCGCGACCGCGCCAGCCGCGGCGGCTCGCGCTGCGTGCACGAGTCGCTGCGCGTGGGCATGCCCATCACCATCTCCGAGCCGCGCAACCATTTCGCGCTGGACGAAAGCGCCGCGCACACCGTGCTGGTGGCCGGCGGCATCGGCATCACGCCGCTGCTGTGCATGGCACGCCGCCTCAAGGGCCAGGGCCGCTCGTTCGAGATGCTGTACTTCGCCCGCGAGCGCAAGGGCGCGGCCTTCCTGGAAGAGCTGCAGGCGCTGGGCATGCCGCTGCACCTGCACTTCGACAGCGAGGCCGGCGGCCCGCCCGACCTGCGCGCGCTGCTGGCCCAACGCCAGCCCGACGCGGGCACGCACCACTACGCCTGCGGCCCCACGCCCATGCTGGACGCCTTCGAGAAATTCTGCGCCGAGCTGGGCCACGCCAACGCCCACATCGAGCGCTTCACGCCCGTGGAGGTCAAGGCCGCCGACGATGCGCGCAGCAACTACACGGTGGAGCTCAAGCGCAGCGGCCGCTTCATCGAGATCACGCCCGAGAAGTCGCTGCTCGACACCCTGCTGGATGCCGGCATCCAGATGGACCACAGCTGCTGCGAAGGTGTCTGCGGCTCCTGCGAGACGCGCGTGCTCGAAGGCATTCCGGACCACCGCGACTCGGTGCTCAGCCCCAAGGAAAAGGCCAGCAACAAAGTGATGATGGTCTGCGTTTCCGGCTGCAAGAGCGAACGTTTAGTGCTCGATATCTGAGCAGGCAATCAGACCTGCACGGCAACAACCCACCACCCCCAAGCCCCCCAAGCCACCACCCCAGAGGAGACAACCCCATGAAAACCATCCATACGCCCATGCTGGGCGTGGCGCTAGCCTGCCTGGCGTCCTTGCCCGGTGCCGCTTCGGCGCAGTCCAAGGTCGAGATCTTCGGCGTCGTCGATGTCGGCGTCACGCACCTGAACGGCTCCGGCCCGTCCAAGACCGGCCTGTCCACGGGCGGCGCCAACATCAGCCGCCTCGGCTTTCGCGGCACGGAAGAGCTGGGCGGCGGCCTGCGCGCTGGCTTCTGGCTGGAGGCGGGCATGGACGTGGACAGCGGCTCGGGCAAGGCCAGCGGTGGCGGCCTGAGCTTCAACCGCCGCTCCACCGTGAGCCTGTCGGGCGACTTCGGCGAAGTGCGCCTGGGCCGCGATGACTCGGCCACCTTCCTGAGCACGCTGATCTTCGACCCCTTCCTCACCAACGGCGTGGGCGGCACCATGGGCTTCACCATGCTGGGCATTCCCGGCACGGGCACGGCCACGGGCGGCGCGCCCATCCAGATCAGCAACGCGGTCAGCTACTTCCTGCCGCAGAACCTGGGCGGCTTCTACGGCCAGGTGCAGGTGGCCATGGGCGAGCAGGCGCGCAGCGCGCCCAACAAGAACCAGGGCGACTACCGCGGCCTGCGCTTCGGCTACCGCCAGGGCCCCTTCAACGGCGCACTGGCCACGGGCAAGTTCTATGGCGACAGCGATGCGACCAACCTCACGGCCAGCAACGTGGGCCTGAGCTGGGACTTCGGCGTGGCCAAGCCCATGCTGCTGTGGGCCAGCGAAAAGCGCGGCGCCCTCAAGGTCACCGCCCTGCAGCTGGGCGTGACCGCGCCCGTGGGCATGGGCGAGTTCAAGGCCTCCTACGGCCACTACAACACCGACGGCAGCAATGCCGACTGGAACAAGATCAGCGTGGGCTACGGGCACAACCTGTCCAAGCGCACCCAGGTCTACGGCACGGTGGCCTTCCTCAAGAACAAGGACGGCGCGGCCAAATCCATCGGCGTGCAGGGCCTGTCGGCCCCGGGCACCACGCTGGGCGGCCGCTCCTCCGGCTTCGAGGTGGGCGTGCGCCACTTCTTCTGATACAGCCCATCGGGCGATAGAGACTTGCCATGAAAGATATGCGTGCGGCCCGCTGGTGGGGGGTGATCAGCCTCTTCATCATCGTCGCCATCTCCTATGTGGACCGGATCAACCTTTCGATCCTCATCCTCGACCAGGGATTTCTGGACCACATCGGGCTGACGCACGACGACCGCACGCGCCAGGGCCTGCTGGCCACGGCCTTCATGGTGGGCTACGGCGTTTCTTCCTTCGTGTTGACGCCGTTTTGCGCGGCGCTCTTCGGCGTGCGCCGAAGCCTGGTGGTCGGCCTGCTGCTGTGGGGCGCCGTGTCCTTTCTGTCCCCGGCCATGAACAGCTATGGCCTGCTGCTGGCCTCGCGCATCCTGCTGGGCATCTCCGAAGGGCCGCTGTACTCGCTGGCGGGCAGCTACATCAAGGCGCATTTCCAGAGCCACGAGAACGGCCTGCCCAACTCCTTCGTGAACATGGGCACGGGACTGGGGCTGGCGGTGGGCTATCCGCTGATCGGCTACCTGGTGGCCGGCCATGACTGGCAGACCTCGTTCCACGTGCTGGGCCTGATCAATGTGGCCATCGGCATTCCGCTGGTGCTGGCCTTCATCCGCATGCCCCGCGTGGACACCGGCATGCCGCGCCCGCGCTCGCTGGGCGAGGCGGTGGGACAGGTCGGCCAGATCGTGCGCGGCGCCATGCACACGCGCTATCTGGTGCTGGTGGCCGTGCTGTCGGCGGCCTTCTTCTCCTACCTCTGGGGCAGCAGCAACTGGCTGCCGGCCTACCTGGAGTCGCGCGGCTTTTCACTGCGCGAGATGGGCTGGCTGGCCTCGCTGCCGCAGTACGCCACGGTATTGGCCGTGCTGGTCGGCGGCATCGTCATCGACCGCCTGCCGCGCCGCCAGGTGCCGCTGATCTTCGTCGGCGGCAGCCTGGGCCTGGCGTTGGCCATCTGGCTGGCCATCCACATGGAAGACCGCTACGCGGCGGCCTACTGCCTGATCGCCGCCAACTTCTGCTGGGGCCTGATGAGCCCGGCCATTCCCAGCACCGTGCAGTACTGCGCGCGGCCCGAGCATGTGGCCAGCGCCTATGGCGTCGTCAACGGCACGGCGACCCTGGTGGCGGGCTTCATGCCTGCGCTCATGGGCGCCGTCATCGGCTGGACATCGCATTCGGCCGGCGGCGGTTTCGTTGCCGGCTTCGGCCTGCTGGTGGGCACGCAGCTGGTGGTCATGGTCTGCGGCCTGGTGCTTTGGCTGCGCGAGCGCGGCCAGGGCACCCACGGTGCCAGCGATGCCCGGGACACGTCCGCGCGCACGGCCTGACCTGCACTACAGCGCGCCCGCTGCGGCGCACTGCTCCAGAAACGTCACCAAGGCCTGCACGCGCGCCGTGCGGCCCTTGCGCGTGGGCACCAGCAGGGTGACGGGCGCGCTGCCGAAATGCCAGTCGGGCAGCACGCGCACCAGCCGGCCCTCGGCAATGGCCGGTGCCATGTCCCATTGCGAACGCAGCACCAGACCCAGGCCCTGCTCGGCCCAGTGGCGGGCCACGCCGCCATCGTTGGTCACATAGGACGGCGTCACACGCAGGGTCTGGCCGTCCACGGCACGCCGGCTGGCGGCGGGGCGCAGGTGCCACAGCGTCACATCCTCCTCGTTCTCGCGGATACAGATGCAGGCGTGCTCCAGCAATTCGCGCGGCGTGGCGGGCGTGCCATGGCGGCGCAGGTAGTCGGGGCTGGCGCACAGCCAGCGGTCGTTGGCAGCCAGCTCGCGCGCCACCCAGGAGGAGTCGCGCACCGTGCCGATGTGGACCACGGCATCGGCATCGTGGCGGTCGGGGAAAGGCGTTTCGCGCAGGTCCAGCTGCAGTTTCAGTTGCGGGTGCTGGCGCGTGAAGGGCACCAGGGCCGGGGCCAGCCGGCTGCGCCCGTAGCCAAAGGGCGCGGCCAAGCGCAGCGTGCCGCCCAGCTGGCGGGCATCGCCGTGCAGCGAGTCGCGCAGCTCCTCGATCTGGCCCAGCAGCCGCACGGCCTCGCGGGCAAAGCGCTCGCCCTCGGGTGTCAGCGCCAGGCGCCGCGCGCTGCGGTTGGCCAGGGACAGGCCCAGTTCGGCCTCCAGTCGGCGCAGGCGCATGGACAGTGCAGGCGGTGTCACGTCAAGCGCACGGGCCGCCGCGCTCAGCGAGCTTTCGCGTAGCAAGGCGGCGGCAAGCTGCAGGTCTTCGATGGCAATCATTCAATTTGCCTTAACGATTGATGACGGCGGATTTAACCACGACCATGGTCTTGGTCCGTACAGTGCCAAGGCATGAACACCCCATACCCCACCTCTGCCGCATGGCCCCGGGCCGTGCTCTTCGACCTGCTGACCGCCTTGCTGGACTCCTGGACCGTCTGGAATGCGGCCGCCGGCAGCGAGGCTGCCGGGCGCGACTGGCGCGCCGAATACCTGCGCCTGACCTATGGCTGCGGCGCCTACCAGCCCTATGAGGACCTGGTGCGCACGGCGGCCCGCAACCGGGGCCTGCCCGAGGCGGTGGCCGACAGGCTGGAGGCGCAATGGGAGCAGCTGCAGCCCTGGGATGGCGCACGCGAGCTGCTGGCCGCCCTGCGCCCGCACTGCCGCCTGGCCGTGGTGACCAATTGCTCCGAGCGACTGGGTCAACGTGCCGCCGCGCTGCTGGGCGTGGATTGGGATGTGGTGGTGACCTCGGAAGCAGCAGGCTTCTACAAGCCCGACCCCCGGCCCTACCAGCTGGCGCTGGACCGGCTGGGGCTGCCTGCGGGCCAGGCCGCCTTCGTGGCCGGATCGGGCTATGACCTGTTCGGAACCTCGGCCGTGGGCCTGCGTACCTTCTGGCACAACCGCGTGGGCCTGTCGCGGCCCACGGGCGCGCCGCAGGCCGAGGCCGAAGCACCCACGCTGGCGCCGGCACTGCCCTGGCTCAGGGACTTTTCCCCGCAGCAGGGCTGAACCCCGAGGGTGCAGCCGGTGCTGTGCCCGCCGTCCTTTCCTGTCCACCCTTGTGAGGAGCCTGCCATGCAGCTGCGTCCAGCCCTGCCGTTGTCCCTTGTGTCCGCATTCCCGGTCCTGTCCATCGTCTGTGCCATGGCGTGGAGCCAGGGAGCCCTGGCGCAGGCCGGCGCTGCCTTTCCGGCCAGGCCGGTCACGCTGGTCGTGCCGTTTCCCCCGGGAGGCCCCAGCGATGCGCTGGCCCGTGCCGTGGCTCAGAAGATGGGGGAGCATCTGGGCCAACCCCTGGTGATCGAGAACCTGGGTGGCGCCAATGGAACCATCGGCCTGAACCAGGCGCGCAAGGCCGCCGCCGACGGCTACACCCTGTCCTTTGGCGGCATAGGCACGCATGTGGTCAATGTGGCCTTGTACCGCAAGCTGCCCTATGACCCCGTGGCCGACTTCGCCCCTGTGGGACCTGCGGGCGCGGCGCCCATGCTGCTGCTGGCGCGTGCCAATCTGCCGGCCTCCGACCTGCGCCAGTTCGCCGACTGGCTCAAGCGCAACCAGGCCGCAGCCTCCTATGGCAGCGCCGGCGTGGGCTCGATATCGCACTATGGGTGCGTGCTGCTGCTGTCGGCGCTGGGCCAAAGCCCCACCCATGTTCCCTATCGCGGGATCGCGCCTGCCATGAACGATCTCATGGGCGGACAGACCGATTTCATGTGCGACCAGACGACGACGGCGCTGCCGCAGATCGCGGGCGGCCGCATCAAGGCGATTGCGGTGCTGGGAACACAGCGCCTGGCTCAGCTGCCGGGCACGGCGGCCAGCGCCGAGGCCGGCCACCCCCTGCAGGCGCGCTCATGGAACGCGATCTTCGCACCACGCGGCACGCCGCCGGCGGTGCTCGCGCGGCTGACGCGGTCGCTGCAGCACGCCATGGGCGATGCGGGCCTGCGCGCACAGATGGCCGCGCTGGGGGTGGAGCTGCCGTCGCCCGAGCAGGCCGTGCCGGCCACGGTCTCCGCCTTGATCGAACAGGGACTGCGCAACGACGTGCCTGCCCTCAAGGCCAAAGGCCAATACCTGGATTGACGATGGAGAGAGAAACACCATGCAAGACACACTTCTGACCCTGGACACGCCCGCTGCCGTGATCGACCTCGCACGCATGCAGCGCAACATCCACCGCATGCAGCAGCGCATGGACGCGCAGGGCGTGCGCCTGCGCGTCCATGTGAAGACCAGCAAGAGCGTGCCCGTGGCCGCCGCGCAGCGCGCGGCCGGGGCCTCGGGCATCACGGTCTCCACCCTGAAGGAGGCCGAGCAGTTCTTTGCCGCTGGCACCACCGACATCCTCTATGCAGTCAGCATGGCGCCGCACCGCCTGCCGCACGCCCTGCAACTGCGCCGGCGCGGCTGCGATCTCAAGCTCATCGTGGACAGCGTGGCGGCGGCCCAGGCCATTGCCGCGTTCGGCCGCGAACAGGGCGAGGCCTTCGAGGTATGGATAGAGATCGACACCGACGGCCACCGCTCCGGCGTGGGCGCCGAAGATGCGCCGCTGCTGCTGGCCATTGGCCGCACGCTGCACGACGGCGGCATGCGCCTGGGCGGCGTGCTCACGCATGCCGGCTCCAGCTACGAGCTGGACACGCCCGAGGCGCTGCAGGCGCTGGCCGAGCGCGAGCGCGCCGGCTGCGTGCAGGCCGCCGAAGCCCTGCGCGCGGCTGGCCTGCCGTGCCCCGTGGTCAGCGTGGGCTCCACGCCCACCGCGCTGGCGGCATGCCGGCTGGACGGCGTGACCGAGGTGCGCGCAGGCGTCTATGTGTTCTTCGACCTGGTGATGCGCAACATCGGCGTGTGCACGGCCGAGGACGTGGCGCTGTCGGTGCTGGCCACCGTGATCGGCCACCAGGCCGACAAGGGTTGGGCCATCGTGGACGCAGGCTGGATGGCCATGAGCCGCGACCGGGGCACGGCGAAACAGCGGCAGGACTTCGGCTACGGCCAGGTCTGCGACCTGCATGGCGAGGTGATGCCGGGCTTCGTGCTGACCGGCGCCAACCAGGAGCACGGCATCCTGGCGCGCGCTGATGGCGCGATAGAGGCCGACATCGCCGCCCGCTTTCCCCTGGGCACGCGGCTGCGCATCCTGCCCAACCATGCCTGCGCCACGGGCGCGCAGTTCCCGGCCTACCAGGCGCTGGCGGCAGATGGCTCGGTGCAAACCTGGGAGCGGCTCCATGGCTGGTGAAAACGGGATCGATCTGCGCCATGCATCGCCGAACCTGCCTGCGCCGGGCGGCCACTACAGCCACACGGCCATGGGCCAGGGGCTGGTCTTCGTGTCAGGGCAGCTGCCCATACGGCCCGACGGCACGCGCCTGGTGGACGCCAGCTTCGAGGACCAGGCGCGCCAGGCGCTGGCCAATCTGGCGGCGGCGCTGGAGCTGGCCGGCAGCGGCGTGCCCCGCCTGCTGCGGGTGCGCGTGTACCTGGACGACATGGCGCACTGGCCGGCCTTCGACCGCCTCTATGCCGACTGGGCCGGCACGCACCGGCCCGCGCGCGCCGTGGTGCCCACGGGGGCGCTGCATTTCGGGTTGAAGGTGGAAATCGAGGCCGTGGCGCTGGCCTGAAGAAAGCCCGGCCCGAGGGGGCCGGCTGCCGCTACTTCAGCCAGCCGCGCTTGCGGAAATACAGCATGGGCCCGACGGCGCTGAGCACCATGAGCGCGATGACGTAGACGTAGCCGAACTCCCACTCCAGCTCGGGCATGAAGCGGAAGTTCATGCCGTAGACGCTGGCGATCAGCGTGGGCGGCAGCAGGGCCACGCTGGCCACCGAGAAGATCTTGATGATCTTGTTCTGGTTGATGTTGATGAAGCCGACGGTGGCATCCATCAGGAAGTTGATCTTGTCGAAGAGGAAGGCCGTGTGGCTGTCCAGCGATTCGATGTCGCGCAGGATCTGGCGCGCTTCCTCGAACTGCTCGGCATTGAGCATCTTGGAACGCATCATGAAGCTGACGGCGCGGCGCGTGTCCATGACGTTGCGGCGGATGCGGCCGTTCAGGTCTTCCTGGCGCGCGATGGCGCCCAGCACTTCGCGGGCCACGTCGTCGGTCACGTCGCCGGACAGCACCATCTTGCTGGCCTTCTCCAGGTCGTCGTAGATGCCTTCGAGCGTATCGGCCGAGTACTCGGCGTCGGCGTCGAACAGCTTGAGCAGCACGTCCTTGGCCTCGTCGATCAGGCCCGGCGCGCGGCGCGCGCGCATGCGCAGCAGCCGGAAGACCGGCACGTCCTCGTCATGGATGGAGAACAGCACGCCGCAGCTGCGCAGGTTCTTGTTGTGCTCGTTGACGATGAAGGCCACGCGCACGGAGCGGGGGTCCTCGTCATCGTCGATCAGGAAGTCGCTGCGGATGTGCAGCTCGCCGTTGTCTTCTTCGTAGAAGCGGGCCGATTCCTCGATGTCGTCGTCCATCGCATCTTCGGGGATGGACAACTCGTAGTGCTGCTTGATCCAGCGCTTTTCCTCGACCGTGGGCGACTCCAGGTCCACCCAGATCGGCTTGAAGCGGGACAGCTCCTCCAGCGACTCGATCTCTTCTTGAACCAGGCGGCCATTGGCCAGCGTAAAGATGTTGAGCATAGGCTCACTCCAGGTGTTCTTCTCAGGCGTGCGGGGTATCGGGGGTGCTTTCAACCCCACAGGCCAACCGGGAGTTGAAAGCTACCAACTGGGGTAGGTTTCCACGGAGCTTTCTCCAAGATGCAAAGCATCGGATTATGCAGCGTTGCGCTGCAGCATGCGGGCCGGCCGCGCTATTCGGAAGCGGCTCCAGGGGGCATCTGGCGGCCTGTCACAAAAGCCTGGGCATGGCACAGGTCGGCCCAGGCGCCGGCCTTGGCCTGGGGGGCGCGCAGCAGATAGTTGGGGTCGTAGCTGACCACGGCCGGCACACCGGCGATGCGGTGAGGCTCGGCGCGCAGGCGGCCCAGGGCCTCCTGGCGCCCCAGCACGGCGCGCGCCGTGGCCAGGCCCAGCACCAGCACGCAGGCCGGGCGCAGATCGCGCAGCAGTGCCTCCAGCGACGGTTGCAGGGCCGGGACCTCGGGCGCCTCCTGGCCTTCGGCCGGAGGCTGCACGCGGTGCAGGGCGGCGCTGTACAGGCGCGGATGGTCCTGCAGGTTCAGCGCGCGCAGCATGTTGTCCAGCAGCCGGGCCGCGTCGCCTTCCAGCGCGGTGCGCGCGCAGTCGGGGCCGGGGCGCCGGGCGGGCGGCAGCGGCAGGGAGTTGGCCGGCGGCTCCAGCAGGATCAGCCAGCCGCCTTCGCCGCCATCACCGGCCGGCGGCGTTGCCGCATACACGGGACGCACGGGGCCCAGCCGCCAGCCCAGGCCCGGTGCGCCGGCCACGGGCTGCTGCACGTAGCGGCGCGGCGGGCGTTCGCGTTCGGGGATGACGGGTGCGGGAGAGGCGTGCACGGGTGCGGGAGGCGGTGTCGCCTGGACCGGCGCCTGAACAGGCACCTGAACGCGTACGGGCGTTGGCGCGGCGACAGGCGACGATGCAGCAGACGCCGGTGCATCAGGCGCCGGTGCATCAGGCGCCGGGAGGGGCGCCTCCTGCACGGGCGGCGGCACGGGGCGGGCCGCCGGCGGATCCGCCAGGGGCGCCGCTGCAGGCGCATCGGAGGGTGCAGCCAGGGCCTCGGACAGCACGGCGGGCGCGGTCTCGGGTTCGGGCAGCCAGACAGTGATGCCCATGGCATGCAGCATGGCCCGCTGGCGGGTGTCTAGATTCAGGGCCATAGCTTGAGGCTCATGAGCACGGCATGCTCGCGCGGGCCGTCGTGCATGGGGTAGTAGTTCTTGCGCAGGCCCACCTCCTGGTAGCCATGCGCGGCGTAGATGCTGCGTGCGCGGACATTGCTCTCGCGCACTTCCAGCCAGATCCATTGGGCCTGGCGCTGGCGCGACCACAGGGCCAGGGCGTCCAGCAGGATGCGGGCCCAGCCCTGGCGCTGGCGCGCCGGGGCCACGGTGATGTTGAGCAGGTGCACCTCGTCGAGCACGATCATGGCGACGAAGTAGCCGACCAGCCCGCCCTGGGCATCCACCAGCAGCTGGGTTTCATAGCCGGCCGCCATGGCGTCGATGAAGTTGCCGCGCGTCCAGGGATGGGAATAGGCCTGCTGCTCCACGGGCAGCAGCGTGTCCAGCCACAGCACGTTCAGCGGCTCGAAGCGCACGCTGTCCCGCTCCGACGCCAAGGCGTCGGTCAGGGGCGGCAGCGGCCGCGAGGGCTGTGGCGTGTGCGTGCTCATGCCTGGGCAGGAGGGGTCTCTGTGGTCTGCACGGGTGAAGCAAGCGCGGCTGCCGCCTTGGCAGCCTCGCGCTCGGCCGTGGTCTGCGCGACTTTATCGCGGATGTAGCGCGGCAGGGCCTGGTCGGCCGGCAGGGCGCGGTCGGCCGCCAGCATCGCAGGGGCCAGGCGCAGCATGGCGGCGGCCGTGGGCAGCGCAGCCACATGGCTGGCCTGGGGCGCCAGGCGCTCGCCATAGGCGGCCAGGGCGTTGCCGGCCACCACGGTGCCGGGCGGCAGCTGCAGGGCCTCGGGCGCGCACAGGCCGAAGTCGCCGCTTTGCTCGCCGATGTCGTTCCAGCGGCCATCGGCCCAGTGGTAGGCGGCGTGGTAGACCTCGTTCATGCGCGCATCGATCACGGCGATGAGGTCGGTGCAGCCGTATTGCATGCGCGCCTGCTCGGCCACGGCCAGCAGGCTGTCCATGGGCAGCACGGGCACGCGGGCGGCAAAGGCCAGGCCCTGGGCCACGGAGCACGCCGTGCGCAGGCCCGTGAACGAGCCCGGACCCCTGCCGAAGACGATGGCCCGCAGCTCGGCGAACTCCAGTCCGGCCTGGGCCATGAGGGCCAGGATGGCGGGGATCAGCTCGGTCGAGGTCTGCGGGCCGCCGGGGCCGCTGTGTTCCCAGACGGCATCGCCGCGCTGCACGGCGATGGAGAGGGTGTCGGTACTGGTGTCTAGGGCAAGAAGATTCATGGCGTGGGGCAGGCGGCGGTGCCGCAGCAAGCCCTGGATTATCGGTGCCCCGCCCGGCCCGCGCGCGGCATGGCCGCAATGACCGGCGTAGACTTGCCGGCCATGTTGCATCTTTCGCTGTCTTCTTTCCTTATTTCCTCGATTTCCTCCGCCTTCTCACTCGGAACGCCGCGTTCACACCGGGGCCTGGCAGCCGCGCTGCTGGCGGCGGCTGCCCTGCCCGGCATGGCCATTGCCCAGGCCGATGCGCCCACGTCACCGGCGGCCCTTTCCACCAAGACTGCGCGCGAAAGCCGGCTGCCGCCTCCCGTGGAAGCCGCCCTGGCGCGCGCCAAGCTGCCGCGCGAGGCGGTCTCCGCCCTGGTGGTGGAGGTCGATGGCCGGGCCGCTCCGCGCCTGGACTGGCAAAGCCATGTGGCCATGAACCCGGCCTCGGTGATGAAGCTGGTCACCACCTATGCGGCGCTGGACCAGCTGGGTCCTGCCCATGTCTGGCGCACGCCCGTCTTCCTGGGCGGGCCGGTGCAGGACGGCGTGCTGCGCGGGCCGCTTTACATCCAGGGCCAGGGCGATCCCAAGCTCGTGATGGAGCGGCTGTGGCTGATGCTGCGCCGCCTTCAGGGCATGGGCATCAAGGTCATCGTGGGCGACATCGTGCTGGACCGCAGCGCGTTCTCCGTCCCCGCCCACGATCCCTCCACCTTCGACAACGAGCCCTGGCGCCCCTACAACGTGGCGCCCGACGCCCTGCTGGTCAACTACAAGGCCGTGACGGTCGGCTTTGTGCCCGACGCTGCGGCGGGCGTGGCGCGGCTGCAATACGATCCGCCGCTGGCCGGAATCCAGCAACAGGAAACCGTGCCCCTGGCGCCGGCAGGCAGCGAGTGCGGCGACTGGCGCGCCCGGCTGCAGCTGGACATGGCCGACCCGTTGCGCATCGCCTTTGCCGGCACGTTCCCGGCCAGCTGCGGCGACAAGAGCTGGTCGCTGGCGCCGGCCCAGCCCGAGGCCTTCGCGGCGCGCGCCATCGAGGGCATGTGGCGCGAGCTGGGCGGCAAGCTCACGGGCACCGTGCGCGACGGCCGCGTGCCGGCCGGCCTGCAGCCGGCCTTCCAGAGCGAATCGCCCTCGCTGGCCGAGGTGGTGCGGGACATCAACAAATACAGCAACAACGTCATGGCCCAGCAGGTGTTCCTGACCATGGGCATGCAGCGCACCGGCGTGGCCAGCTTCGAGGCCTCGCGCCAGGCGCTGGGCCAGTGGTGGCAGGCGCGCTGGGGTGCGGCCGAGCAGCCCGTGGCCGACAACGGCGCGGGCCTGAGCCGCGAGGCGCGCATCACGGCCTCCGGCCTGGGCCGCATGCTGCAGCAGGCCTGGGCCTCGCCCGTGATGCCGGAGTTCGTGGCCTCCATGCCCATCGTCGGCGTCGATGGCACGCTGCGCCGCAGCCTCAGCCGCGTCCAGGGCATGGCGCACCTGAAGACCGGCACGCTGCGCGATGCCTCGGCCCTGGCCGGCTATGTGGATGGCGCCAGCGGCCGCCGATACGTGCTG
>Ga0067045_1004248_pt1 | contig 14000 bp, 11 predicted proteins | sample TerdegcTABiofilm_FD_59184 | JGI IMG/M metagenome (GOLD analysis project Ga0067045, IMG submission 59184) | Combined Assembly of (Gp0054472, Gp0054536) Wastewater bioreactor microbial communities from Singapore -Terephthalate degrading...
GGCTCATATTCTATACCTCTGCAATTTAAGACTTCTGGACCCCAGCAATGAGTATAAATTGTCGGACTCCAATCCCCAGCTGGTTTTACAAAAAGATTTGTATTATTATTAATTCTATCGATATCCGTTGAAAATATGTCCTTTTGATTTGCCCTGACAGCTCGCTCATAAGCCCAAAAGGAATTACAATGCCATCCCATTAAAAATTCTGTTTGCCTAAAATCATCTAGGTTTGTATCAGAAAGATTCACAGATGTTCCACGAATTGTGAATTCGTGCCTTGTTGGTCCTATATTCTGGGCATATATCTGGATTGTAGAACATAAAAATAATATCATCAAAAGCTTCTTCATTTCCCCTCCACAAGTAATTTTTCATTATATGTAAAATTGCCTATCTGGATTGTTACAAAGTATGCTCCAACAGATAACTCGATTTGTATTTGTATATTCCCACTTGTGGTTAGAATTTGTGGAGATTGATAAACCATTTTTCCACTCATATCTGTAATAAATATTTTATTTACAGGTTGCTGGTTGTTTAAATTAATGGTAAGTTTCCCTTTTTCATATTGGATGGTTTGGATTGGTGTTCTGGTATTGAGTGGCCCTTGCTTTACTCCAACACCGCTGTAGTTGTAATATTTGACTCCCCCACCCCAGGTGATATAGCCATCATCATTAACATCCCATATATCAACATCATTGCCAAAATAAGCTCTGATATATCCAGTAGTAATACCAATGAGTCTGGTTCTACTATATCCCGCGTCCGAAATAATCGCATTTTTAGAATCAGTTGTGTAGTTAAAAGATCGTCCCGCAAATATATATTTTCCGCTTTGCCATTTGCTGTTAATCCATTCAGATACATCGAAAATACGTAGTTTATTACTTTTTAATCCTACATATTTTGAATCCTTAGACCATTTGATGTCAGTTGGGTCTACTCCGACTGATTCATCATCATTTATCCAAAAATATCCGTCTTTTACTGCCTTCATCGAATCCACAGATACCAATATAGGATACCAATATGGATTGTATTGATTCTTAAATACCATTGCTATGTATTTCCCATCCGGACTTAATGCCATATTATCAAGTAAAACATCTGGACCAGGCATATAAAAATCCCTTGGATTATATGATGCAATTATTGTATCTTCCACATAATCATAAATACATATTCTGCTACCGCATCCCCCTAAGACCCTTCTACTATCAGGAAAAAATCCACCGCCAACTCCACTTTTTAACATTTTTTCAAATTTACCACTTGCATAATCGTATCTTAAACATGTTGGATTTTGTGTTGTACGAATCCATATTTCTTTTCCATCAGGTGTAATATGCAAGTTTCTAATTTCACTTGTCGTTAATCCTTCGGGTTGTTCCATTATTCTGATTGTCTCGCCTGTACTTGGATCGATTTCCCAAATCTCACCTACACTCGTATTTACTGCGGCAAGTATATTGCCTGTGATTGGATGGAACTTAGCATCTGCTACAGCCCCGCCTATGCTTTTTGCCCATTTGTAATTAATGGTATCAACGGTTTGTCCCTGCATCTGTGGCGCCCCACCGATAAGTAGAGCAATGAATAGCGTCACTATGGCTCCGTATTGCTGAAATTTTACCGTAAATAATTGCATAATAATACCATTTTATTTTATTCAAAATTATTAAATTTCAAATTTTGCATATTTATGTAACTATAAGACAATCGAAAATCGATTTTGTTACACTTTTTTGAAAAAGAATGGAAAAATATGTGGCAAAGTAGAGACGCAAAATTTTGCGTCTTTACATATTGTAGGGGCAATTCATGAATTGCCCCTATGTGTGTTCCGTTGCAATGTACATAGGTTACGCAACAGAGGGCTTCAGCCTTCTGCGGGACATCCCCCTGCCCCCTTTGATAAGGGGGAATTTGCACTGTAAAGACGCAAAATTTTGCGTCTCTACATATTGTAAGGGCAATTCATGAATTGCCCCTCCGTGTGATCCGTTGTAATGTACATAGGTTATACAACAGAGGGCTTCAGCCCTCTGCGGGACATCCCCCTACCCCCTTTGATAAGGGGGAATTTGCACTGTAAAGACGCAAAATTTTGCGTCTCTACATCTTGTAGGGGCAATTCATGAATTGCCCCTACGTGTGTTCCGTTGCAATGTACATAGGTTACGCAACAGAGGGCTTTAGCCCTCTGAGGGACATCCCCCTGCCCCCTTTGATAAGGGGGAATTTGCACTGTAAAGATGCAAAATTTTGCGTCTCTACATCTTGTAGGGGCAATTCATGAATTGCCCCTCCGTGTGTTCCGTTGCAATGTACATAGGTTACGCAACAGAGGGCTTTAGCCCTCTGAGGGACATCCCCCTGCCCCCTTTGATAAGGGGGAATTTGCACTGTAAAGACGCAAAATTTTGCGTCTCTACATATTGTAGGGGCAATTCATGAATTGCCCCTACACTTTTGAACCCGAGATTTAAGTCGTAGGTTCAATAAAATTCCAAATTCTAAATTATTAAATTTCAAATTTGCATATTTATGTAACTATAAGACAATCGAAAATCGATTTTGTTACACTTTTTTTGAAAAAATCAGAAAATTTTAGTGGGTTCAATAATTTTGAACAATTGCAACTTATTTTTCATAAAATGCACATTCTAAAAAAGATTATACCGACAAATTAGTCTTTATATATTTATAATTAATCCATTTTGGATGTTTACAATAATTGATAGATATATTTTGCGGCACCATATTCCGACATTCTTATTTGGCACAACTGTTGGCGTTTTCCTTTTCCTTATGCAATTTTTAATGAATCAACTTGATAAATTTATTGGCAAAGGATTAAGCGCATGGGTAATTATGCAAGTAATTACTTATAATCTTGCTTGGATGGTAGTACTTGCAGTTCCAATGGGTGTGCTTTTTTCTGTAGTTTTAACATTTGGGAATCTATCATCTAATTCAGAAATTACTGTAATTAAGGCGAGTGGCGCGGGTCTGATACGAATGATGCGAGTAATGATAATTGCAGGGTTTATTCTTTCATATTTATTATATTTATTTAATGATTATGTTCTTCCTGAAGCAAATCATAAAGCTAAAATTCTAATGGCTGATATTAATAGAAAAAAACCAACTTTTTCTCTCGAGTCCGGGCAGTTTTCTCAAGCTATAAGCGGATATACGATTCTTGCTCGCAAAGTAGATTCTATATCAGGCAAACTCACAGGGGTGACAATTTATGATAATACTAAAATGTATACACAAAATATAATTTCAGCGGATAGTGGCTATATTAAAAGCAATCCCACTTATTCCAAAATGGTTATTACGCTTTATAATGGCGAGATGCACCAAATATTTAAGAATCGTGAAGATATTTACCGTATAATTAATTTCCAAAAAGGGGAAATTTATGCTGACGCTTCGGAATTCTTTTTTAGTCGCTCAAATGCTGATGTGTTCTCACGCGGTGACCGTGAGATGCGTATTTCTGATATGCAGAAAATTATAGATGGAATCGCAAAAAATCAATTAGAAAAAATAAAGGATTTCGATTCTTTATTGATAAATCATCTAAATTTTTTACTCTATGGAACTCAACCTCCTTTTGCTCAAAAATTTATATCACCTGAGTTAAGAAATGTTAATGATACAACCCGTTCAAAAATTGAAGCTCTAAAAACTGCTGAAATGCAATTAAATCATTTCCGTATGAATTTATATGCAGCCTCAAGTAATATCGAAAGCTTGCAGGATCGTATTGACCAATATAGCGTGGAAATACAAAAGAAATACTCAATTCCATTTGCTTGTCTTGTGTTTGTATTGATTGCGGCACCACTTGGAATAATAATACGGCGGGGAAATTTTGGTGTTGCAGCTGGCATCAGCCTTTTGTTCTATGTTTTTAATTGGGTTTCGCTAATTGGTGGAGAAAAGCTTGCAGATAGAGGAATCATCTCGCCCGTTTTAAGTATGTGGGGTGGTGACATACTTGTGGGAATTGCAGGTATAATATTGATGATTCGTGTAAATAACGAAAGCTTCCAACGTAAAATTAGCGATTTTTTCAAGAAATTGAGTAAGAAATTCAGATGATTACGAGTTTATAACAAAAGTCTTAGGTTCAATGTAGGGGTTTCAAATTGTGAACCCCTACAACTTTGCAGGTGGCTGAAGCCAACTGTTGCAATTTAAGATCCATAGCAACAGAGGGCTTTAGCCCTCTGCATATTGAGCCAGGGGTGGCTACTACTTGCTCATTTACATCCCCCTACCCCCTTTTTTAAGGGGGAATTCTGCACCAGGATGCTGCAGGCACACACAATCATTCCACGCTTTATAATCTAGTTATATTTTGCAATAATTTTCCGTTCTTATCTTTTGTGGATATAATTGGGTTATTGATATTCCAATCGATTTGCAAGTGTGGGTCATTATATAATAATGTTTCTTCCGCTGCGGGATTATAATATTTATCAACTAGATACACAACAATCGCCTCATCGCTCAATGTTGCATAACCATTTGCAAATCCAACGGGGACCCATAATATATTCTTATTTTCTTCACTCAATTCCAATTCAATATGCTCACCAAAATATTTTGAATTAGCGCGTAAATCGACTTCCACAAATTTTGCCAATCCTTTTACAACGCGAATTAATTTATTTTGTGGCGGATTTGTTTGATAATGCAAACCGCGTATCACATTTTTTTTGGATTGAGATTGATTTTCTTGAATAAAATTTACATTAATGCCATATTTTTTTAGTTCATCTTGGCGAAATATCTCCATAAAATATCCGCGATCATCTCGAAATATATCAGGTTTAAAAAGTTTTATGTTATCAAAATATTCATCAATTAAAATTAATCCCATAAACGTCTTAAATTTGTTATTTTACAATTTGCAATTTATAAATGATTGATGAAATAATAAGTAAAAATGAATTAACTCATAAAGATTTAGTCGAAATTTTAAAAATTCAAGATAAAAACGAATTAGAAAAATTACGACTGTACGCTTATCAAGTTATGCAAAAAAATATTGGGGATCTAGTTTACGTACGTGGATTAATTGAATTTTCAAATTATTGCATAAACGATTGTTATTATTGTGGAATACGAAAAAGCAACAGCAAAGTAAAAAGATATACCCTTAACCGGGAGGAAATATTAAAATCAGCTCTATGGGCAGCGAAAAACGGATTTGGTTCAATTGTCTTGCAATCGGGTGAACGCAATGATGAGGGTTTCGTTTCTTATGTAGAAGATATTATTTATGAAATAAAAGAAAAGACAAAATCAGATATTTTGCCTGAAGGTGTTGGCATAACAGTTTGTATTGGCGAATTGTCATATAATCAATATCAGCGAATTTTTAAAGCTGGTGGGCATCGATATTTATTAAGGATAGAAACGTCCAATCCTGTTCTTTTTCGCAAGATTCATCCCTATAATCAAAAAATGGAAACTCGAATTGAATGCTTAAAAATGCTCAATGAAATTGGTTTCCATCTTGGAACGGGTGTAATGATTGGGTTGCCTGAGCAGACCTATGATGATTTAGCTGATGATATTGAATTTTTCAAGCAATATGATTGTGATATGATTGGAATGGGACCTTATTTAGTTCATTTAGATACACCTATGGCAAAATGGGAAGATTATTATTATAAAAATAAAAATAATATTTATTTGCTTTCATTGAAAATGATTGCTGCTACTCGGTTATATCTTAAAGATGTTAATATTGCATCAACTACCGCATTGGAAACAATTTATCCAAATGGAAGACAGCAGGGATTGTTATATGGAGCTAACGTAATAATGCCTTCTATGACACCAAAAGAATTTAGCAAAGAATATTTACTTTATAATGGTAAACCGATATTAGAAAATAATATCTCCGATTATTTACAATATATAAAAAGCCAGGTAAATTCGATAAATCGTGAAATTGCCTTAAATTCTTGGGGCGATTCAAAGCATTATTTAAAGAAAAAAGAAGCACGAGTAATAAATTGAAACTAATTAAATAATATAAAATTATGAATACACCAGACACATACAAAATTAGTACAGCATTAATTTCGGTTTCGGATAAAACAGGTATAATTGATTTCGCAAAGCAACTTGTTAGTATGGGTATCGAAATATATTCAACAGGTGGAACAGAAAAAGCCTTGCAAGATGCAAATATTCCTTGTAAAAATATAACAAGCCTTACAGGTTTTCCCGAAAGTTTTGACGGAAGAGTTAAAACATTGCATCCTGCAATTCATGCTGGATTGCTTGCAGAACTAGACAAACCCGAGCATTTATCACAATTGGATAAATTTGGATTTAAGTCAATAGATTTATTAGTTGTTAATTTATATCCATTCGAACAAAAGCTTGCTATAAAAGATATACCACAAAAAGAATTAATTGAAAATATTGATATTGGTGGTCCCACAATGTTGCGAGCAGCAGCAAAAAATTATCGCTGGACAGTTCCTGTAATCAATCCAACTAGATATGCACAAATTATTGATTCTTTAAAAAAACATAATCGCACAGTTCCTGAATCATTGAGATTTGAACTTGCAGGTGAAGTGTTTGCTGAAACTGCATATTATGATAGCATAATTTCAAATTATTTCAGAAAAGAAAATAATATTATTGAGCAACAGCGTTTTGCTTTGCCAATGAAATTAGAGCAGTCCCTGCGTTACGGCGAAAACCCACATCAATTGGCATGGCTATATGGCAATTTTACAAATATTTGCAAGCAACTTCACGGCAAAGAATTATCATATAATAATATTGTTGATATTAATGCAGCATGCCATTTAATTACTGAATTTGACGAACCGACAGCTGCTATTATAAAGCATACTAATCCTTGTGGTATTGGAACAGCTGACAATCTCGTGGATGCTTATAATAAAGCTTATGAAACTGATAAGGACGCGCCTTTCGGTGGTATTATTATCGTAAATAAGCCATTTACAATTGAATTAGCTCAAACAATTAATGAAATATTTACAGAAGTTTTGATTGCACCTGAATTTGAACCTGAGGCACTTGAATTGCTGAAAAAGAAGAAAAATCGTAGATTAATGCAAGTTGATTTTAATCAATTTAAAGATGCTAATAAAATTGATATTAAAACAGTTGCCGATGGATTTTTAATGCAAACACCTGATGACAAGTTAATCGAGGGTGAATTGCAAATAGTGACAAAACGCAAACCCACTCCCGATGAGATTAAATCAATGCTATTTAGTTTCAAAGTTGTAAAGCATGTAAAATCTAATGCAATTGTATTCACAAAATCTGATAGAACACTTGGAATAGGCGCAGGGCAAATGTCTCGGATAGATTCTGCCCGAATCGCTGTTGCAAAAGCTAAAATGGCAGGTCTGGACTTAGCAAATTCCACAGCTGCATCGGATGCGTATTTCCCATTTGCTGATGGTCTTACCGAAATTGCAAAAGCAGGAGCGACGGCGGTAATTCAACCTGGTGGTTCTATTCGTGATGATGAAGTTATTAAAGCTGCGGATGAATATAATATTGCTATGGTATTTACAGGTATGCGGCATTTCAGGCATTAAAAGAACATTCTTATGGATATTGCTTTGCAAAATAAGCTTCTCAAATCTCAAAAAAATGAGATAACAGAGCATTATGTTTATGCTAAATTAGCTGATAAAATCAAAGATAAGAATAATGCTGAAATTCTTATACAAATTAGCAAGGATGAACTCTCACATTATAACTTTTGGAAAAATTATACTCACAAAGACGTCAATGCTAATAAATTCCGCATTTTCCTTTATGTTTTAATTGCGCAAGTTTTTGGACTTACTTTTGGCATTAAATTAATGGAAAAAGGAGAACAAAAAGCTCAAGTGTCATATTCCGAACTTGTAAAATCATTGCCAGGTGCTAAAAGTGTTATTGATGATGAAAATAATCACGAAAATGAGTTAATTAATTTAATCGAAGAAGAGCGATTGAATTATATAGGGGCAATTGTTTTGGGATTAAACGACGCACTTGTCGAACTTACAGGCGCATTAGCAGGTATGACATTTGCAATTCAAAATCCTCAAATTATTGCACTAGCTGGATTGATTACAGGCATAGCAGCATCCTTTTCGATGGCAGTAGCTTTGTATTTATCAGAGAGAGCAGAAAATTCCAATTCAAAACCCCTGAAATCAGCATTTTATACAGGAATTTCCTATATAATAACAGTTGCATTACTTGTTTTACCATATTTGTTGATTGCTAATCCCTTTATTTCACTGATATTCACAATGATAATTGCCTTAATAATTATATTTATATTTTCTTTTTATGTATCTGTGGCAAAAGATTTATCATTTAAACATAGATTCTTAGAAATGACCATATTAAATGTATCAGTTGCATTAGTTACATTTGGCATTGGCGCTTTAGTAAGAGAAGTATTTGGTATAGTAGTTTAATATTATTATTGATTAAATTCTTTGCCTTTTATGAAGACTTTTTCAATATGATTTACTCCATAATGGTAAAATAGATCTTTATATGATGGAGAATCAAGAATAATAAATGATGCTTCCTTGCCGATTTCGAGGCTTCCAAGCTTTTGAGATTGTTCAATTGCATACGCTGAGTTCAATGTGCTTGCAATAAGTGCTTCTTCAGCAGACATTTTGGAATTGATTGTAGCAAGCCATAATATCATTTGCATATTTTCATTGAATGATGAACCAGGGTTACAATCTGACGCTAGAGCAGTAATTGCACCTTCATCAATTAATTTTCTGGCAGGAGCATACGGCGCCCGAAGTGAAAATGATGTTCCAGGCAAGAGTGTGGCAACAGTATGGGAATTTGCTAAGCTCTTAATTCCTACTTCACTAATCATAATAAGATGATCCGCTGATACAGCATTAATCTGTGCTGCAAATTCTGCACCACCAAATTGAGCAAGTTCATCAGCGTGCATTTTTATTTTCAATCCTAAATCCATTGCTTTGTTGAATATTTTCTCAGCTTGAGAAATTGTATAATATCCCTCATCGACAAATGCATCGCAATATTCCGCAAGATGTTGGTCGGCAACTTGAGGCAACATCTCATCACAAATAATATCCACATATTTATCGTGATTATTTCTATATTCTTCAGGGAAATCGTGAGCACCAAGAAATGTAGATGAAATATGAACAGGTAAGTTCATTTTAAGCTTTTTTATTACACGAAGCATTTTCAATTCATTTCCCAAATCTAATCCATAACCACTTTTTATTTCAAATGCAACCGTGCCATATTTTATCGCATTAGTTATTAATTTATATGCATTATTATAAAGTTCATCTTCTGATGCGTTGCGAGTAGCATTAACAGTTGATAATATACCCCCTCCTTCCTTTGCAATATCAATATATGTTGCACCTTGCAATCGTCGGATAAATTCATTTGCTCGAGAACCAGCAAAAACTAAATGAGTATGCGGATCGACAAAACCTGGCATTATAGTTTTACCCGAGCAATCATAAATTTTATCAATCTTATAATTTTGATTATTGATTTTAAGATTAAAAGGTTTATTTGAATTGTTATTAATGAAATTTTTATCAATTTCATTTTGATTGCCAATCCATAAGATATTATCATTGCATATCATTGCGGAATTTGACTCTTCGCAAACTTTCTGCATATCAGATTGAACTTTAAATTGACTGTTATTATTTGTAATTCTAATTAAGGAAGTAATATTTGTAAATAAAGTAATCATTATATTATATATTAATATATGGGATTTTGGAATTATTATATATTTAAAAAATAAATAGACGTAATCAAAAATCTATAGTTTATATATTTGAAATGTCATTATCATTTTAAAATAAAAAAACCTTCCGATAGAAGAACCATCGGAAGGTAAAGAAATTTGATTAATTTAATAATTAATCATTTATCATTTATCATTTATTGAGCTATCCAGCCACCATCAACAACAATTGTATGGCCTGTAATATAGTCACTGTCATCACTCACTAAGAATCCAACAGCATTAGCAATATCGTCTGGTTTTCCTAGTCTACCATAAGGTATTGCACCGAGTAAAGCTTTCTTACCTTCTTCTGTTGCTAAAAGATCGGCAGTCATTGGTGTTTCAATTACACCTGGTGCGACAGCATTAACGTTAATATGGCTACTTGCTAATTCAAGTGCAAGTTCCCTTGTGAGATTTAGAATTGCTCCTTTTGTTGCACAATATACAGATGAATTTGCAAATGCAACAAATCCTGCAATGCTGCATAAATTGACAATTTTCCCATAGTTCTGAGATTTCATTATTGGAATTACATACTTATTCGCCAAAAGAGTACCGCGCAAATTAACGTCAAGGACTTTGTCAATTTTGGAGGTATCCATTGTATCCAGGGGTTCTTGTATAAAAATCCCCGCATTATTAACGAGAATATCAATTCGTCCAAACTTATCAAGAGTGGCTTTCACCATATTCTTGATATCCTCTTCGAGAGAAACATCCACCTTCAATGCAAGTCCGTCACTGCCGATTTGTTTTATTTCATCAACAACTTTTTGGCAGTCTGCCTGATCAATATCAGTTACGACAACTTTTGCTCCATTACGAGCTAAAAGCAATGCAATTGCGCGTCCTATACCTCTTCGTGCGCCTGTTACTATGGCAATTTTGCCATTCAATCCATAATTATTCATAGAAACCTCATATTTATTTTTAATATATAATTTTTTAAAATTGCATTACTGCAATTTTAATGTTTACAAAATTAAATAATAAAATTTAAATAACAAAATATATTAATATAATTTAATTAATTTTTATAAACTAATTCATAATCTATTATCAGTTAATATTTATTTATGTTCAGTATAATAATCTGAAACCCAAATTTATATTGATAATTCTATATAAATTTTAAGGTAATTTTCTGAAAACAGTATAATTAAGAAAAATACTTAGAAATATAAATACAAATCCAGCTATTGTAAAAGGCAAATATTCTTCTGTCTTTTTAGTGAAATATGCAACATCAATTTTGGATTTTTCCATTTTATCAATTTCTTGATAAATTTGCTCAAGGGATTTTGTATCGGTTGCACGGAAATATTTGCCACCTGTAATTTTTGCTATTTCCCGTAATATGCCTTCATCAATTTTGACATCTATTTTTTGATATTGAACCCCAAAAGGTGTTTGAAATGGATAGGGTGCCTCTCCTAAAGTTCCGACACCGATTGTATATACTTTAATGCCATAAGTATGGGCAATTTCCGCAGCGGTTTGCGGTGAAATAAAACCCATATTATTAATGCCATCTGTAAGCAAAATGATTACTTTGCTTTTTGCTTTGCTATCCTTCAATCTTGATACACTTGTTGCAAGCCCCATTCCAATAGCTGTACCATCTTCAATCATTCCACTTTTAATGGATTTTAAAAGATTTTTCAATACGCTATGGTCAATGGTAGGCGGACATTGAGTGAAGCTCTCGCCCGAAAATACAACCAATCCAATCCTGTCGTTTACCCGCGCATCAATGAATTTCATTGCGGTCTGCTTTGCAGCTTCTATTCTATTTGGCTTTAAGTCTTCGGCAAGCATCGAAGTGGAAACATCCATTGCTAACACTATATCAATTCCTTCGGTTTGTATTTCCTTTCGAGTTGAAGAAGATTGAGGCCTAGCAAGTGAAATAATTATAAAAATTAGTCCTATACAAGTGAAAATGAATGGTAAATGGCGGAGCTTTACTTTTAGACTTTTTGATTTAAAACTCAATACATTTACAGTTGGAAATACAATGGTGGCTTTTCTTTTTGATAATCGCCAAAAATATAGAAATATCAAAATTGGAATAATTATCAATAAATAAAACATTTCGGGATTAGCAAAAGTTATTTTATTCATTTTGCATCAGGATTTTCTTGAACAGAAGTTATGTCCATTGGTCGTGTATAATTCACAAACTGTATTGCTTTATCCATTGAATTGATATTTTCATCGGGCAATGGAATGTACTTTGCAAATTTCACAAGGTCAGCTAATTCTAATATTTGCTTTAAATCCTTTTTTAATGATTCTGTTGATATTCTTGATTCAATCTCATCCAAAATATCGCTTGTAGTTTCCTCGAGAGCAGGAAAAGAATAACGGCGTTCAATATATAATCTTAATATTTCAGAAATCTCACTATGATATTTTTTAAATTCTCCTTTTTGCCAAAGTTTTTGCTCATCGAGCTTTCTTAAATCATTAAGCGCCTGAATGTGTGCGGGAATATCAGGATTATAAGCGCGTGTCGGTATAGGTGCTTTTTTATGTTTTTTATAATATTTATATCCAAAATAAGCAAGAGCAATTATTAAAAGTGGAATAAATACATACCAAAAATAATCCCAAAAAGATGTAGGAACCTTGAAAGGTGGTTTAATATCTTTTATTGGTTTTGCTGTGTCGATTGCAATACCGGAATATTTTATAAATAATCGATTTGTTGATAATGGATAAAGTGATGTATCATCCGGTTTTTTTAATAAAAATGTTAAAGGTGGAATCTCAAATGTTCCCGTATCAAAAGATGTAATCGTAATATTTCGTTCGAGGTATAAAGAATCTTTGATTCTTGTTGTATCAATTTTTTCGATATTGATAAAAAGTAATTTATCGATACTATCGGGAATTGCAGGAAATTGTGCGATATAATTCTTTGGAATTTTAATTGAAATATTCAAATTCACGTGATCGCCGATCAATGCCTCATTTTGATTAAGCATTGCTTGAGGAAATATTTCCTGTGCTGAAAGCTTTAGATTATATAAAGCTATTATAAAAATAATTAAAACAATAAATGCAATTTTTTGCTTATTGAAATTTAATATTGTCTTCTCCATTCCCGTAATTTAAAAAATTGTTGCAAGGGTGCAATATATGAATCACCCGTAAATATTTTGATAGTATCAATATTCAATTTTTGTCTTAAATTGTCAATTGCTTTTTGTTTATTATTCCATAATTTTCTATACTCAGATCGAGTTTGATAAAGCGATGTATCAATCGTAAGAATTTGATTTGTCTCTGGGTCATAAATATCAATTAAGCCTAAATTTGGCAATTCTGCTTCCCGTTTATCATTGATTTGAATTGAGATTGTATCGTGTCTTTTACTGGTCACACTTAGTGGTTTCTCAAAATCATCATTTGATAAAAAATCGGACAGAATAAATACAATTGAACGTTTTTTAATTGCATTATTGAGAAATTCCAAAGCATTAGTTAAATTTGTTCCTTTATGTGTCGGCTCAAAATCAAGTAATTCTCGAATTATTCTTAAAATATGAGTTCTTCCTTTTTTGGGTGGAATAAATTTTTCGACTTCCGAAGAAAATAATACTACGCCAATTTTATCATTATTTGCAATTGCGCTAAATGAAATTAAAGCAGAAATTTCAGTGATTAAATCCTTCTTCAATTGCGAGCGAGTCCCGAAAAATTCCGACCCGCTCATATCAATCATAAGAATTACGGTGAGCTCGCGTTCCTCAGTAAATATTTTAATAAATGGATGATTGAAACGCGCTGTCACATTCCAATCGATCAAGCGAATATCGTCGCCGGGCTGATATTCGCGTACTTCCGAAAAAGTCATTCCACGACCTTTAAATGCGCTTTGATATTCGCCTGCAAAAATATTTCGGCTTAATCCCCGCGTTTTAATTTCGATTTTTCGTATTTTTTTGAATATTTCTTGTGTATCCATTTTTGATTATGGCACTTCTACATTATTTAAAATTTCTGCTAGAATATCATCAGTTGTGATATTTTCAGCTTCCGCTTCATAAGTTAATCCAATTCTATGGCGCAGTACATCATTGCAAACATTTCGTATATCCTCGGGAACAACATAACCGCGTCTTTTGATAAATGCAAGTGCTTTTGC